>ERZ773194.5006-NODE-5006-length-9959-cov-9.263732_pt1 | contig 9959 bp, 7 predicted proteins | sample MGYA00511240_ERZ773194 | MGnify/ENA primary metagenome ERZ773194 (study PRJEB29015, sample SAMEA2737774) | human gut metagenome | biome: human gut; feature: human-associated habitat; material: faeces | place: China | collected 2012 ... | reverse complement strand
CCCTGCGGAGCGGAGCGTCGGCGCCGAGAGCGTCGATCCGCCGGTTGAGGCTGTTGAGCGAACGCACGAAACGGGCCTGCAGCTGCGTATCGGGACGCTGCATGCGGCCGCGCTGCCAGACGGCGCGCAGCTCGGCAAAGGTACGGCGGTTGTCATCGCTGCTGCGAATCCACGCCAGCAGGGCCTGCTCCTCTTCGGGAGTCGCGGTGCCGGAGAAGTAGGCAACGAGCTGTTTCTCGTCGAAACGGGCGGTCGTGTCGTCTTGTTTCACGGTTCGGAATATTGGGTTTCTACCCTAAATACACCTCGCCGGGGCAAATCACCTATGCAAAAATGAAAAATTATCTGCCAAGAATATACATTGTCAAGAGAATCAGCATCTTATAGTGACTTAATTTTTGTCGGAGCTGCTTCAGGGCATTGTAGATATGGTTTTCGACGGTCGAAAGCGTAATGCCCAGCCGTTCGCTGATCTCACGGTTCGAAAGTCCTTCGATATGGCTCATGCGGAACACCTCGCGGCACTTGGCAGCTTTGAGCCATTCCCCTTTCGTCACGGCTACGCCGCGACACTTTCCCCGCTCGCGGGGACAGCTTTTGGTTAGTGGTAATCCAAAAAGCGCCCCGTGCAACGGGGCGCTTTTGTAAGCCGTTAAGCTTTAATTACTCGATGATGTTGTGGACAACGCCGGAAGCAACGGTACGGCCGCCTTCGCGGATAGCGAAGCGGAGACCTTCGTCCATGGCTATCGGGGTGATCAGGGTGATCTCCATCTCGATGTTGTCGCCGGGCATAACCATCTCTACGCCGTCGGGCAGCTTGATGGTGCCGGTAACGTCAGTCGTCCTGAAGTAGAACTGCGGACGATAGCCGCTGAAGAACGGAGTATGACGGCCGCCTTCTTCCTTGGTCAGAACGTAAACCTGGCTGTCGAAATGGGTGTGCGGATGTATCGTGCCGGGCTTGGCCAGAACCTGACCACGCTCGATATCGGTACGCTGTATACCGCGGAGCAGTACGCCGATGTTGTCGCCCGCGATGGCCTGATCCAGCAGCTTGCGGAACATTTCTACGCCGGTTACTACGGTGGAACGCTTCTCGTCGCTCAGACCAACGATTTCTACGGTATCCTGTACCTTTACGGTGCCGCGCTCTACACGACCGGTGGCAACGGTGCCGCGGCCGGTGATGCTGAATACGTCTTCAACAGGCATAAGGAACGGCTTGTCGGAAGCGCGCTCGGGTTCGGGGATGTACTGGTCAACAGCATCCATCAGCTCGAATATGCATTCGCATTCCTTGCTTCCCTTTGCCACGCCGCCGTTCTGAAGGTATTCCAGAGCCTTCAGCGCGCTGCCCTTGATGATGGGGATCTCGTCGCCGGGGAAATCGTAGCTGGAGAGCATTTCACGGATTTCCATTTCGACAAGCTCGAGCAGCTCGGGATCGTCGACTTGGTCTGTCTTGTTCATGAATACTACGATGTAAGGTACGCCGACCTGACGGGCGAGCAGTATGTGCTCACGGGTCTGGGGCATCGGACCGTCAGCCGCGCTGACGACCAGGATAGCGCCGTCCATCTGGGCAGCACCGGTTATCATGTTCTTAACATAGTCCGCGTGACCCGGGCAGTCTACGTGGGCGTAGTGACGCTTTTCGGTCTCGTACTCGACGTGCGCGGTGTTGATCGTTATTCCGCGGGCCTTCTCTTCAGGGGCCTTGTCGATTTCGTCATACCTCATCGCCGCCGCATGGCCTTCCTGGCTCAGCGCCATCGTTATGGCTGCGGTCAGGGTGGTCTTGCCGTGGTCAACGTGGCCTATCGTGCCGATGTTTACGTGCGGCTTAGTGCGCTCGAATTTTGCCTTTGCCATTTTCTTTCTCCTTCAAAAATAGTTGTTTTTATATTTATTTGCCTAAAATCTTCTTCGCGACGGCCTCGCTCACCTGCTCGTAATGGTCAAACTGCATTGTGAACGTGCCCCTGCCCTGCGTGCGGGACCTGAGGTCCGTTGCGTAGCCAAACATTTCGCTCAGCGGGCATATCGCGTCTACCACCTGCGCATTGCCGCGGGTATCGGTGCCCTCTATGCGGCAGCGGCGGGAGGTCAGGTTGCCTATAACATCGCCCATGTACTCATCGGGCATCACGACTTCAACCTTCATAACGGGTTCAAGCAGCACGCAGCCGGCCTTTTCCAGCGCATCCTTGAGCGCCATGGAAGCGGCGATCTTGTATGCCATTTCGGAAGAGTCAACGTCGTGATAGCTGCCATCAAGCAGCGTTGCCTTGAAGTCAACAACTTCGAATCCGCCAAGCGAGCCGGTCTTGGAAGCTTCCTCTATGCCGGCCTTGATAGCGGGGATGTATTCCTTGGGAATAACGCCGCCAACGGTCTTGTCCTCGAATTCGAATCCGGCGCCGGGTTCCAGCGGGGAGAATTCCACCACGCAGTGACCGTACTGACCGTGACCGCCGGTCTGGCGAACGTAACGGCCTTCGCTCTTGACGGTGCGGGATATGGTCTCGCGGTATGCGACCTGCGGACGGCCGACCTTGCACTCAACGTGGAACTCGCGTATAAGCCTATCCACGATTATTTCAAGGTGAAGTTCGCCCATGCCGCTTATTATGGTCTGGCCCGTTTCCTTATCGGTAAAGGTACGGAAGGTGGGGTCCTCATCGGCAAGCTTTGCAAGCGCAAGGCCCATCTTTTCCTGGCCGGCCTTGGTTTTGGGCTCTATGGCCACCTGTATAACGGGGTCCGGAATCTCTATGGTTTCAAGCAGCAGCGGATGCTTTTCGTCGCAAAGCGTGTCGCCCGTGCCGGTTTCCTTCAGTCCGCCAAGCGCGGCTATGTCGCCCGCGTGCGCCTCGGGAATTTCGGTACGGCTGGAGGCATGGATAAGGGTTATCTTGCCAACGCGCTCGCGCTTGCCCTTAGATGCATTGTAAACATAGGAATTTGACTGAAGCGTGCCGCTGTATACGCGGAAGAAGGTCAGCTTGCCCACGAACGGGTCGGCAACAATCTTGAACGCAAGCGCCGCGAACGGTGCATCGTCCCTGCATTCGGTCTTTATTATCTCCGTGCCGTCCACGCTGGTGCCTTCCGCGGGGGGTACGTCCAGCGGAGAGGGCAAAAAGTCCACTATCGCGTTGAGCAGGGGCTGCACGCCCTTGTTCCTGTAAGACGTTCCGCATACAACGGGCACTATCTGGTTGGCTATGGTGCCCTTGCGCAGGGCCTTCATAATATCCTCGTTGCTTACTTCTTCACCGCCGAGGTATCTTTCCATCAGCTCTTCGTCCACGTCCGCCGCGGCTTCAATCATGGCGGTGCGGTACTCTTCGGCCTTTTCCGCCATGTCGGCAGGGATATCCTCTATCCTTATGTCCTTGCCGTCGTTATCGTAATAAACCTCGGCCTTCATAGTTATAAGGTCTATCATGCCGCGGAAATCGGCTTCCGCGCCAATGGGCAGCTGAATAGGCACGGCGTTTGCGCCAAGCCTGTCCTTCATCATCTTTACCACGTTATAAAAGTTCGCGCCTATTATGTCCATCTTGTTGACATAAGCTATGCGCGGCACGCCGTATTTGCTGGCCTGACGCCATACGGTCTCGCTCTGGGGCTCAACGCCGCCCTTTGCGCAGAATACTGCCACAGCGCCGTCCAGTACCCTAAGCGAACGCTCAACTTCCATTGTGAAGTCAACGTGACCCGGGGTATCGATAATGTTGATGCGATGCTGCCGCCAATAGGTGGTGGTGGCAGCGGAAGCGATGGTTATACCGCGCTCCTGCTCCTGCACCATGAAGTCCATTGTGGCTGCGCCCTCGTGTACCTCTCCTACCTTGTGTATCTTGCCGGTATAGTAAAGTATACGCTCGGTAGTGGTGGTCTTTCCGGCATCGATGTGGGCCATGATGCCGATGTTTCTCGTTTTTTCAAGCGGGGTTTCTCTGGCCACTTGCAGCCCTCCTCTACAAAAAATTTTATAAAATCTATATACACGCCGCTTCCGCTTTTTGCAGAAAATCGGACCCAGCCGTTAAGCCGGATCCGTTTTTGCAGCAGTATATTGCCGTTATTACCAGCGATAGTGCGCGAAAGCCTTGTTGGCCTCGGCCATCTTGTGGGTATCTTCCTTCTTCTTGAAGGCGGAACCGGTCTGGTTTGCGGCGTCCATGATTTCGCCGGCAAGGCGCTGCATCATGGTGTGCTCGCTGCGGGCGCGGGCATAGCTTACCAGCCACCTGAGACCGAGAGTCTGGCGCCTTTCGGGCCTTATCTCGATAGGTACCTGATAGGTGGCGCCGCCAACGCGGCGGGCCTTAACCTCAAGCACGGGCATGATATTGTTCATGGCCTGCTCGAATACTTCCAAAGGCTCGCGGCCGGTCTTTTCGCGAATGATTTCAAACGCGCCGTAGCAAGCCTTCTGCGCAGTACCGCGCTTACCGTCCAGCATGACCTGGTTGACGAGCTTCGTCACCAGCTTGCCGCCGTACATAGGGTCATCAAGAACTTCCCTCTTGGGTACAAATCCACGTCTCGGCATCTTAATTTCCCTCCTTATTTCTTGGGTCTCTTGGCGCCGTAGCGGGAACGGGCCTGCATACGCTTGGCTACGCCCGCGGTATCGAGTGCGCCACGGATGATGTGGTAACGAACACCAGGCAGATCCTTTACGCGGCCGCCCCTGATGAGGACGACGCTGTGCTCCTGCAGATTGTGTCCCACGCCGGGGATGTACGCGGTACCTTCAAGACCGTCGGTCAGGCGTACACGCGCTATTTTACGCAGAGCGGAGTTAGGCTTTTTAGGTGTAAGAACACGAACCGCGGTGCAGACACCACGGCGCTGGGGGCACTGCTTGAGGATAGGGGAGTTAGACTTGTAGCTCACCTGCTCACGGCCCTTGCGAACCAACTGGTTAATGGTCGGCATTGAAGAATTTCCTCCAAACAAAATTAATATTCTTTATATTAAGAAAATCCCTTGCAACCCCTTGAAAGGGACATTTTCCGCAACTTAGGTATTGTAGCATTCATTTCGCGGCTTGTCAATCGATATAGCCGGAATTTTTAGGCATTTTCGCTTTTTTCGCCATGAATACCGTCTTTATTTATCATCTCGTCCGGCATTGCGGCAAACAGGCCATGGCTCATCGGCTTTTTGGAGAATACCAGCCTGCTCACGCCGTGCTCGGCAAACAGCTCAAACCAGCCCTTCTCCTTCAGCTCCGCAAGCATCGGCGCATTCATCACGTTGAGGTACGTCCGCTTTGCGTAGCTGCGCTTCATGCCGCGGTAGGCTATTTCCGCAACCGCTATGCCTATTATTGCCCACGCCGCGAATATATAAAACGGCAGCCCGTGCGTAATAGCCATAAGCGGCTCGTTCACGCTCCTAAGGCTCAGCACTATAAGGCCGCTTAGCAAAAACGCGGCTATTATAAGCCCCTTAACGTAGCTCAGGCGGGTAATGCGCTGCTTGCATTCTTTGCAGCAGCTAACCTGCGCCGGAAGCAATGAGCCGAAGCGCGGCTCCTTTTTCAGCAGGCCCAGCAGCCCCTTCGTCCTGTGCTTGCGCGCACCGGGATGCCCCATATCGAAAAAGGCATAGTATTCCCTTTTGCCCTTTTCGCCTTTGCACAGCACGCATTCTTCGCCGGTAAACAGCTTTGCCATGCCGTCCTCCGGCAGCAGGGCGGCCATGTCCGCCAGATCCTGCTTCACGCGCGCGGTCTTTTCCTCGTCAGAGCAATCCACCGTGCATTTTTCGCAGCTTTCCATGTTCAGCGCCGCACAATATTCGCTGCCGTAAAGCGGACAGTCCGCGTTTGTATACTTTGGTTGGGTCATATACTGTTCTCCTTACGCGGTTATGCTTTGGGCCGCAATGGAACTTATGCGCCCCACGCGGCCCAAATATGCGTTTGTTTTTATTACTGTTCGGCGTTCTTGGGCTTCACTTCCACGTTGCGGTAACGTTTCATTCCTATGCCCGCGGGTATCAGCTTGCCGATTATTACGTTTTCCTTCAAACCTACCAGCGGGTCTACCTTGCCCTTTATGGCGGCTTCGGTCAGCACCCTTGTGGTTTCCTGGAAGGATGCGGCGCTCAGGAACGAATCGGTTGCGAGGGCGGCCTTGGTTATACCGAGCAGCTTCCTCTTGGCAACGGCGGGCTGCATGCCCTTCATCACCATTTCCTCGTTCTCGCGCTCGAAGCGGAATATATCCACCAGCTCGCCCGGCAGCATATCCGTATCGCCCGCGTCCTCAATCTGCACCTTGCGCAGCATCTGGCGGATAATTACTTCAATGTGCTTATCCGCTATCTCAACGCCCTGTGAACGGTACACGTCCTGAACTTCCTTGAGCATATAGGCCTGCACGCCTTTTACGCCCTTTATCTTCAGAATGTCGTTGGGGTTGATGGAACCGTCGGTCAGTTCGTCGCCCGCTTCTATCGTGTCGCCGTTCTTCACCTTTAGCTTGGCGCCGAAGGGGATAAGATACTTCACGGCTTCGCCGTCGTCGCCGGTTATGGTGGCTTCGCGGCGCTGGCCTTCGGTTATTTCAACCTTACCGGCGATCTCGCTTATAACTGCCAAGCCCTTCGGCTTACGTGCTTCGAATATTTCAACTACACGGGGAAGACCCTGGGTAATATCCGTTGCGCTTGCAACGCCGCCGGTATGGAAGTTTCGCATGGTCAGCTGGGTACCCGGTTCGCCTATGGCCTGCGCGGCAATTATGCCCACCGCTTCGCCTATGTTCACCTCTCCGCCGGTGGCCAGGTTTGCGCCGTAGCACTTGGTGCATACGCCGTGGTCGCTGCGGCAGGTGAATACGCTCCTGCACTCCATGCTCCTTATGCCCGCATCCACTATCCTGTTGCGGATGTCGTAGGTTATCATGCTGTTGGCGGGGCACAGTACCTCGCCCGTTTCGGGATGAACAACCTCGTTCACGCTGTAGCGGCCCAGTATACGATCGCCAAAGCTTTCAACCACCTTGTTGCCGTCCATTATGGCCTCTATCTTCACGCCCTTGGGCGCTTCACCGCGCAGGGCGAAGCAGTCGTCCTCGCGCACTATAACGTCCTGAGAAACGTCAACAAGTCGCCTGGTCAAATAGCCTGAGTCCGCGGTACGCAGCGCCGTATCGGCCAAGCCCTTACGCGCGCCGTGGGAGCTGATGAAGAACTCAAGCACCGTAAGACCTTCGCGGAAGTTTGCACGTATAGGCACTTCTATGATCTGGCCGTTCGGGTCGGCCATCAGTCCGCGCATACCGGCAAGCTGACGGATCTGGTTGGTGGAACCACGGGCACCGGAGTTTGCCATCATGAATATCGGGTTATACTGATCCAGCGAATCCATAAGGGTCTTGGTGACCTTGTTGGTAGCCTCGTCCCAAATGCGTATTACGTTGGTACGCCTTTCGGCATTGCTGAGGAAGCCGCTCCTGTACAGGCTGTCTATCTTGTTTACCTCAACCTCGGCCTCGGCCAGTATGGTCTTCTTCTCTTCCGGCACGGTTATGTCCTGGAAGCCTATCGTTATGCCGCCCAGTGTGGAATAACGGAAGCCCATCGCCTTTATGCGGTCCAGCATTTCGCTGGTTTCGGCCGCGCCGTAACGGCGGTAGCACTTGTCGATTATCTTACCAATGTCCTTCTTGACGACCAGTTTATCGACCTCAAGCTTGAACATATCGTCCGCAGTGTTCCTTTCAACGAAGCCAAGGTCCTGCGGTATGGCGTTGTTGAATATAACGCGGCCGATGCTGGTGTCTATCACCTTTCTCAGCTTCCTGCCTTCAAATTCGCGCTCTATGCGGATTTTCACCTTGGCATGCAGCGAGCATTCGCCCGTCTGATACGCCATTATGGCTTCATCCTCGCTGGCAAAGGCCTTGCCCTCGCCCTTTTCGCCGTCGCGCTGCAGGGTAAGGTAGTAGCAGCCCAGAACCATGTCCTGCGTGGGTTCCACAACAGGCTGGCCGCTCTGCGGCTTAAGTATGTTGTTGGATGCAAGCATGAGGAACCTTGCTTCCGCCTGCGCTTCAACGCTGAGCGGAACATGCACGGCCATCTGGTCGCCGTCGAAGTCCGCGTTGAATGCGGTACATACCAACGGGTGCAGCTTTATGGCGCGGCCTTCAACAAGGATTGGCTCGAACGCCTGTATACCAAGGCGGTGCAGCGTAGGCGCGCGGTTGAGCATAACGGGATGCTCTTTTATGACCACTTCCAGCTCGTCCCATACCTCTGTACGGACGCGCTCCACCATGCGCTTTGCGCTCTTTATGTTGTGCGCAAGGCCGTCGTCAACAAGCTTCTTCATTACGAAGGGCTTGAACAGCTCCAGCGCCATTTCCTTGGGCAAACCGCACTGATACATCTTCAGCTCAGGGCCTACGACTATAACGCTTCGGCCGGAATAGTCAACGCGCTTGCCCAGCAGGTTCTGCCTGAAGCGGCCCTGCTTACCCCTAAGCATATCGGAAAGGGACTTGAGCGGCCTGTTGCCGGGGCCGGTAACGGGGCGTCCGCGGCGGCCGTTATCGATAAGGGCGTCCACCGCTTCCTGAAGCATACGCTTTTCGTTGCGCACTATAATGTCCGGCGCGTGCAGCTCAAGCAGCCTCTTGAGGCGGTTATTTCTGTTTATAACCCTGCGGTAAAGGTCGTTAAGGTCGCTGGTGGCGAACCTGCCGCCGTCCAGCTGAACCATAGGCCTCAGTTCCGGCGGAATTACCGGCACCGCGTCCAGTATTATCCATTCGGGCTTGTTGCCGCTCTTAAGGAAGGCTTCAACAACGTCCAGCCTCTTTATGGCGTTTGCGCGCTTCTGGCCGGAGGAGGAGTTGACCTCGTCCTTAAGCTGCTTTTCAAGCTCCTCAAGGTTAAGGTCCTTGAGCAGTTCCTTTATGGCTTCGGCGCCCATGCCGGCCTTGAAGGCCTTGGGGCCGTATTCGTTCTGCGCATCGCGGTATTCCTTGTCGCTGAGAACCTGCTTATACTGAAGCGGTGTGTTGCCGGGATCGGTAACGACAAACGCCGCAAAGTACAGCACTTTTTCAAGGTTTCTCGGGCTCATGTCCAGCAGCATCTTCATGCGGCAGGGTATGCCCTTGAAATACCATATGTGTGATACGGGGGCGGCCAGCTCAATGTGGCCCATGCGCTCGCGGCGCACCTTTGCGCGGGTAACTTCAACGCCGCACTTGTCGCACACCACGCCCTTGTAGCGCACGCGCTTATATCTGCCGCAGTGGCATTCCCAGTCCTTGGTCGGCCCGAATATGCGTTCGCAGAACAGTCCGTCAACTTCCGGTTTGAGCGTGCGGTAATTTATGGTCTCGGGTTTTTTGACCTCTCCGTGCGACCATTCCCTTATTTTTTCCGGGGATGCAAGGCCAATCTGTATAGCGTCAAAATTTGTCAGCTCGAACAATGCTTTTCTCTCCCTTCATCCGCGTTTTATTCGCCGTCGAACTCGCTGAAGTCCGCGTCCGAATCATCGTCATCGTCATCATTGAAATCAAATTCGCTGAAGCGATCGTCGTTCTCCATCGGCGCCATGTCGGGCACGTCCTCAAGCCCGCTCATGTTCACGTCGATAGGCGTTGTGTCGTCATCGTCTATCATTTCGCCGATCTGAATCTCCTCGTTGGTGTCGCTGAGCACCTTTATGTCAAGGCCGAGGGACTGCAGCTCCTTGATAAGCACCTTGAAGGACTCCGGTACGCCGGGCTCGGGCACGTTTTCGCCCTTCACTATGGCTTCGTAGGTCTTTACGCGGCCCACTATATCGTCGCTCTTTACGGTCAGTATCTCCTGCAGCGTATTCGCCGCGCCGTAGGCTTCCAGCGCCCAAACTTCCATTTCGCCGAAGCGCTGGCCGCCGAACTGGGCCTTGCCGCCCAGAGGCTGCT
>ERZ773194.4997-NODE-4997-length-9975-cov-3.789516_pt1 | contig 9975 bp, 10 predicted proteins | sample MGYA00511240_ERZ773194 | MGnify/ENA primary metagenome ERZ773194 (study PRJEB29015, sample SAMEA2737774) | human gut metagenome | biome: human gut; feature: human-associated habitat; material: faeces | place: China | collected 2012 ... | reverse complement strand
GCCCGGCTGTGCCAAGCGTGTGGCCCAGCTGTGCAAGGACTGCGGCCTGACCCTGACGGGTGCCGGCTCGGCCTACCCGTACCACAAGGACCCCGATGACTCGCATCTGCGCATTGCGCCGACCTACCCGAGTCTGGACGAGGTCGAAACTGCTTCTGCACTGCTCTGCGTCTGTGTGCGTCTGGCAGTTGTTGAAAAGCTGCTTGCTGACAAGCAGTAAAATCTATCCCGCCCGCCGGTGCGGGCAAGTTTTTGGAGGTTTCTATGAACAGAAAAGGGAAGTCATGGCCGTTGTTTGTCGTGGCAATTTTGATCGTGCTGTTTTCCCTGTCGGCCATCCTCGGTGTAAGCTATACCTATGGCGATACCAAGAATGTCTATGTCAAGGGCGCATCTGATATCCGCTTCGGTATTGACATCCGCGGCGGCGTGGATGTCACATTCATGCCTGCCGGTGATGTGGATGCCACCGATGAGCAGATGGCAGCAGCCAAAACGGTCATCGAGGATCGCCTTGTCGGCCTCGGCATCACCGATTACGAGAGCTATGTTGACAACAACAAGGATCGTATCATCGTGCGTTTCCCGTGGAAGAGCGACGAGGCGGACTTCAACCCGCAGACCGCTATTGACGAGATCGGCACCACGGCCAAGATGGTATTCCGCAAGGGCTCTTCCGCCACGGGTGAGGAGATCCTGAGCGGTGACGATGTGGCTTCCGCCAACGCCGCCTACAATGAGACTGAGGGCTGGGTCGTACAGCTGAAGTTCAATTCCAACGGCGCCTCCGCCTTTGCCACCGCCACCACCGAACTGGCCGCCAACAAAGGCACCATCTCGATCTGGCTGGATGACAACAATATCTCCACCGCCACCGTCAATGAGGCCATCACCGGCGGTGAGGCCATCATCAAGGGCAAGTTTGATCAGGATAGCGCCTCCACGCTGGCCAACCAGATCAATTCCGGCTCTCTGCCGTTTGCTCTGTCTGCTGAGAGCTACTCCACCATCAGCCCGTCTCTGGGCGCCAAGAGCCTGGATGTCATGGTACAGGCCGGTATCATTGCCTTTATCCTCGTTGCAGTCATGATGATCTGCCGTTATCGTCTGCCCGGCACCATCGCCGTCATCTCCCTGCTGGGTCAGGTTGCGGCTACGCTGGCGGTTGTCTCCGGTTATTTCACCGTTTTCCCCGGCTCCACGCTGACGCTGCCCGGCATTGCCGGTATCATCCTCGGCATCGGCATGGGCGTTGACGCCAATGTCATCACGGCCGAGCGCATCAAGGAGGAGCTGTCCAAGAACAAGACCCTTGACGGCGCTGTCAAGAGCGGCTTCAAGATGGGCCTGACGCCCATCATTGACGGCAATGTGACCATCGTGATCGTTGCTGCGATCCTGATGGGTGCCTTCGGCCCCACGGACGGCTTCTGGGCCAAGGTGTTCAACCCGATTTTCTTCTGGTTCGGACCCTCCACTGCCGGTACGATCTACTCCTTCGGCTTCACCCTGTTGACCAGCGTTCTGCTCAACTTCGTGTTCGGCGTCTGGGCGACCCGCGTTATGATCCGCGGTGCCGTCAATTTCAAGCCGCTGCGCAAGGCATGGCTGTTCGGCGGCCGTAAGGACGGCGGTGCCGACTTTAAGACCCCGTCCATCAACTTCATCGGCAACCGCAAGAAGTTCTATACCTTCTCCTGCGCGCTGCTCGCCCTTGTGCTGGTTTTCTGCGGTGTGTTCGGCGTCAAGATGGATGTCGAGTTCAAGGGCGGTTCCATGATCACGCTGGCCTATGAGGGCGACGCTGACCTGAACGACCTGAAGTCCACCATCGGCACCGAGCTGGGCAAGTCCAATCTAACCCTGCAGACCGGCTCTGATATTTCCGGCAACCAGACCCTGACGGTCACCCTGCCCGGCAGTGATACCCTGACCACTGAGGAGCTGGACAGCCTGCTGGCCACCCTGAACGAGCAGTACCCCGATAACGCCTTCGTTCAGAACGAGGTCAGCAATGTCGATGCCACCATCGGCAAGGAGTTCATGCTCAAGAGCATTGTGGCGCTGGTCGCTGCCTGTGTGCTGATCCTGCTGTATGTAGCCTATCGTTTCCGCAGGATCGGCGGTCTCAAGGCCGGTTCCACCGCCATTGTGGCCCTGCTGCACGACATGCTTGTTGTGTTTGGCGTCTTTGTTATCCTGCGCATTCCTCTGAACGGCAACTTCATCGCCGCCCTGCTGACGATTCTGGGCTACTCCATCAACGATACCGTTGTTATCTATGACCGTATCCGCGAGAACAGCGCCCTGTACAGCAAGAAGCAGCTGAGCCTGGATGAACTGGTCAATCTGTCCATCAACCAGAGCTTTGCCCGCTCCCTGATGACCTCCATCACCACCTGTCTGGCGCTGGGTGTTGTCTGCATCATCTCGGTCATCTACCGTCTGGACAGCATCTATTCCTTCGCATTCCCGCTGCTGTTCGGCATGGTAAGCGGTGTTTACAGCACGATTTGCATCGCCACGCCGCTGTGGGTCGATTGGAAGACCAAGAAAAAGGCTGCCAAGCAGGCCTGAAAATCCACACAAGGAGGTAAACCGATATGAAATGCCCCTATTGCGGTGAAGTGGATTCCAAGGTCATCGACTCCCGCCCGACAGAGGACGGCGAGAAGATTCGCCGCCGCCGTGAGTGCCTGAACTGCAAAAAGCGCTTTACGACCTACGAGATCGTTGAGACAGTTCCGCTGATGGTCGTAAAGAAGGACCGCTCCCGCGAGGTGTTTGACCGCCAGAAGCTGCTGAACGGCATGCTGCGCGCCTGTGAAAAACGCCCGGTCAGCTATACCCAGCTTGACGCTGCGGTCGACCGTATTGAGCAGCAGCTGCTCAACTCCTACGACCGCGAGGTTTCCTCCATCCACATCGGCGATCTGGCTATGCAGGAGCTCAAGCAGATGGACGATGTGGCCTATGTGCGGTTTGCTTCGGTATACCGCCAGTTCAGCGATGTCAACACCTTTATGGATGAGCTGAAAGACATGCTGGATTCCCGCGCCAAAAACGGCGGCATGCAGGGCTAAAATGTGCCCGTAAAGCACTGCTCCAGCTGGTCGATCTGCGCCAGCACCCGTGCAGCTTCCACCGCAAGGTCGGCCTGGTTTTCCGGGTTGGCATACTGCGGCAAAACCGCCATGGTTTCGTTCATGCGATCCAGCGCGTTGCGGCGCACCAGCAGCCCCAGCTTTTTGCTGGCCTGCCTTGCACTGTGCGCGGCCTGCTGGAAAGCCTGCTGCGCCTGCGGGTACTGCTGCGTCAGTGTCTGCGCATAAGCGCTTTGCACCTGGGCGCGCAGGCTGCCCGCAGTGGCGCTTACATACTGTTTGCAGCCAAGCAGCACCGCCGCCAGCAGGACCAGAATGGCGATGGCATACCAGTTGCGCTTCATTCAAAAACCACCTGTACTTTCCGGTTTTTCAGACCGCCCGTTCTGGGCGGTCTTTTTTTGTATCACAACGCAGCTTTCCTTATTGCCAAGGTAAGCCAGTACCTCTGCCCGCCGCATCCCGCGCCTGGCAAGGTCGGTATCCAGCCAGGCTTCATTGCGCCCCAGCTGGGCCAGATTTTCGGGGTAAACTTCCTGGTCTACCAACAGCGGCAGCAGCGGGCTGTCGTCCGCCACTTTTTGCGCGGCGCTGATGCTCCCGCTGGGCTCCACCACACCCCATACTACCTGCCGCGGGTCAAAAATATCCTTGCCGCGCAGCGCTTCCATCAGATCGCCCGGCGTCATGCGCAGATGCCGCAGTGCATCCTGCCGGATCTGCCCATCCTGGATTACCGTCACCGGTCTCCCAAACAGCAGCGCCGCATAGCCGGGCAGGTAATAGGCGGCGGTTGAGTTCAATATTTCCAGCGCTGCAATCAATAAAATCGGCACCAGGCTGGAAAGCAGCGGCAGATCCGGCTCATCAATGCAGATGGAGGCAACATTGGAAATCATGAACGTTGTTACCAGCTCGGATGGCTGCAATTCCCCCAGCTGCCGCTTGCCCATCAGCCGCATGGCAAAAATAACCACAGCATAAATAATTACGGTATGCAAAACCGATGCAAGCATAAAAACACCTCCTGCGTTTATCCCTGCCGTTTTTGGGTCACACTGAACAGCAAGGGAAGGTGATTACATGACAACTGCGGATAACCAGCCGCTGGGGCAGGCCCTTGCTGAAAATCAGGCGTTTCTGCAAACTATGTTTGGCGGCTCATCGGATTTCTATACCAAAAGCTTTACGATTTGCGGCTGCCGCTGCTGCATCGCCATGTTTGCGGGGCTTTCCTCGCCGGAAAAACTCTGCATCATGGTGCTGCACGCACTGGGTCAAGGCGTGCCGGGCTGCAAGGCCGGGCCGCAGCTGGTGCAGTACCTGGCAGAGCAAAGCTGCCTACCCACAGAGCAAACCCCCATCACCACCCGTACCCAGCTGGTGGAAGCCCTCGCCGGCGGCATGGCCGTGCTGCTGGTGGAGGGCAGCGGCCAGGCGCTGGCGTTTTCCACCCAGGATATGCCGGGCCGCAGCGTGACCAACCCCAGCGGAGAAGGCAACATGCGCGGCCCGCAGGATGCCTTTACCGAGCACCTGCGCAATAACATTTCCCAGCTGCGCCGCCAGTTCCGCACCGGCAGCTTTACGGCGGAGATCTGCACCGCCAACACCCGTGCCAAAACCGAGTACGCCATTTGTTATGATACCGCCCTGGCCCCGGCGGATGTGGTGCAAACCCTCAAACAGCGGCTGGCCGGGGTACAAATCCCCGTCCTGCTGGACAGCACCTATTTTGCCTCGTTCCTCAAGCAGGACAAGCTCAACCTTTTCCCCGCGGCAGCCTATACCGAGCGCCCGGCCACCGCCTGCGCCCGCATCTGTGAGGGCAAAATCGTTATCCTTGTATCCGGCAGCCCGCTTGCCATGGTGGTGCCCAGCTTTTTTGCCGAGCACTTTGAATGCCTGGACGATTATTCTTCCGGCGCAGTGTTTGCCGGTCTCATCCGCCTGCTCAAATATCTGGCGTTTTTGCTGGCGGTGTTTGGGCCGGGGCTGTATGTCATGGCGGTCAGCTTTGCGCCGGAGCTGATCCCCGTGCACCTGCTGGCCAAACTGGCCCAGGGCGAAGCCTCCACGCCGCTACCGCCCATGCCGGAAATGCTGGCCGTGACCCTGCTGCTGGAAATTGTGCGTGAAGCCGGGCTGCGCGCCCCCAAATCCATCAGCCACACCGTCAGCCTTGTGGGGGCGCTCATCATTGGCGAAACCGCTGTCTCGGCGGGCATCATCAGCGTGCCGGTGCTCACCATGGCCGCGGCGGCCACCATCGCCACCCTGGCAGTCCCGGCGCTGTATGAACAGTCGATTCTGTTCCGCTTTGCGGTCATACTGCTGGCGGGACTGTTCGGTGTGCCGGGGCTGGCCTGCGGGGCGCTGCTGATTCTGGCCATGGCCTGCGGCAGCGACCCGTTCGGTTATGATTATCTTTACCCGCTCATGCCGCCGGGCAAGGCAGCCTTGCGGGATGGTTTTGTGCGGGCCATCTGGTCCCGCCTGGCACAAAAAGGGGAGGTGCTGCCGCGCCATGCAAAAGAGTAATGTGGATTTTTACCCCGTGCTGCTCCTCAGCATTCTGGCCGATACGCTGCTGCGGCTGCACACCGGTTATTGGGCGCGGGCAGGGCTGCTGGCTCTGCCCGCCAGCGCGGCGGTGCTGGCCGCTGTGCTTCTGTTAGTGTCGACCAGCTGGCAGGGAAACGCCCTGCTGCAAAAAGTTCTCTGTGTTTTGCTGGCAATCAGTTCAGCATTGGAAATTCTGCGCCTGCACGCCCTGTTTGGCAGCGTGTACCCCGGTACACTGGGGCTGGCGGGCACCTGTTTTGTCGTGCTGGCACCGGTCATCTACCTCCGGCGGGAGCCCGCCCTGCGCCAGACGGCCAACGCCTTGTTGGTGTTCGGTGCCGCGTGTATGGCAATCATGGTACTCTCGGTCGCGCCGCGCCTGCGTGTACCCAACCTGCATGCGGCACCGCTGACAGGGCAGGACTGGCAGGCGGCGTTTGTCTCTCAGCCCGCCGGAATATCTGCTGTTTGCCCTTTGGCCTCCGCAGCCCGGCCAGCGCTGCCGCAAGGCAGTAACATTTGCCGCGTCAGCACTGGGCTTTGATGCCGCGGTCCACCTGCTGCTGGAGCTGTTTTTTGGCGCGGCCATGCCCACCCGTCAAACCCCGGTGCAGGGGGCTGCACAGTGCGGGGCGCTTTCAATTTTTAACCGGCTGGAATGGCTGCAAATTTTGCTGTGGTGCATGGTAGTCACGGTGCGGCTGGCACTGTACCTGTATGCCGTGGTGGAACTGTGGGGTGGCCGCGCCGGGGCGGGCAGCGCTGCCGCCGGGCTGGACCGTTACCCGCTGTACTTTGGCGGCATGGCTCTGTTGTGTGCTGTGCTGCGCACCGTGCCGCTGGAACAGGCATTTTATTGGCGCAGTGCCGTCTGCTGGGGCTTCGCTGCGGTTGTGATGGTAACAGGAGGCTGCCAATGGCTGGTATCATGCATAAAACATCCCGCCTGATGGCGGCGGTGCTGCTGGGCTGCCTGTTGGCGGGCTGCGGCGGGCAGCTGCTTTCCCACAGGGAAATTGTGCGGGCGGTGTTTTTTACCGCGCAGGATGCCGGCTGCACGGTCACGCTTTTGACCAGTGACCAGCAAAGCGAGGATTCCGCCGCCTGCAAAACCTTTACCGGCAGCGGTGCTACCTGTGCTGCCGCCTGGAATGCCGCCGCCCAAACCATGAACGGCCAGCCGTTTTACGGCCTGATGGACCTTGCCGTTCTGCCTGCCGGGTGCAGCTGGCCGCTGGCAGAAGAAATCGCTCAGCTGTTGCAAAGCACCGCCCGCCCCGCGCCGGAAATCGCCGTGTTTGTGCTGGATCCTGCCGTGCAGATGCCCATCCAGGACCAAACGCCGACCTTGTACGAAAACTTGAAAGCTCTGGAAGAAAAGCAGCAGCTGCACTGCGGCCTGCAAACCCTGTTTGATAACGCCGAAACCGCCGCTGTGCCCGTCAGTGCGGGCGGGGAATACGCCATGCTGTTTTATGATACCGCTGCCAATACAGCCCGCCAGACGCAAAGCCCGTTGGCTGCCCAGCTGGCGGCTATTCTGTGCGGCCAGGCCCATCGGTTGGACTGCACGTTGCCGGATGACCTGCACCTTGCCGCCAAAGCCGCCGCCGATGTGCAGGTACTGGCCCCCGGCAGCGTGCGGGTAAACCTGACCCTGCGGGATGTGGAACTGAAAGACCTGACTCCCGCCGCCCGCCCGGATGCCGAACTGCAGGTGGCATTTGCCGCAGCCGCCAACCGGGAATTTGACGGTTTGATAACGGCACTGTACGGAATAAAAGGCCCGGATGCCGACCCGCTCGACCTGTGTTTCTGGCTGCAAAACCGTTATGGCAGCACGCAGGGGGCGCTGCGGGCGGAGCTTACCCTGCACTGGCACCGCCCCGGCGAAGGCTGATCCCCACCAAAGCACGCCTTTATTTGCAGTGCCAGTGTGCCATTCAGCCGGGCAGTCTGCCAGCCAAGGCCCAAAAACAGAGAGAAAACAGCCCGGAGTGCTAATAAATTACAACGAATAAACGACAAAAAACACTGTTCACAAAAATTTTATACTTCAAGGGGTTGATTTTTGGCAAAGGAACGCTATAATAGATTTAGCACTCAAGAGAAAAGAGTGCTAAACAAAATGTTTCAAAGAAACTTTAATTATAGGAGGATATTTCATCATGAAAATCAAACCTCTTGCTGATCGCGTTGTGATCAAACTCGTTGAAGAAGAAGAAACCTCCAAGGGCGGCCTGATCCTGACCGGCAGCGCAAAAGAGAAGCCGCAGGTGGCACAGGTCATCGCAGTTGGCCCCGGCGGTGTCGTGGACGGCAAGGAAGTCAAGATGACCGTCAAGGTCGGCGACAAGGTCCTCACCAGCAAGTACTCCGGCACCGAAGTCAAGGTTGACGGCGAGGAATGCACCATTGTCCGCCAGAGCGATATCCTGGCCATCGTTGAGTAAACTTTAACTGTTCTTACTGATAAAAGGAGATGCTGATTTATGGCAAAACAGATTAAGCAGGGCGAAGACGCCCGCAAGGCTCTTTGCGCCGGCATTGACCAGCTGGCTGATACCGTTAAGATCACCCTGGGCCCCAAAGGCCGCAACGTTGTTCTGGGCAAGAAGTTCGGCAGCCCGGTCATCACCAACGATGGCGTGACCATCGCAAAGGAAATTGAGCTGAAAGACGCTTTCGAGAACATGGGTGCACAGCTCGTGCGTGAAGTTGCCACCAAGACCAATGATGCTGCCGGCGACGGCACCACCACCGCTACCGTTCTGGCACAGGCTCTTGTTACCGAGGGCATGAAGAACGTTACCGCCGGTGCAAACCCGATGGACATCAAGCGCGGCATCCAGAAGGCTGTCAACACCGCTGTTGAGGCCGTCAAGGCACACAGCCAGAAAGTCAACGGCAGCAAGGATATCGCCCGTGTCGGTACCGTTTCTGCCGGTGATGCACAGATCGGCCAGCTGATCGCTGACGCTATGGAAAAGGTTACTGCTGACGGCGTGATCACCATTGAGGAGAACAAGACCACTGCTGAAACCTACACCGAGGTAGTGGAAGGCATGCAGTTTGACCGTGGCTACGTTACCCCGTACATGGTCACCGATACCGAGAAGATGGAAGCCGTCATCGACGACGCTTACCTGCTGATCACCGATAAGAAGATCTCCGTCATCTCCGACATTCTCCCGATCCTCGAGCAGCTCGTTCAGAGCGGCAAGAAGCTCGTCATCATCGCCGAGGACGTCGAGGGTGAGGCTCTCTCCACCCTGATCGTCAACCGCCTGCGCGGCACGCTGAACGTTGTGTGCGTCAAGGCGCCCGGCTTCGGCGATCGCCGGAAGGAAATGCTGCAGGATATCGCCATTCTGACCGGCGGCCAGGTCATCTCCGAAGAGCTCGGCTACGAGCTCAAGAACACCACGATCGACATGCTCGGCCGTGCCCGCCAGATCAAGGTCACCAAGGAGAACACCACCATCGTCGACGGTGCCGGCGACAAGCAGGCCATCGCTGACCGCGTGGCGCAGATCCGCGCCCAGATCGGCGTGACCACCAGCGAATACGACAAGGAGAAGCTGCAGGAGCGCCTTGCCAAGCTCGCCGGCGGCGTGGCCGTCATCAAGGTCGGTGCTGCCACCGAGACCGAGATGAAGGAAAAGAAGCTGCGCATCGAGGACGCGCTGAACGCGACCCGCGCGGCTGTGGAAGAGGGCATCGTCGCCGGCGGCGGCACTGCCTATGTCAATGCCGTTCCCGCTGTGGAAAAGCTCATCAGCGAGGTTGAGGGCGATGAGAAGACCGGTGTCCAGATCATCGTCAAGGCCCTGCAGGAGCCCATCCGTCAGATCGCGGCCAACGCCGGTATCGACGGCAGCGTCGTTCTTGAGAAGATCAAGACCAGCGGCAAGGTCGGCTACGGTTTCGACGCTTACAAGGAAGTCTACTGCGACATGATCTCCGCCGGTATCGTCGACCCCGCAAAGGTCACGCGCTCCGCGCTGGAGAACGCTGCGTCCGTCAGTTCCATGGTGCTGACCACCGAGGCGCTCGTCGCCGACAAGCCCGAGCCCCCCGCACCGGCCGCTCCCGGCGCCGGCATGGGCGACATGGGCGGCATGTACTAAGAGACACCGCAAAGCCTTGAAAATAAAGGGCTTTTCCGTGGCAATCTGATGAATTTACCACAAATTTACAACAATTGCCAACGAAAAAGCGCCGAGATATGTATGAAGCTACCGCCTGCATTTTGCAGGCGGTAGCTTTTTTGCAAAAAAGAAGCCCATACGGATGGTGGGCGCTG
>ERZ773194.4995-NODE-4995-length-9980-cov-2.976524_pt1 | contig 9980 bp, 3 predicted proteins | sample MGYA00511240_ERZ773194 | MGnify/ENA primary metagenome ERZ773194 (study PRJEB29015, sample SAMEA2737774) | human gut metagenome | biome: human gut; feature: human-associated habitat; material: faeces | place: China | collected 2012 ... | reverse complement strand
TACGGTCGTAATTATCGAACACAATATGGACGTAATTAAATGTGCTGATTATGTCATAGACATGGGTCCTGAAGGAGGAGACAAAGGCGGTTTTCTTGTTTGTGCAGGAACTCCAGAAGATATTGCGTCTTGTGAAAAATCTTACACCGGGAAGTACTTAAAAGATAAATTATGATGATAAAGAAAATGCACTTGAAATTTCAAGTGCATTTTCTTTATCATCATTTTAAAATAACTTAGCAGGGTACTCTCCGGCAGCAACCAAAGCATTGATCTTATCTACAACAACCGGACGATCTAAAGCATAAGTTACACCAAACCATTTAGAAGGTGTATCCAAAACTTTAACTGTTGCGATTTTATTTTGAATCAAATGATTTACCATCAACGGAATAAAGTATTCAGCCTTAAGATTTTCTGCATTTTCTTTTAAGAACTGAACAAAATAATCTTCTGAATATTTAAAGTAATCGGGCGTAAATCCCCACATATTCATTGATACGGGAGCATTCTCGTCAACTTCTGTCCAGACATCTCCCTCTTTAAACATTACCTTTCCGTCACGCCGTTCTATTTGAGTCCGCTCTACAACAGAGGTCAGCTCATTTTTATCATTCATTTCGCAAACTCCCCGAGCAACAGAGCCACTTTCGGACAGAGTATTTCCGACACGATATCCTACCATACAATATTCATTCTGTTTTCCATCCAATTTAGACAAATAATCTGCAAGAATGGCAAAACTTTCACGGCCATAAAAATCATCTGCATTAATGACAGCAAATGGCTCTTTAATCACATCTTTCCCCATTAATACAGCATGATTAGTTCCCCACGGCTTCTCCCGGCCTTCAGGAAGAGAGAACCCATCAGGTAAATAATCTAATTCTTGAAATACTACCTCAACAGGTATTATATTCTCATATTTCTTTAAAATTTTTGTTCTGAAATCTTCTTCAAAAGAATGTCTGATTACAAAAACAACTTTCCCGAAGCCACCACGCACGGCATCAAAAATAGAATAATCCATGATAGTTTCGCCATTCGGGCCCAGTCCGTCCAATTGTTTCAAGCCTCCATAACGGCTGCCCATGCCGGCTGCCAATAAGAATAAAGTTGGTTTCATATTTAGTTATTATTTAAAAAGGTTAGTATATCACAGTTGATAACGGCTGCAAATGTACAAAAATTTATGGCTGACAGAAGGGAGTTTTAGTTCATTCTTTACCACTATCCGTTCAAAAAGGTACATTTAGAACGGATAACCGATGGCAAAATGCAACGCCATGCTGTCCTTGAACTTGGGAATATTATAATACCCCGACTTCCCGGTATCATACGGATCATGCAGCCCGATACCCAAGTCCAGACGAAAAACAAGAAAGTCCAAATCGTAACGCAAGCCAAATCCCGTGCCCAAAGCAATCTGTTTCGGGAAATTCTTCAACGTAAATTCACCATTCGGGCGGTTTTCATCTTTACGCATCAGCCATACATTGCCGGCATCCAGAAACACCGCTCCATGCAAGTCGGCAATCATACGGAAGCGATACTCGATATTGGCTTCTATGCGAATATCACCCACGTGGTTGATATAGGTATATTTCCTATCCGTCTCGGGAGGATAGCCGCCCGGACCTATACTGCGTGCAGAAAAGGCGCGCACACTGTTGGCACCGCCGATATAGAACTGTTCCGTATAAGGTGCGGTCGTAGCGTTGCCATACGACCATATCACCCCTCCGGCAATACGCGAGGCTATCATCTGGTTCTTGTCTATCCGGTAATGGTACCTGAATTCCGAATTCAACTTCAGGAACTGTGCAAAAGGTACCCCGAAAAGCTTCTTTCCTTCCTCACTGAACGGCTTGCCGAAAATACGGTAGACGGCAGAAGTCAGGTTACCGGCCGACGCAACGGTGGTCTGCCACCAGATGGGGTTACGCTTGCCGCGCACGGAAGCGTTGTCATAAGTATAGGTGTACTCCATGGCAGGAATGAACTGGTCGCGCAAACTAACGTAGAGTGCTGGATTCTCGGCACGCAACGTATCGAAAGCGGCAGTAGGATTGCGCAGTACATTGAATGTCAACCGGAAAGGAGTTATACTGTGCCTGGAAGTCGATTTGGGCTGGAAGTCATAAGTGACATTACCGCCAAAAGCCAACAGCTTATAATACTTGGCACGGTTCATCTGGTCGGCATATAAACGGAAAGTCGTTGTAGCCGGGAAGTCATACTCACGGTCGCCCATCCTAGGAAACACCACGCGCGGAAAGATAAGCGAAGTGGAGATACCCAGTTCATAACTGTTCATCAAGGAAGAACTTGCCTTGCCCGTCTGCCATTCGTACGAACCGTTCAACTTCACATTCCAGCTTTCACCGCCACCGAAGACATTGTTCTTCGTCACCGTAAAAGCGGCACCCGGTCCCGTCTGGTTATTGCTCTTCATGGTGACATTAAAATCCAACTCCGCATCGTAGGGTTTATCGAGCGCGGCAATGACCCTCACATCCAATGTATCAGACACAAACGCCGTATCACGCGGTATATACTGCATCTCCGCATAACGGAAAATACCGACGCTTGCCAGACGCTCCTGAATACGGGTCTGACGGTACAAACTATACAAACTCTGCATAGAACGCTGGCGGGCAATACCTGCGCTGTCCTGTATCTGGCGCTTCCGCCGATAACCTTGATAGTTCAACCAACGGTAAAGCATGTTGGGACGTACCGGAGGTTTGTTGTAGTAATGTATGGTCAAGCCTTTGTAATCCATGCTGTCATTGGGTTCCTGCCCCTGCTTTCCAAGAAGATATACGGATTTACGCCCCACACGGAACTGCTTCTCGGCTACCTTTGGCATACCGGGAACGGGAATCAAGCGCATCTGGACATGCCCATTGGGAACCATCATGGTATCGGCCTGATAGGTTAGGTAGTCGGGACGGAAATAATAACAGCCCACATTACGCAGCAGGGTACTGATACGGGTACGCTCCCCATCCAAATCAGCCACATTGAATTGTTCTCCCGAACTGATAAGGGAACGTCGGTGTCCCAGCTCCATAATGCGAGTGGTACGCTCGCTGAAACCACGATAATATACCGTATCTATAAAGTAGGGGTTACGCATGTTCACCGTATATTGCAACTTTGCCTTCAGCGAGTCCTTCGGGTCGATAAATGTCTTGTAGCTGACGCTTCCGTTGAAATAGCCATAATCGCGCAGCAAGTTAACCGCCGCCTTCTGACGTATATCGGGATTCACCGTAGACAGAAGCACCGGAGTGGCGGCAAATTTATTGAATATCCACTTTCCGAATCCCTTCTCATACTTCTGGAAACCATTGTAAATCCACAGTCCGAAAGGAAAGGGATAGCGGATAGTAGAGCTTCCCAGCAACGAATTGTTCGGTGCCGTAGCAAGGGCGGCTTCCACCTCTTCCATAGCAATCTCACCAACAGACGTTTCACTGCGGTTCAATACAATCATCGGCTTTTGGCCGGTATAGAGTATCTCCCCCTCGGGCAAGTGCTTCGTGGTGGAGCAACCTGCCAGAAATATCAATCCTGCAATATATAATATCAGTCGTTTCATATCACATTCCTACTTTTTCATATCGCTGTTTTCAGCCTCCGGTTTTATCTTTTTCTTCCTGAAGATGAAGAGTTCACTCAATCGGTCCATCTTCCGGCGCAGCACAAGGCCGACACCCGTTTCGGTTATCTCACCGTCGAGTATGCTTTCGTAGTTTTTATTATGGAATACACGGACATATCGAGTACCCGACGCATCAAGACGGTATTCCAGCGATATATTGTCAATGAATGATTCCGCATCGTTCGTGGCATTGGCCCCGGTGGACACTTTTCCACCGATGACTATCTGTACGCGGTCGTTGAAGAAACGCTGGGAATAACGAAAACTGAAGTCTTTCTGCGTGTCACCCGTTTCAGCAGAGGTACGGTCTTCCACACCTACACTGATATTGGCCCCTTTTATACCTCCCGCCAAGGAGTTTATCTGGCTCTGAAGCACTGAGTTCAAGGCGGCTCCCATTGACAAACCTCCTCCTTTGGCACCACTGTTCAGGTAAATACCCGTGGCAAGCATGGCAATGGCCTGCTTGCTACGCTCTTCTGCACCCATTGCCTGCAGCTCATTCTCTACTGCGGCATCTTCGGGCGCCGAAATATCGAATATCAAATCGGGAGCGTCAAGCCTGTTCTTGATGGAAATGGAAACATCGAAGTTCACCATGCGCGAACCGTCCCCGTCACCGTCGGCCACAGAAGCACGCATACGTTCCGTAGCCTTTAGGCTTAGCGTAGGATTCATAATATTCCCTCGCCAATCCACATAACTGCCGGGATTGAACTGAAACTCCTTCAAGGGGATGATAGGCAGCGAATATTTCATGACGCCACCCGAAAGGGTATAGCGTCCGGTAAGGCTCATATCCCCTTGGGGAGTATACTGCATATTCAAATCACCGCCACCTTCCAGTTCGATGTATTTGCTGCGGTCGGGACTCAAGTCGGCACGAAGACGGACAGCATCGTCAATATGGACGGACATATACATTTCCAATCCTCCCAACGACATGGCAGGAACTTCATCCGCCTTTACCGACGTCGTATCGGTGAATGAGGTAAAGGTAACCAGCCCACTGAGACGGTCTTCCACCGTTAAAGGGGAATCGGTCAACACGTAGGTTACGTTGGTATTGCCCAGCAGATTCATGTTTCCACGCATCGTGAGCCCGTCAAGCGGTCCCTTCACCGTGGCATGCAAATCAACGAACACCTTTCCATATACCAGACTTTCGCGGGTACGCGGTGCATCCAGCAACGTATAGTTCTCTGCCAGCAGATTGAGGTTGGCAGTAGGACGCTCCATATTCCGGAAATCAACCTTACCGTCAATCGTAAACGGATTCTTGCTGGTGGTATAAATGGCAAACTTATCGAATATCAACTGATTGTCCTTTATCTGTACCGGACGGTTGTCGAACCAGTAACGTGCTCCCGCCTGGCGTGCATAGACAGACACACTGTCCAAAACAATATCACCATGCATTTGAGGCTTGTCCAGCGAACCATAAATATAAAGCCCTCCATCAATATCTCCGGTAAAGGCCACCATTTGGTCAGGGATGAATGCATTGGCCATCTTCAATGGGAAATGCTCGAAACGAGTGGACACTTCCAGAGTATCCTTTCCGTTCTTCTGCGTCAAGATACCGTCGGCGGTCATCACTTCTTCGTTATCATGTGTAAAATAGGTATTCAAATAGTGCGTATTCTTGTCGCCCGGCAACCAGGTAGCCCCCAGACCTATATCTCCAACCGGTTGGCGTTCGTAGGTCAGTTTCTCTACATTGGCTTCGGCGGACACCTGCAGGGAAGTGGCAGTCTGTATATAATTTGCTTCGGCGGAGAACAATCCCGTAAGCCGAGGCATATAAGGAAGTACCTCCGTAAGTTCATCCAGGCGCAATCGGCTCAATTCTACGTTTATATTCTGCAAGGAAAGGGTATCATTCTTGTCGGATTGCATACGGAAACACAGACCATCGTCGCTGTCCATATCAATATTGGCATAGACGCGCATATTCTTATGCAGATAAATCCAGTTACTATTGTCCGCAAAGTGGAATTTACGGAAAGCGATAATCGGCTCGGCAGGAATAAGGTTCAGCAGCACACCATCACCGCGACCATGTCCTTCGGTCAACGGACGGGCGTTAATACCGAACAGCACACCAGTCTGCCCTTTTCCATCCACATAATCCACAGTCAGCTCCGCATCTTCATTACGGACTTCCCCCGTCAATGTGCTGCGAAACACAAACTGCGGGTTCTTGGGACCGTTTATGACACCACCTTGCAACTTCATCCGAGCAGTATCCTGCTTCACTGTAAAAAATATCGTATCGAGCTGCAAGGAGTCCATGCGCAATCCGTGAACAGCTGTACGCCCATTGATGCCGACTTGCGGAGTAAATCCGAAGCTCAGTTTGAAATCATTATAGGAAATACCCTTTGCAGCCAGGAAATAGCTGACGGGATTCTGGTTACCGGCTTCCAGATGCATGCCGGCTGAAGGAAGGACTTGTCGCAAAGCGGCATGGTCCAAACGCCGTTCATCAATCTGCTTTGTCAGGATAGAGACAAATTTATCCGACTGTTCCATCAACTTCTTCAACGTGCTATGAGCGCGGAAACGCAGATTCAAGTCACCGGCATCAAGCCTCAACTCGAGAGAATCATGACGTGCCTCCGCTCCCATTGTAAAGGCAAATGGGTGTTTCAACGGTCGGGGCACCAAACCCAGCTTATGCAGATTCACCTCTTCCACATTCAAATCCAAAGCGCCATCCAAATAGCTGCGGTCAAGACGCATATCCGCATTTCCCTGCATCTTGAGAAGAACATTATCGCTGGCAAGACGGACGGTAGCAACGGATGACTTGAGTCCGGCATGCGCCTCCACACCGGAAATGTCCCAATGCCCATACTGTAGTTTTTCCAAAGAGGCATTCAAAGCAGCCACAGTCTTTCGTGATGCCACATCCACCCCTTGTCCTTTAGCGGACATCTTTGCCGTAAGAGTATAGATAGAGTCCTTGGGCAGGAAGTGATGCACCTGCAAGTTGTTGATGGCAAGGTCGGCATGGTAGGCTTCCGTAGCAAGATTATAGGCGGCATCCAGATTCAAGGCGCCTTCCTTCTCCTGCAGTTTCAGGGCGGCAGTGCACTGCGCCCCCTCCATACCGACACGTGCCGCAAGGTGCATACTGTCCGGCACGATGATGGAGCCATCGGGAGCAATGTCAGCTAGTCCGGTCAAGAAGTTCAAGTTCTGCGTATGCATCTCGAAGTCCATGTTTCCATTGCGTTTCACACTGTCGGTCAGGTTCCAGAATTCTCCTCCCCCACTCAACGAAAAGGCTCCGGGCAGCTCAGCCGTAAAACGGGAAATCTGCATCTGCTTCAGGTTTCCTTCCGTACCGGCATGAATCACCAACGGACGGAACGGATAGGCTTCCTTGAAAGTTTCCGGCAGGCCACCGGCAAAAAGCAGTACATCCTGTTTGCCGATACGGGCATTGAAACGGGCTGTCAAACGGCCGGTGGTAGGTATATTTATCAGTTCCCAGTAAGTCTGTGCCGTAAAGTTCATCTCACTATGAGGTGTCAGCAACTTCAAAGAAGGGATACGGATAACGGTAGAGTCGGCAAATAACCGCCCGGTCAGGGAAGTCACACTTAAACCGGAACGCTCATACATGGAAAATTCCCGGATAACGGCATTCATATCTCTACCGTAGTACATCACAGAATCAATGCCCATACGAATGTCGCGAAGAGCAATGTGCGAGGGGTCGAAGCCTATCGCACTCCCCGGGCCGCCGGTATCATAATTGACAGAAGTTCCAGTCAGCAGGAATTTTCTCCAGCCATAGAACTGGTGTTTCAGGTCGGCAGCAGCGTCCGCAATCTCAGCATCTCCTATATGGGCTTTCAGCCCCATGGAGTCCAATGGCATCTGTAAATCGACCGAGACGTTCTTCAACTTCAGAGTATGGAGTGTGACTTTCCAGTTTAACGCAGTGTCAGTAGTGTCCTTGGGAGTCTCAGTGGTATCTGCAAGCATCACCTGCACATGGGTATCGCTCAATTCTATATTATTGAGGATGGCATCTTCTTTTGTAAGGTCTATGCCATGGCTTTCGAAAAAGAAATGCCCCAGTACCCCTTTGATGCACATACCTTCCATTAAATTGGAAGAGTTAACAGCAACTTGTTTCAGGGTAATGTCATCCACCTCCACTTTCCCTTTGAGTAAAGGCCATGCCTGTACCCGTACGTTCAAACTTCCAAGATTCAGCAAGGTATCGGGATGCTGCACATCAACAGCACTGTCGGCAGGCTGTACCACCAATACACCGCGAACCAACAAATTCAAAGGAAAGCGAAGGTCAATCCGCTCCACAGATATGTCCATACCCGTAGCATCTGATGCAATTGCTGTAGCCTGCTTCCGTATCAAATTCTGTACGGGAGGCACATAGAGCAGTATCATCAATATTATAAACAGTATAATAGGAGTAAGCAGCACCCACAGTGCTATTCTCAACCATTTTCTTCTCATCGGAACGTCAATCTTTCATCGTATTTAAAAGTCCTACAAAGTAAACAATTTCTTTCGACATTTGGTTCCCGATAGAGAAAAATCATGTATTCTTCTCTGTTCCCCCATTACGGAAAAGCTGTTGCCTGAGTAATGACATCCTCTATCAAAACGAGGGCGGCAAGGGCGTGTTCTTTCAACTCTCCGGTAAAAGGCACTCCATGAGAAGTTTCCAACAGTTTCAGCAATGCAACCAGTTCCGTAGCTCCAATCAACGTAAAGAGGGGAATCATTTTGTGGGAGACAGCAGCCATCTCGTCCACATCCTCATTCTCCACAGCCTTCTGCAAACGCTCCGCATTGAGGCGGGTTTCAGCCACAAAACTTTCCAGAATGGACTTTGCGGCCTCGGGGTCATCGACCGAAAAAACGGTGAGCGAAGAGAATTTATACCCCGGGCAAGCCGAAGTTTCCGAAACTTCTGTAACCTCCTTCCCTTTGTCCTCCACATTCAATTCATGCAGCAATTCACTGACGGTAAACGGCTTATGCAGGCATCCGGCAAATCCATGCACCGTAAATTCCTCACGCTGCATGTCACTGCGGGCAGTGACAGCAATCACCGGAACAGACTGTGCCTGCGGTATGTTCGAAGCACGCAGCAGTTTCAGTAAATCAAAACCATTAATAGCAGGCATCTGCACATCAGTAAGCAGAACATCAAAGGTTGCAGTGCGCAAGGCATCCAGCAGTTCATCCAGTTGTAAACAAGAGACAGAATTTATACCACTCTGCTGAAGCATGGCGGCAGTAAGGGTAAGCTGAATACGGTCATCATCGATAAGGAGGACATTCTTCAGTGAAGAATGAGGAACGGGGAATGAAGAATTGCCATTCGGCGTGGCAGCACATCCCGATTCTTCATCCTTCATTCTCCGTCCTTCACTCCTTACGGGATAGATAGGAATATATATGGTGAAAGTGCTTCCCTTGCCTGGCACACTGTCTACATCAATCGTGCCTTCAAGCAACTGTACCAGCATACGGACAATGGAAAGTCCAAGTCCAAACCCCTCTTTACCCTGAGCACCCGGTAATCGGGTGAATTCCTGGAAGATACGCTCACGGTCAGCAGGCTCCATACCTCTACCCGTATCAGCAATGGCAACTACCAGTCGACGGTCCTCGTAACGGGCAGTCATGGTAACACTGCCTTGGTCCGTAAACTTCACGGCATTGGACAGCAAATTGTTGATAATCTGGCGCAGACGCAAGGGGTCGCAAATATAGGTACCGCCCAGCTCCGGGGCAATGTCGCAATGAAGCGCCAGCCCTTTGGCAGCCGTAAGCGGTTCAAAACTTACGTGTATCTCTTCAAGCAGGCGGGAAGGATGAAAAGTGACCCGGTTGACTTCAGCCTTGTTCAAATCAAGACGATGGAAGTCGAGCAAATCAACGACCAGCTTCAGCAGATGTTCCGATGAGGTTTTCATATTGTCCAGATAGAACCGCTGACGCTCATCCACCGTCAGACGGGAAAGCAAGTCGGCATAGCCCATAATAGAACCGAGCGGGGCTTTGAAATCATGGGTAATGGCAAGCATCAGTTTTTCACGGACAGCAAGTAAATCTTCGGCACGACGGCGGGCCTCTTCCAACTCACGGCGGTAACGGTTGCTTCGAGTTATGTCGCGACCGATGATAATAAGGAAAAAAACGGAAAGCAATACCGCACCTACGGCAATGCCACTGATAATCTTGGCCGAACGGCGTCGGACCGCCTGTTGATACTCGGCTTCCGTCCGTGCACGCAGCAGAGTTTCCGTCTCATAAT
>ERZ773194.4990-NODE-4990-length-9996-cov-3.064782_pt1 | contig 9996 bp, 7 predicted proteins | sample MGYA00511240_ERZ773194 | MGnify/ENA primary metagenome ERZ773194 (study PRJEB29015, sample SAMEA2737774) | human gut metagenome | biome: human gut; feature: human-associated habitat; material: faeces | place: China | collected 2012 ... | reverse complement strand
AATTATGGAAGACTTGAAAAGTATTTTCTTGAATTTTTTATAAAAAAGGTCAGATACTAAAATAACAGAATTTTAAATTTGGAGAATAAAAATGAAAAGAATTCGAATTATTTTTATAATTTTTATAGTATTATTAACAGGTTGTGGTGTTTCGACAGCGCCGCAGGAGCAGAATAATCCGGCCGAAACGCCGCAGCCTACTGAATCGACCCCAACGCCGAAAGCCTCCCAGGCGCCTGCCGAATCCCCAAAAACAGACGAATCCACGCCCCCTCCGACAGAGCAGCCAGAAGCTGCTCCGCCCGCTCCCAAAGCCGAATCCGGGGCAGTTCTGGGTGAATTTATGACCACCCTTTACGACAAACAGGAAGGCAGACTGCATAACATCTCCCTCGCCATATCCAAGCTGGACGGCGTCACTTTACAGCCGGGCGAAGAATTTTCCTTTAACACCATTGTCGGCCCCCGAACCAAAGAAAACGGTTATCAAAAGGCAATTATATTTGAAAAAAGCCATAAGAAGAAGGGGTACGGCGGCGGCGTCTGCCAGGTCAGCACCACCATCTTCAACGCCGCTAAGGACGCTGGAATGAAAATAACAGAACAGCATGAACATAAGCTTGATGTACCTTATATTCAAAAAGGGCTGGACGCCTCTGTCGCTTACGGAGAACTCGATTTCCGATTCGTTAACACCAGCAATGTCCCCGTCCGCCTTGGCGTCAGTATGACCCAAAGCTATATTATCGCACAGCTTACGGCAGTATAGAAAAGAGTGCTGAAGCAACTTGCTTCAGCACTCTTTTTATAACAAAATTTTTTGATAAGTTTTACACGAACTGCTTTTCTGTCTCGCATAAAAGAGGATACCGTCGTATACTGAAAAATATCATCCGCCCGCCTCTTGATATGGGAAACATTCCGGTAAAATTATAACTCTTTCAGCATTTCCGCTTTTTTCTGTTTGTATTCCTCATCAGTTAAAATTCCTGTATCATAGAAAGCTTTTAACTCATTCAACCGTGCAGACAGGTTTGTTGACTCGCAGCTTGCTTTTTCTATTGATTTGATATTAGACGGCCAAAAATAAATGGATAATCCGAGATAAAACAAACTATCTGCCGTGAGCTGCACTGCAATAGTATCCTGAAAAATAATAGAATGATAAAGTATCGTCGACAAATAGGACAGAATACAGAATACAAATGCCAGTATTCTTGATTTTATGATATGAAATTCTGTCAGGACAGCTATTAAGAAAAATAGAAACTGCATTAGAAAACTGAAATAACTAAATAAAAGCCAGCTGTAACTCCCGCTTATATGGAAAAAACCTAACGTCATAACAATGGTTATTACAAGGGCAATCGTTCCGCATAAAATAAAAGGAACAATGAAAGGGCTACGACTGTATCTCTTGAACAAAAACACACAAACCGCAAATAAAAGATAAGATATAATAAAAATAAAATTCCATATAAAACGAAATAAGTCCGGCTGCGCTAACATGTCCCGAAGATATGGGACTGCTAATAAAATGCTGCCGCACATTATCAAAACCCTGAATATCGTTTCTTTGGTTGTATTACGATTCATCTTTTTTCTCCTTTTTTTCATTATAAACTTCAATGCTCATTTTGTCAATAAAAAGTTTATTAAATCAGAAACCTCCGATTTCCAATTGCTAATATGATTCTATTGTGTTATAATAACTGTGAACATTTATTATACGTTGAACTTATGCGCGTGCGATTTATTTCCGTGCTGCGCTTAGAGATTGCACATACGTAATTATACCACAAATCCGAAGGATTTGTGGTATAATAACTGCTTTGCAGTTATTATACCTGAACTTATGGCCGTGCGAATATTTCCTCCCGATGGTCGGAAAACGCACATGGCCAATTATACCATAACCCCTTCGGGGTTATGGTATAATATCTGCGGTGATTAAAATGGCTTTAACAATCTACTACGCGCCGGCTGAAATCAGTCCGGATGACATCATTAATAAGCTGCTTGAAAACGAAAGCAGCGTTCTGCTTCTGCCTGAGCAATATACGCTTTACGGCGAAAAAAAGTATATTCATTTTTCCACCAATACTGTCCTGAGTTTCCGGCGGTTCGCTTACCGTCTTTTTAAGCAATTCGGGCGGCGGGGAGAGCATATCAACGAGCATCAAAAGACGATGCTTCTTTCTTATGCTTTGAAAAAGGTTTATAACGACCTGTCGATTTACAAAAATGCATCCCAGAATATTGAGTTTGCCACCGCTATAAAAGGTACCATCAATGAATTTAAAAACGCAAAACTTACCTGGGAGGAAATCCGCCGGATAAAAGTTCCTGAACGCAAAAGCCTTGAACTGAAATTATCTGATATTTCTCTGATTTATCAGGCTCTTGATCACGTGATGGGCGGCAAATACTATGATTCCTATGATGATTATGACGAATTTTCGGAGCTTCTTTCCTCTTATCAATCCGAACTAAAGCAGCAATATGGCAATCAAATCCTGATCATTGATAAATTCGCCGGTTTTACAAAACAGGAACTTGCCATCCTGTCAAATCTGGTTCCGCTTTTTCGGGAGTGCCATCTATTTTTACGTACCAGCACTCTTGATCCTGATATTTGCCCCCCTCACTTTGCAGACACCGTTAAAAATGCATCCGTTCTGATTCGGCTGCTGCAGGAAAAAAATATATCAGTTGTTCCTAAGGCTTTACAGGGTAATTCCCGATATGCCAACTGTGATTTATCTTACCTGTCTAAACATTTATTTGCCCTGTATCCGGTTCCCTATCAGGATACCGCCAAAAACATCTTCTTTTACGAAGCAAAAAACCGGCGCGAGGAGTGCGAATGGATTGCAAGGCAGATTTTTCGGCTGGTGCGGGAGAAACAGTATAAATTATCCGAAATTGCGGTCTGCGGCAGGAACATGGAAGAATACGAGAGCTTGCTTAAGGCTGTTTTTTCGGAATTCCAGATTCCGATTTTCATGGACAGCAAGGCTCGTCTTTTGTCTCATAGTGTGGCTTCCTTCCTGTTCTCCATTGACGATATCTTTGAGGAAAACTATAGTCAAAACGCAGTGTTTCAGTTTTTGAAATCAGAATTTTCGCCCGCTGAAAACATAGATTCTTTTGAAAATTTCTGTATTACTTATGGTGTTTACGGCACCCACCTCAAAGAGGACGATAAATTTCTGAAAAAGCTAACTTTGGCTGCGTCCAATGGCCTCAACACCGACTTGTTTACCGATATCCGAAACAGCTTTGTTCCCCAACTGAAAGCGTTTCGGGAAAAAACAAAAAACGTGCACAAGCCGATCTTTTTAGCAGATGAATTTTACCAGCTCTTAGAAGAATTTCAGTTAGGAGAAAAGCTGGAGCAGGCTGCCGGTCAATTAAAGGAAACCGGAGAGCTGCGTTTAGCCGGAGAATACGCACAGAGTTATAACTTGATTTTGGATTTGGTCAACGCCTTAATTTCTACCTTTGAGGATACCCCCATTACTTTTCATGAGTTCAATCAAATCTTAAAAGCCGGTATGGGGGATATTTCTATCGGTTCCATACCGCCTAACCTGGATTCTTTGATTCTCTCCGATGCTGAACGCCTGGTCGACAATGGTTATAAGGTATTGTTTGTGATTGGGCTGAATGAAGGAGTATTCCCAAAAGAGGTTTCTCCTAATCTGATGCTGAGTGATTTTGAACTGGAGCTTTTAGAAAGCCAGGGGATCCAGAGTGTCATGTCGTCTATGACAAAGGGTTTGATTGAACAGCAGACGGTGTACAAGACAATGTGTATGCCTACAGAACAGCTTTACCTGTCCTGCCCGTCCGGTGGGCCGGATGGCGAACCTTTAGAAATGAGCAGTTTATTCCGCAAAGCAAAAGACTTGTTCCCAAACGTTTCTGAACCGGAGGACTCCTTTCTTTCGGCCAAAAAATATACGTTTCGTAAAATGCTGGAACAAAAATCCTGTCCGTCCCTGCAGCAGTATTTTGAACAGGATGAACAGTTTCATAAAATTCTGCAAAAAAACAAAGTACTCAATGGGCGAATACTCGGAACGCTTTCCCAAACGACTGCGGACAAGCTGTACGGAAATGAGATCAACACCTCTGTTTCTAAATTGGAACGATATGCAGGCTGTCCGTTCTCCTTTCATTTAAAATATAATTTAAAGCTGCGGGAGCGCATTCCTTTTTCTCTCTCGCCGCTGGACGCCGGAAGCTTTATTCACAATGCGCTGGAACAGTTTTTTAAAAAGGCCGGCAATTCGGTTAAGGCATTTCAGGATTCTGATATCCGAAATCTGGTTGATGAAATCACCGACCAGCTTCTAAAGAGGGATTTGAAGGGTTTTTTTGCAGCATCAAAACGCAATCAGTATCTTGGGAATAAATTAAAGTCTATTTTATTTCATACTGCCCGCGCAATTGTCCGGCAGCTCCAGAATTCTGATTTTGAGGTGTATGGCTGCGAGCTCACCTTTGATCAAAAGGGTGATTTTAAGCCGATGCTTTTAAATATCAGCGGCAAACGTGTTTTAGTCCAGGGGAAAATCGACCGATGCGACCGGATGGATCGGTATATCCGAATCATTGACTATAAATCATCAAATAAGGATTTAAAATTAGACGATGTATTTTACGGCCTCAATATCCAGCTTCCGCTTTATCTGGACGCGGCCTGTAAAAACCTTGACACAGAGCCCTCCGCCATGCTGTATATGCATACCTTTTTACCGGAAATCAAGTTGAATCATCTGGGCGAGGAAATTGAGCAGAAAATAATCAAGCATTATAAAATGAACGGGTATGTCCTGGGGAAGGAAGAAATTATCGCGGCTATGGATCACGGCGCCTCCTCACTGCCGGCTGAAATCGGAAAAAGCGGCCTCAAGGGAAATTTCCTGACTGAGGAGGAGTTTTCTATGCTGCGAAAGCATGTTCAAAAGCTTCTGCAGCAAATGGCGCACAATATTGTCAGCGGCAATATTTCCGTCTCTCCCGCCGCAAAAAGCGGCAAACTAAACTGTACATATTGTCCTTATCAGACGGTCTGCCATTTTGAATTATCACAAAACAAGCAGAGCTGCCGGTTTATGAAACCGCTTACCAAAGAAGAAATCTTTGAAACGATCAAACAGGAAAGGGACTGATTATAATCAATACCAATGAAATTATCGGACAAATTATCGGCGTAGCAGGTATGGTGCTTGCCTTTATCTCCTTTCAGCAAAACAAAAGCCGGGGCATTTTGCTGTTTCAGATTCTGGCCAACACCGCATTTGTTTTTCACTTTATCTTTTTGGGTGCACCCGAGGGTGCGGCAATGAATTTGATCAGTTTGACCCGCAACTTTGTATTTTACCAAAAAGACCGGCATATCAAGTGGGCAGATAATCAGTTTTGGCTGTACATGTTCACAGCTGTTACTATAGCCGCAGGTATCATCACCTGGAAAAGCTGGCTCAGCCTTCTGCCCACAATCGGGATGGTACTCTCCGGCTTTGCACTCTATTCCAAAAACCCGCGCACCAACCGGCTGGTCTTTTTCCCGTCCTCCCCGTTATGGCTTATTTATGATATTTTAAGCCATTCTATTGCCGGAACCATCACCGAAATTTTCAGCTTAATCTCGCTTATCATTGCAATCGTTCGATTCGATATTTTAAAAAAGGAGGAAGCTGCATGAAACGGAAGGATTATCTCTCCTGGGACCAATATTTTATGGGGATTGCTCTTTTATCAGCGCAAAGGAGCAAGGACAACAGCACCCAGGTCGGCGCCTGTATTGTCAGTGAGGAAAACAAAATTTTATCGGTCGGCTACAATGGTATGCCAACTGGCTGCTCTGACGACTGTATGCCTTGGGAACGCGAAGGCCCTCCTCTGGAATCCAAATATTTTTATGTCTGCCATGCTGAACTAAACGCCATTTTAAACAACAATGGCCTATCGCTTAAAGGTGCCCGCATTTACACCACCCTTTTCCCCTGCAACGAATGCGCCAAAGCCATTATTCAATCGGGCATCAAAAAGGTCATCTATCTTTCCGATAAATACAGCACCTCCGATTCCACCATTGCCTCAAAAAAGATGTTCTCCTTAGCCGGAATTGAATTTGAAAAATATCAAAGTAGAGGCAGACAGTTTATACTTGAATTGTAAAAAACTGTATCGAAAGTATCTTTCCCTTAGAACAGACACAATCGGCATGAATACGCTATTTTTATATATAGATTTTACTAAAACCGTTTTCAACTATAAGAGATTGGCCGTTCACTTTTACCGTCTCTGCATTATGGCTTTTGGGCAGCTCAATTCTCACTGTACTGCTCTCGCCCCCGCGCCGGCAGAGAGTCAATGACGTCACACAGCCATTTTTCCATGCCGCCGAAGCAATTATGCCCCCTCTTGCACACAAACCGGTGAAATGCCCGCCTTGCAGAACTTTATCACATACGGCCGGCAGAATCGACAGGAAGCCTTCATGTGATTGTATCAGGGATTCTGCGATTGCCGCAGCTCCGCCAAAATTACCGTCAATCTGGAATGGGGGATGCGAATCGAACAGGTTATCTTTTGTTGATGTGGTCAACAGCATTCGTATCATGTTATAAGTCTGTTTGCCATCTCTTAATCTTGCATAAAGGGCGCCTAACCACGCCGCACTCCAGCCCGTGTGCCCACCGCCCGCGGCAAGCCGGCGTTCTATCGTTATACGAATCGCATCATACAGCTCCGGAGTATCACGTGTGATTGCATAGTCGGGATATAGTGCAAATGCATGCGATATGTGCCTATGACCGGGAGCTGGTTCATCAAAATCGCGATACCATTCCATGAGTTGTCCATGCTTTCCAATTTGCAGCGGAGGCAACTTTGGTAACACCTCTTTTGCTTTATTCTTCAGCTCCGTATCAAGGCCAAGCACATCCTCGGTTTCAATAAAATCGCGCAGCAAAGCGCTCACTATTTCAATATCCCCAGTCGGAGATATGCATGAATGAGTGGTTTGCGAATGGCTTTCATCTGTATAATATATGTTTTCAGGCGAAACCGAGGGTCCCGTCATATAGTAGCCGCTCTTTTCGTCTAAGAAAAGATAATCAAGAATAAATTGAACGCTCTCATACATGTATTCATATGCGGTATTTTTTAAAAAATATTTATCCTGGGTATACAGATAATGCTCATACATATGGGTCGCGAGCCATGCGCTCCCCATCGGCCACACGCCCCATATTCCGTCTCCCGGCGCCGAAAAACCATATATATCGGTAATATGGTGAAGAACCGTCCCACGCATCCCATAATATTCACGCGCTACTTGCTGACCGCTCTTTAATAAAATATTGTTAAGATAATCAAACAAAGGCTGATGGCATTCTGAAATATTGGCAGTTTCACAACCCCAGTAATTCATCTGCAGATTTATATTAGTAGTATAATTTGAATTCCATGCAGGGGACAGCGAGGGATTCCATACTCCCTGAAGGTTTGCCGGCATGGAGCCTTTCCTGCTTGATGAAACAAGAAGGTACTTTCCAAACTGATAGTATAGTGTTATCAGACCAAGGTCAAGTTCGTCCCCGTTTTCTTTCATTCTCGTTAAACGAAGCCCGCTTGATTCTTTAGAATATTCTTCATTTTCTTGGTCAAATACGATATCCGACCTTTCCATAAATGTTGAAAAATCCGATCTATGCGCCTCTTTCATTTCATCATAATCTAAAGCACCAAAAAGTCTATTCTTACATGCTTCAATATATTCGGTCCCGTTTCTGTATTCGGTTTCAATTGATATCAATACCGTCAGACATCTGCAACCAGAGACCGAACAGCACCTATCCAACGGCTTAACCGTTCCGTCAGTAACTATTTTTGCCCCCACTGCAAATCCGCGTGAACCCACTTGTGTTTTACAATCTGCTAAAATCATATCCTCTTTGTAAATCACCTTTTTTACATGTTCGTTAGCTCTGATAGGTTCATATGTAATTTCTATATCTGTCTCAAGTTCCGAAGTAAAGCGAAGCACAATCAAACGTTTATCATAGGAAGCAAAATATTCGCGGTTGTACTGCTTCCCTTCTTTCAAATACGAAACACATGCAATTCCATTCATAAGATCAATATCTCTGCTATAGTTGGATACAACATTGTCGGAATGTATCTGAAATAAAAATTCGCCTGCCGTTTCATAGGGGTCAATAAACAAATAAGTTCCGTCCAACTCACGGTGCGCTTGCTCGCCTATCTCGCTGTCTTTTCCTTCAAGATGGAATTTTCTGATACGTCTAATCCGTTCCGGATAGTCCAGGGGAGGATGACTCTGTTCCCTGACAGACCATACGGTATCCTCGTTCACAACAATTCTTTCGCATGGAACGGTTCCATAAATTGAAGCGCCCATAAAACCGTTTCCTATCGGAGATGTATTTTCCCATTCATCTGCTTCATTGTCAAGATGCAACATATAGTTTCTCATAAAATTCCCTCCGTAATTGATATTAGGTGATTAGTTTCATACATTCTACAGAAGTTAGTTTAAAATGTCAACAGATTTTCACTCCTTTCACATTAATTTAATAAATCACTTGTATCTATCTCTGTATGCGCTGGTTGATTTTGTTTATCCAAATCTAATTACCCTTTTAAACCAGAACTGTTACGTGGTTCTATCTCATAGGTAGGATAAAAAGCTGCCGAGAAGTCGCATACAGTCATAGGGTATGCGGAATTTCAATTCCTCATAGGTAGGATAAAAAGAATGAGGGCATTCGAACGTTATGTAATCAGGTTTCGACAATTTCAATTCCTCATAGGTAGGATAAAAAGCTATCGACCTATAGCATTCATAAGCAGTTTCTATTTCATTTCAATTCCTCATAGGTAGGATAAAAAGGGCGCACATTTTATGAGTTCCGGAAAAACATCATGATTTCAATTCCTCATAGGTAGGATAAAAAGGGAAGGATAGAGAATGAAAAGCAAAGTTATCGGGAATTTCAATTCCTCATAGGTAGGATAAAAAGATGATAGGCTAATGGAGGTGATATTCCATGACAGAATTTCAATTCCTCATAGGTAGGATAAAAAGGGGCGGGATTCTTTCACCTCGAACCCCGCGCCCTGATTTCAATTCCTCATAGGTAGGATAAAAAGAGGTTTCCATATCCGGTATTTTTGATTTCGGTATATATTTCAATTCCTCATAGGTAGGATAAAAAGTTCTACGCATACTCGTCTCATGTTCCCGCCTCCTCATTTCAATTCCTCATAGGTAGGATAAAAAGAATTCAGCAATTTAGGCTTTATTTTAGAAATGTCGATTTCAATTCCTCATAGGTAGGATAAAAAGATTTGAAACCGATTCTGAATTCGGCATTGACCAGGATTTCAATTCCTCATAGGTAGGATAAAAAGTGGATGTCGGCACCTAACTCGCCTGCCATTAAGCCGGGGATTTCAATTCCTCATAGGTAGGATAAAAAGCCGTTAAAAGTCCTTAAAACAAAGCAATCCAAGAATTAAGTCAACGATTACAAATTTTATCTTTTATGTACTTGTTTCTTCCAAACATTGATTAAAAGCGGCTTTCTTATATTGTCGGTCTACCAGAAATTTTGCACTATTGCAGATCGACATCTGCATTATAATACTGCAAAGTATTGTTTGTCAAGTAGTAAAAAGGAGGAACATTTTCTTCCGTCTTTGATTTCATAATATTATAAATCACGACCTTCTTTTATATGGTACTATACTTTTCGCAAAATGTATAGTATAATAATATAATAAATGTTAAAGGAGTGACCTTGTATGTGGAAAGAAATTCAACCGGAACAACTTGATAAAAATGCGTTTCAGATGATTGGAAAGGATTGGATGCTGGTCACCGCTGAAACGGATGGCAAAGTAAATACCATGACGGCTTCTTGGGGCGGCGTCGGTGTTATGTGGGGGAAAAAT
>ERZ773194.4987-NODE-4987-length-10002-cov-23.574646_pt1 | contig 10002 bp, 8 predicted proteins | sample MGYA00511240_ERZ773194 | MGnify/ENA primary metagenome ERZ773194 (study PRJEB29015, sample SAMEA2737774) | human gut metagenome | biome: human gut; feature: human-associated habitat; material: faeces | place: China | collected 2012 ... | reverse complement strand
CCAGCACCACCTTCAGCTGGGTGGTGGCGTGGATGTTCACCACCTTGTTGTGGCGATCCTCGCTGCGGCGCTCCTCCCGGCGCTCCTCCTTGCGGTCGTCGAACAGGGAGCGGGATTCCTTCGCCGGTTCCTCGAAATCGTCCTCGTAGTCATAGTCCTCGTCATCATAGGGATGAATGATCTTCTTCAGCTCGTCCATAAGTCCCATGTGCAGTACCTCCCGCTGTGTTATTTGGAATAATCTCTGGCGCCGAAAATGGCGGAGCCCACGCGCACCATGTTGGCGCCCGCGCGGATGGCATCGGCAAAGTCGCCGCTCATGCCCATGGAGAGATATTCTAATCCATTATCGTACATTTTCCGGCTTATGTCAACATACAGTGCCCGGACTTTTTCAAAATACGCCATATTTTCCTCCCGCGTGGCGTCGGCAGGGGGGATGGTCATCAGTCCCCGCACCCGGACGTGGGCAAGGGTCTTGGCCTGCGCCGCCGCCTGCTCCACCGCGTCGGGGGCGAAGCCGCTCTTGGCCTCCTCGCCGCCGATGTTGACCTCCAGCAGGATGTCCTGCACGATGCCCAGCTTCTCCGCCTGTCTGTCCACCTCCGCCAGCAGCTCCGGCGAGCCGATGGACTGGATCAGCGCCGCCTTGCCCACCACCTGCTTCACCTTATTGCGCTGCAGGTGGCCGATGAAGTGCAGCGGCGCGCCACGGTAGGCGTCCTCCGCCAGCTTCGCGGTCATCTCCTGCACCCGGTTCTCGCCCAGCGCGTCGATGCCCGCGGCGATGGCCTCCTGACAGGCGGCGGCGTCGTTCATTTTGCTGGCGCCCACCAGCGTGATGTCTGCGCCGGTGCGCCCCGTCTCCCGCGCCGCCGCGTCGATCTGGGCGCGAATGGCGGCGATATTCTCCCGAATGGACGTACTGTTGGACATGGTATGTGCCTCCTTGTCTCTGTCTGTTGTTTACCGAATGACCTTGCCGTCGTGAAGCTGGCCGGAGGTGGCGATGACCTGATCCCCGGCGCGGAGCGTCCGTGTGTCGCCAGCGCCCTCTGCCGGCGTCACCAGTGCGTAGCCCTCGCCCTGATACACCAGCGTCACCGGGCGGAAGGCGGCGTTCTCGCCGTCCACGCAGTACACGCCGGTCACGCCGTCCTCGCTGACCCGCAGGGCGTCAGCCGGGACGCGCAGCCCCTCGTAGGTGTGCAGCACCGCGTCGGCGGCCTGATGGCGCAGCAGGGTGGTCTGCGCCAGATAGCGGGTGCTGGACAGCACCACGGCGCAGCGCCCCCCGTCGGGACGGGACACGGACTCCACGCTCATGCGGATGGTCTGGTCAAAGCCCTTGGCCAGCCGCACATTGATGCTGCCCATGGTCTTCAGCTCCGCCGCCTGCTCCTCCGGCAGCACCACGGCGTAGTACCACGTGTCGCCGTAGATCAGCTTGCCCACGTTGCTCTGCTCCTCTGCGGCGCGGACGCCGTCCAGCTTTGAGGGGGTCAGCTCCTCCAAAAATTCCTCCGTCAGCACCGACTCGTAGCCGTCGCACACGGCGGAATAGGTGCCGGAGGCCTTGGCGGTGACGGACCTGGCGCCCGACAGCTTGGCCTTCTGGCTCTGAATGTCCGACTCCACCGACTTGATCTCCGCCTGAATGTCCTCCTGGGAGGTGTAGGAGTGGTCGCGCTTGAGCACCGCCGCCTTCAGCTGCGCCAGATCGCTCTCCGCCGCGGAGTAGTCGCCGCCGGACAGGGTCTGCCGCAGCGCCAGAATGTCGCCGGTGATGGAGGTATCCAGCTTCAGCGCCGCGTCGGGATCCAGATAGGACGTCAGGGCGAATTGCAGCTGCTGCAATTGCAGCTCCAGCGTCTCGATCTGGCTGACGGTCTGGAGGGCGCTGTCGTCGCTGTACACGGTGGCCACGGTCTGACCGGCGGCCACCCGCTGCCCCTCCTGCACCTGCCGGGACACAGTGCCGCTCTGGGCGGGCAGCGGCTCCTCCGTCCGCACCAGCCAGCCCTCCATGGACACGGTGTCCTCCGCCTGACTTTCGTAGGTGACGGTGACGGTCATGGGGTCGGAGAAGTAGCTGTGTATCTGCGCGGCAAAATACACCAGCACCGCCGCCAGCACCGCCAGCGGCAGTATCCTCAGCAGCGGCGAGGAGCGCTTGGCGCTCCCGGCAGGGAGGTTCTTGTTGTCGGGTGTGTCGTTCATGGGTATCCCTCTTTTTTACTCTGCCTCCTCCCGCAGCCCGATGACCCGCGCCGGGGCGATGGTGGAGATGGCGTGCTTGTAGATGACCTGCTGCCGCCCCTCGCTGTCCAGCACCACCACGAAGCAGTCGAACCCCGTGATAATGCCCCGCAGCTGGAAGCCGTTTACCAGAAACAGCGTCACCGGCACGTTCTCCTTCCGGGCTTTGGTGAGAAAAATGTCCTGTAGATTGTTGACCTTCTGCATAGCTTGTCCGCTCCTTTTATGTCTGTGTGCGGACGTGTATGGTCATGCCCGTCCGCCGCTATCAGCATACCCCGGCGGACAGGAGGAATTCTGTCGCATTTTGTAGTCCCGCCGGAAAATCCGGCGTTTTTTCCCATAATATCCAGTGGATGTCCTCATCCCGCCGCAGCCACGTCAGCTGCCGCTTGGCGTACTGGCGGGAGCGGAGCTTCACCTCCGCGATGGCCTCGTCCACGGTGGTGCGTCCCTCCGCCACGGCCAGAAACTGCTTGTAGCCGATAGCCTGCAGCGCCGTGGCGTCATGGGGCAGGCCGCTTTGCAGCAGCGTCTCCACCTCCTGCAGCAGTCCCTGCGCCACCATGTCGTCCACGCGACGGTCGATACGCGCCCACATGTCCGCCCTGTCCCGGAAGGCAAGGCCGATGCGCAGGGCGCGGTAGCGGGGCGGCGTCTCCCGGCTTTTCCGGTCGTGCTCCGTGATGGTCTCACCCGTCTCGTAATAGACCTCCAGCGCCCGGACGATGCGCTTCTCGTCCCGCAGGTGCAGCCGGGCGGCCGCCGCCGGGTCGATGGTCTGTAATTCCGCCAGCAACGGCGCCGCGCCCTCGCGCTCCACGCGCTGCTGCAAGCGCCGCCGTATCACGCCGCCCTGACTGCCGGCGGCGAAGTCCGTGCCCCGCACCAGCGCGTCCAGATACAGCCCCGTGCCGCCCACCAGCACCGGGCGCTTGCCCCGGCGCAGGATGTCCTGCACGCATTTGTCGGCCTCCGCCGCGTACCGCGCCGCCGACCAGCTCTCCCGCGGGTCGGCCACGGCCACCATGTGGTGGGGGATGCCCTCCATCTCCTCCGCCGTGGGCGCGGCGGTGCCGATGGCCATGCCCCGGTAGAGCTGCATGGAGTCCACGGACACCACCTCGCCGTTAAAGCGCCTGGCAAGCGCCACGCCCATTTTTGTTTTGCCGCAGGCGGTGGGTCCCACCACGCACAGCACCGTGTTGTCCATAAGATCACCTCGTTTGGGTCGGGATAGATGCGGGCGGATCACCGCACCTGCTCTGTAGGGCGGGACCCATGTGTCCCGCCGCACGGTATGCATGTTTTACGGCGGGGCACACGGGCCCCGCCCTACGGGATAACAGCACCGCCGCGCTGACGGGACGTCGTACCGGGTGTACGTCGAGAAGGGTTGACGATGGCAGGGCGGAAATGCATCCCGCCACGGCGGAGAGATTTTTCGTCCTGCCGATGGCAAGCCGACGACGGCGTACCGGGTATACGTCGAGGAGGGTTGACGATGGCAGGCCGGAAAAGATCCCGCCGTCAGGCCCGCTTGAACATTTTTTCTATCTGATACCTCGTCATCTCCACCGCCACAGGCCGCCCGTGGGGGCAGTAGCGCACAGCGCCGGACTGCACCTTGTCCACCAGCGCCTGCAGCTCCGCAGGGTCGGTGTGCATACCGGCTTTGATGGCGCTTTTGCAGGCCACGGTGTGCAGCAGCTCATCGCGGAGGGTGGACTGGTCGGCGGTGTGGAGCAGCAGCTTGTGCGCCAGCTCCTCCAGAGTGGCGGACGCGTCCTCCGGGCGCAGGTCAGCGGGTATCTCCCGCACCAGCACGGTGCCGTCACCGAAGTCCTCGCAGAGGAAGCCGCACTGCTCCAGAAGGGGCAGGTCGTCCAGCACGGCGGTGTATTCCTCAGCGGTGAGACGCACCGCCGCCGGGGTGAGGAGCGGCTGCGCCATGGGCGGCGCGGCGCTCTCCTTGAGGGCGTCGAAGCGCAGGCGCTCGTGGGCGGCGTGCTTGTCGATGAGCCAAACGCTGCCCGCGCCGTCCTCGCAGATGATATAGGTGCGCAGCACCTCGCCCACCATGCGCCAGGGCTTTTCCGCCGTGGAAGCGCCCTCGGGCATGGGCAGCTCCTGCTGCTCCGGCTCCGGTGTTGGCTCCGGCTCTTTTTCCACAGGGGCGGGGACAGTCTCCTCCCGCACCGGCGGCGTGATGTGGTAGACCCGCCCGGCGGGAGCCGGGGCGGTGAAGGGCTTGTCCGGCTGGCGCACCACGTCGTGCACCGCCATCACCGGCGCAGGGGAGGCAGGGGCGGGGGCGGGTCTGACCGGCTCCGTGACCGCCGGTCCTGCTGGCGCGGAGCCGACGGCTCTGCCCACGGGCAGCGTCACCGCTCCGGCGGGGCGGGGCGCGTCCGGGCGCTTGAGGAACTCCTGCGCCGTCATGGTCTGGTAAAAGGGCTTTTCCGCCGGTTTGGGCTTGCCCTCGTTGTCCAGCACGTCCCGGACGGTGTAGTACACCGCGTCGAACACGGCCTTCTCCCCGGCGAACTTCACCACGGTCTTGGCCGGGTGGACGTTCACGTCCACCGTGTCCACCGGCAGGGTGATATGCAGCACGCAGCCGGGGAATTTGCCCTTCAGCAGCCGGTTGCGGTAGGCCTCCTCCACGGCGGCGGTGAGCAGCTGGCTCTTGACCAGCCGCCCGTTGACGAAGAACAGCTGCCGTCCCCGTGTACCGTGACCGGCGGCGGGGCTGGTGACGAAGCCGGAGACGCGGACATCGCCGCCGGTGCCGTCCACGGGCAGCAGACTTCTGGCGAAGTCGCGCCCCAGCGCGGCGTATACGGCGCTGAGCAGCTGACCGTCGCCGGGGGTGTGGAGCACCTCCTGCCCGTCCCGCAGCAGCTTGAAGGACACGTCCGGGTGGCTCAGCGCCAGCTGCGTCACCACGGAGGTGGCCGCCGCGCCCTCGGCGCTGTCCTTTTTCATGAATTTCATCCGGGCGGGGGTGTTGTAGAACAGCTCCCGCACGCAGATGGTGGTGCCCTCCGGGCACCCGGCGGCCTTGACATCGCCGGGCACGCCGCCCTCCAGATGCAGGGACGCGCCGCTGTCCGTCTCCCGCTGGCGGGAGAAGATATCCACCCGGGACACGGCGGAGATGGCGGCCAGCGCCTCGCCCCGGAAGCCCAGCGTGCCGATGGCCGCCAGATCCTCCGCCCGGTGCAGCTTGCTGGTGGCGTGGCGCAGGAAGGCGGTGGGCAGCTGCTCCGGCGCGATGCCGCAGCCGTTGTCCGTGACCCGCAGGTACGTCATGCCGCCCTTTTCCAGCTCCACGGACACGGCGGACGCACCGGCGTCCAGCGCGTTTTCCAGCAGCTCCTTGCACACGCTGGCAGGGCGCTCCACCACCTCGCCGGCGGCGATGAGGTCGGCGATATGGGCGGGCAGCTGTTGGATCTGCGGCATAGTATCAACTCCTTTTCTTGTCTGTTTTCTGTCTCCGACGGGGTACTTTTGTCATCAGCGACAAAAGTACCCAAAAACGCCGCCAAAAACTACGTTTTTGGATTTCCTCGGCGCGATATGGTCGTGATGTGTTCGTTGCTGCGCACCTCGCGCAATCGGTATTTGCGTACTCGGACGCTAAGCCGCATTGTCCTGCTTCTCTTTCCGCAGGCTTCGCGGTGCTGCCTGTACCGCGAAGCGGCTTTCCTGTTCTACCGCCTCGCAGCGCGGCGCTGCCGCGCTGACGGAACGTCAGGACGCCGTCCCCTACGGGCGGTTTATCGCACCCGTCCGTCATACAGGGCGGACAGAGTCGTCCGCCCCTACGAAAGGGCATCAAGGACGCCGTTCTCTACTGCAATTTGCTCTTCAGCTCATACAGCAGGTTCAGCGCCTCCAGCGGGCTGAGGGCATCCACCTGCGTGCGGCGGATAACGTCCGCCACGGCGGACTCCGCCATGGCGCCCAGCGACAGCTGGTCGTCCTGCACCGGCGCGGCGTGGGGATGGGCGGACTGGCTCTCCAGCTCCCGCAATATCTCCCGCGCCCGCTTGAGCACCGCGTCCGGCAGACCCGCCAGCTTCGCCACCTCGATGCCGTAGCTCCTGTCCGCGCCGCCGGGGACGATCTTCCGCAGGAACACGATATCCTCGCCCCGTGCGTGGACAGCCACGTTATAGTTCCGGACGTTGGGCAGCTCCTGCTCCAGCGCCGTCAGCTCGTGGTAGTGGGTGGCGAACAGCGTCTTGGCCTTCAGCTTTCCGGCGCAGTACTCCAGCACCGCCCGGGCGATGGACATGCCGTCGAAGGTGGACGTGCCCCGGCCGATCTCGTCCAGGATCAGCAGGCTGTTCTTCGTGGCGCAGCGGAGAAGCTCCGACACCTCCGTCATCTCCACCATGAAGGTGGACTGTCCGGCGGCCAGATCGTCGCTGGCGCCGATGCGGGTAAAGATGCGATCCACCACGCCGATGTGCGCCCGCTGCGCCGGGACGAAGCTACCCACCTGCGCCATGAGGGTGATGAGCGCCACCTGGCGCATGTAGGTGGACTTACCGGCCATGTTGGGGCCGGTGATGATGGACACCCGCTCCTCCTTGGCGCCCATGTGGGTGTCGTTGGGCACGAAGAAGGCGTCGCCCCGCATTTTCTCCACAACGGGATGGCGTCCCGCCGCGATCTCGATCACGCCGGACTCGTCCACGTCCGGGCGGCAGTAGTGGTTCTGCGCCGCCACCTCCGCGAAGGCGCACAGGGTGTCCAGCTGGGCGATCATCGACGCCGCCAGCTGCACCCGCGTCACCTGCGCCGCCACATCGCTGCGCAGGACGGTCAGCAGGTCGTATTCCAGCGCCGCGTCCCGGTCGTGGGCGGTGAGCACCTCGTGCTCCAGATCCTTCAGCTCCTGGGTGATGTACCGCTCACCGTTGACCAGCGTCTGCTTGCGTATGTACTCCTCGGGCACCTGCTCCTTGAAGGAGTTGGACACCTCGATGTAATAGCCGAATACCTTGTTGTACCCCACCTTCAGGGTACGGATGCCGGTTTTCTCCTTTTCCCGGGCTTCCAGCTCGGCGATGAAGCCCTTGCCGCCGGTGAGGATCGTCCGCAGGTGATCCACCTCCGGGTCGAAGCCCTCCCGGATCATGCCGCCCTCCCGGACGGAGAACGGCGGCTCGTCCACCAGCGTGGCGGCGATGCGCCCGCTGATGTCCTCCAGCGTCTCCAGCTGCTCTCCCAGCTTGGCCAGCGCGCCGGTAGAAAAGGGCTCCAGGCACCGCTTCACCTCCGGCAGGTGCTCCAGCGCCGCGCGCAGGCTCACCAGATCCCGCGCCCCGGCGGTGCCGTAGACGATGCGGCTCATGAGCCGCTCCATGTCGCCCATGCCGGTCATGGCCAGCCGCAGCTCCTGCCGCCCCATGGTGTTGTCCACCAGCGCGGCCACGGCGTTCAGCCGCCGGTCGATGGCGGCCACATTCATCAGGGGCTGCTGTAACCATGTGCGCAGATTCCGCGCGCCCATGGGGGTTTTTGTCCTGTCCAGCACCCACAGCAGGCTGCCCTTCTTCTCCTTGCTGCGCAGCGTCTCCGTCAGCTCCAGATTCCGCCGCGCCGCCAGATCCAGCTCCATGAACTGCCCCGTGCGGTACCATTCCAGCTTGTCCAGCTGCTTCAAGTCGGTTTTCTGCGTCTCGTAGAGATACGTCAGAAGCCCGCCCAGCGCCAGCAGCGGCGCCGCGTCATTGCGGGGCAGGCGGCTGAGCGCCTCCTCGCCGAACTGTGTGCGCACCTTCTTCTCCGCGTCCCGCAGGTCATACCGCCCGTCGCCCAGCCGCTCCCGGCGGCAGGCGAAGCGATTTTCCAGCGCGGCGGCCAGCTCCGCGTTGTCGTAGGCGGCGGCGTTCATCACCGCCTCCGCCGGGGCGAAGCGCCCCAGCTCGTTGATAAGCCCCGTGATGCGCTGCTCGCCGGTGAACACCGTCACATGCGCCTGTCCCGTGGACACGTCGCAGGCGCACAGACCCGCCGCCGTGTCGCTGAGGTACACGCCGCACAGGTAGTTGCTGCGCCCCGCGTCCAGGCAGGCGTCGTCCAGCACGGTGCCCGGCGTGACGGTGCGGATGACCTCCCGCTGCACCAGCCCCTTGGCCAGGGCGGGATCCTCCGTCTGCTCGCAGATGGACACCTTGTAGCCCTTGGCGATGAGCCGGGCGATGTAGGCATCGGCGGAGTGGTAGGGGATGCCGCACATGGGGATCTTGTCCTCCGGTGCCTTGGTCTTGTCCTTGTCGCGGGTGGTCAGCGCCAGATCCAGCTCCTGAGAGGCGGTGCGGGCGTCGGCGCCGAACATCTCGTAAAAATCCCCCAGCCGGAAAAACAGCAGGGAATCCGGGTTCTGCTCCTTTACGTCCATATACTGGCGCATCATGGGTGTCAGCTCTGCCATGGCAGCGGCTCCTTTCTCACTTGGGGATAGGGAACGGCGGGGCGTTTATCCCAGAAAGCCCAGCAGTCCCAGCACACCGAAGGTGGTGTACAGCAGGCACATGATCACCAGCACGATGGTGATGACGGTGTACAGACCGCTGTTCTTCTTGGTGTGCTTGTACTTGCGGATATAGAACAGCGTGCCGCAGGTGACGCCCAGCAGCACCGAGGACAGGTGCCCCAGCATGGCGCTGTCCTTGAAGGCGGTCAGCCGCAGGATCAGCACGATCAGCACCGCCGCGAACTCCACGCCCAGCGTGACGTTCAGCCAGGTGGGGAGCTTGACGCGCTCCTGCTGGTTGGCCTTGTCCACGATCTTCTGCGCCATGTAGCTGCCGGCAGAATAGCCGCCGTAGTTGCTGTTTTTCTTTTTGGCGTGAATGTTCTTGTTGGGGTTGCCCTTGGCCTTGCGTATCTGCTCGGCCTGGTTGCTGTACTGGTTCACGTTCATCTTATAGTTGTTCTTGGCCATGGTCATTCTCCTTCGGTCAGTTGATTTATCAGCAGGTCAAATGCGTGGTGGGCGGTGAGGGCGCGGATATGCTCCCGGTCGCCGCTCAGCGCCAGCCGCCGGACGAACACGCCCTCCGGCGCGGACAGCGCCGCGAACACGGTGCCCACCGGGTTGCCCCGGTCGTCCCCGTCGGGCCCGGCCAGCCCCGTGACGGCCACGGCCAGGTCGGAGCCGGTCAGCACCCGGACACCCATGGCCATCGCCCGCGCCACCGGCTCGGACACGGCGCCGTAAGCCTCCAGCAGGGAGGAGGGCACGCCCAGCACATGGTTCTTCACCTCGTTGGTATAGCTGACCACGCCGCCCAGAAACACCTGCGACGCGCCGGGCACGTCGGTGATGCACTTGGCGATCAGCCCGCCGGTGATGCTCTCCGCGGCGGAGAGGGTCAGCCCTCTCTCCCGGCACAGCGCCAGCACCTGCGCCGCTATGCTGTCGTGCATATCACACCTCCGGCTTCACCCGGATCATCTCCCGGTTCTCCATGGCGCGGCGGCACAGACCCTCCACGTCCAGCGCGGCCTCGTACTCCCGCGTCTCCTCCACGCTGGGCTTCGTCTTGGGATGCCGGGGCGTGAACACGGTGCAGCAGTCCTCGTAGGGGAGGATGGACGTGTCGAAGGTGCCGATATGCCGGGCGATCTTCACGATCTCCTCCTTGTCCATGCCGATGAGGGGACGCAGCACCGGCATGGTGGTCACGTCCTCGCTGACGGCCAGCGCCTGCATGGTCT
>ERZ773194.4986-NODE-4986-length-10003-cov-4.117008_pt1 | contig 10003 bp, 7 predicted proteins | sample MGYA00511240_ERZ773194 | MGnify/ENA primary metagenome ERZ773194 (study PRJEB29015, sample SAMEA2737774) | human gut metagenome | biome: human gut; feature: human-associated habitat; material: faeces | place: China | collected 2012 ... | reverse complement strand
CGAGCACTTATACCAATACCGGCGGCAAAAAAGGCACGAAGTATTATTACAAGGTGCAAGTCAGGGTTTACGACGCGGACGGCAAGCTTGCCGCGAAGACCGCGCTCAAGCAGTGCAAATACGCAAGCAGAACATGGACGAAAACGAAATAGCAACTATCTCTTTTTTGAAATAACTTGTATGTAAACACGCGAAGACTCATCGGAAATTAGACCGATGGGTTTTCGTGTATCTGAAAACAGATGGAAAAGGGGGCGGAAATGGAAGAAGAAAAGGAAAGGGAACCGCATGCATCCAGCAAGGAACTCGTACAGAACCTGCGGCGAAAGCGCCTGCGAAAATATGCGCTGACCGCTCTTGTCTTGGTGATCGCCGTTTCCACAATCGTAGGACTGAGTATCGAAAACAAAGATGCCAAGATTGCCGACGGACAAGGAAATGTCATCATTGACACGGGCGAAGATGTTTACGAGAAAGCGCAGGAAGAAAAGGCGGAGATGGCAGAGGGTGATAAAACCAATGTGGACGCAAAAGACAAGGACGAAAAGAAAGCCGAGAAGGATACCAAAACCGAAAAGCCGAAAACCGCTGCCGAACTGAAATTTTCCGAAGAAGAAAAGGAAAAACTGACCGCCGAAGAGATTAAGGTGGATAACAGCGACGACTTTACCGCATCCAACGCAGGAAATGTGTCCCTGAAACCGAAAGTCCCAAAGCCTGTGACGGTCACACTGGAGATCCGCTGTGATACGCTTTCGCAGGATATGGACCGGCTCGAAAATCCGGCAATCAAAGACTATATTCCGGAGGACGGAACGATTCTCGCAAAGACAACCTATAAAGGAACGACCGACAATACCGTCTTTGACGCGCTCAATACGCTTTGCCGTAACAACGACATTCAGCTTGAATTCAGCTACACGCCGCTTTATGCCTCCTACTATATCGAGGGCATCAATTATCTGTACGAATTTGACGGCGGCCCGCAAAGCGGCTGGATGTACAAGGTCAATGAATGGTTCCCAAACTACGGCTGTTCCTCCTACTACCTGCATGACGGTGATACCATCGTCTGGTGCTATACCTGCGAGGGTCTGGGAACAGATGTCGGGGCAGACGAATGGATGGGATAATCGAGAACAATAGAATAGAAAGGGGAGATTTTATCAATGAATAAACCAAAGAAAAAATGGCTCAGCCTGCTGCTGACACTGGCGATTGGCTTCTCCATGATTTTGGGAAGCAGTGGGGTTGCACAGGCGGCATCTTATGATCAGACCAAGGATGCCTTTATAAAATGCGGAGACTACCTGTACAACGAAAACGAAGCACCGCGCTTCGGCTCCATCGGCGGGGAGTGGATTATCTACGGGTTGGGACACGCAGGCTATGCCATGCGTGATTCCTATCTTGCTGCATACCGCAAATCCGTTGAGCAAGCACTCGAAGAAGGCTATCGCGGGGCGAAGGGCATTTTCCATGATAAGAAGTTTACAGAGTATTCACGTGTGATCGTTGCGATGAGTGCAGTGGGCATGGACGCCACCGATGTAGACGGCTATGACCTGACCGCGCCGCTCGCGGATTTTGTCAATGTCAAGTGGCAGGGCATGAATGGTCCGATTTGGGCACTGATCGCGCTCGATTCAGGGAAATATGAAATGCCGAAACGGACGGATGCCTATGCATACGGCACACTGACGCCGGATGAAACCGACCGTCAGAATTCACGCCAAAAGATGGTTGATTTCATCCTTGCCAATCAGTTTGGCGACGGCGGCTGGAATCTGCAGCCAAAAGAAAAAGACAGCAGTGGCTATAACGCGGTTTCTGATGTGGATATGACCGGCATGGCACTGATCGCGCTGGCACCGTATCGGAAGCAAGCGAAAGTAAAGAAAGCCATCGACCGTGCGATTTCCTACTTATCCGAGCAGCAACAGGCAAGCGGCGGTTTCGGCAGCTGGGGAACGCTCAACTCTGAAAGCTGCGCGCAGGTCATTTGTGCGCTGACTGCCTGCGGCGTGAATCCGAATACAGACAAACGATTTGTCAAAAACGGCAAGAGCGTCATCGACGGACTGATGAGCTTCTATGACGAAAAAGCAGGTGGTTTTCGCCATGTCAACACGGCAAGCGGCGGTTATGAACCGGTAGTGAATCAGATGGCAACCGAGCAGGCATACTATGCACTGGCATTTTTCTATAAGTCTGTACCGGACAAGGCCGCTTTGACGAAAGCAGCCAAAGCCGGAAGCGGCAAGCTGAAAGTATCTTGGAAGCAAGCCGAAATCAACACCGACTATGTGACAAAGCAGAGCGGCAAGACAGCTACGGTCAGCGGTTATCAGATTGTCTGCGCGACCGATAAGAAGTTTAGCAAGAATGTAGTGAAAACTACCGTCAACGGCGAGAGCCTGTCAAAGACCGTAACGGGTCTCAAAAAAGGCAAGACCTATTATGTCAAGGTTCGCGCTTACAAGACCGTCAACGGAAAGAAACTCTACGGTCTATACAGCAGTGTAAGGAAGCAGAAAGTATAAGGCGGACAAGCATTTTGAATAAAGCAGCGGCAGTTATGCCGCAGCCGCGGAAGAAATCAGAGGACGATTTACTTTCCAAAAGTGTGTGAACAGAAATGAAAGAAACGAAGGCTTGGCAGCTGCGAAAAAGCTTTTGCTTTTTTGCGTGAAAAAATAACAACTGAATAAGCTGACACAATAAGATCTATCAGCATACGCAAGGCGTCAATGAAACGACAGGACGGTATGAAACAGCCTGTCCATAGTTTTGTTGGCGCTTTTTTGCGTGCAGCAAAAGGGCTGGCGTACTTCTCTCGGTATCCATGAGTCTAAACGAATCCGTTATTTATTTCAAGTTTAGGGAAAGGGTGCCGAAGATGAAAAAGAGAATCTACTTAGCAAAGGCTAACCACAAAACAGCAAAGCAAGAGAATCAAACCAACGCAAGCGGCGAAAAGCAAAATTACCGCCTAACCGAGCAGACAAAAGAGCAGCTGCTTGAAATCTCCGGAAGCGAGTTTTATCGCATTGTCAGTGACTTAGAGGGCGAGCGTCGATACTTCATACGCCTGACCGATGACCTCGATTTTGAATGTGCAGAAATCCTCATTGAAGTGCCAAGGGAAGAATATTTGGCATGGAAAAAGGAAAATAACCGTTATCTATACCAAAGACAATTAAAATCTTATTATGCAGAAGTGCCGTTTGATGATGCGCTTCTTTTTTTATACAGCAAAGGAGAAGAAGATTCGGAGACGCTGCCGGAAAAGATGGCAGAGAAGCGAGAAAATCTGGATAAGCTGCAAAATGCTTTTGCCAGTCTGACAGATGAGGAAAAAGAATTGATTTGGCTCTTATATTTGTGCAAAGAACCGCTGACCGAAACACAGGTCGCCAGCGTGCTGCATATCTCCCAACCTGCCGTACATAAAAGAAAGAAAAAAATTTTAGAAAAAATGAGAAGTTTTTGGCTATAGGATTCGGATATTCTCTGCAATAGGTATAGTGAAAGCAAATTGAATCAGATTTTGTTTGAGACGTTCTTACTTTTGTGAGCACATCAGAAGATACGCCATGACCGCGGCAGCTGCCGCAAGAGCGAGTTCTATCTGTCTGAACACCGCGTTTGCAGCTCGGAATTGCGATGACCAAAGGTAAGGGATAATGATACGCCTGCATAGCCACAGCTTGAGCGCCAAAAGCGCCGCACGCAATGGGTGCAGCCCGGGCGGAGCCGGGGAGGTGAGATTCCTGTGCAGTCGGTATGCAGCTGACTACTCAAATAAAATTACATAGTACATAAGGGCTATTTTGTTATGCTTGAAATACGAAGAAACGAGGTGCAAAAATGAAATACAGTATAGTAGAAATGGAAATGAAAGCAGATGTGCGCCTGCAGACGATGATCCGGCGGGGCGATATTTTCATGGCAGAGCTGCCAAAGGGAATCGGCTGTGAGCAGGGCGGCAGGCGTCCGGTCGTAGTGATTCAAAATAACATCGGAAACTTCCGCAGTCCTTTGGTTATCGTGGCATCAGTCACAGGCGCGCGCAAGAAACCGATGCCGACCCATGTGCCGCTTGGCAGGGCGCAGGGACTATCCCGCCCTTCGCTGTTATTGTTAGAGTCGATTTATACGATCGACAAAACACGGCTTCTACGGTACATCGGGCATCTGCAGTCGGAAAAGATATTACAGCTGGATCGGGCGGCGGCAATCAGTATCGGCTTGCTACCCACAAATTAAAAAAGTCAAGTGTGCGAATCAAAAAATCGCAGAATAGACGAAAGCAAATTTTCTCTGTATGATAGGCATACAGTCCCACCGGAAAGGAGGTGGCTGCAATAGAGACTCTATATAATGAAAAACAAGTTTATGATGCTGAAGATATTCAGAAGCTGCTCGGAATCGGGAGAAGTACCGCTTACGCATATTTGAATGAGGTGTATCAGCGGCAAGAACCGTTTCGAGTAATCAAGATTGGAAAGCTTTTAAGGGTACCCAAACAATCTTTTGATGACTGGCTGAATCAAAGCAGTTAAGGAAGGTGTCAAAATGAAAAAAGAAAATCCACAAAAAAGCAAATCATTCTTTGAAAACAATTCATGGTATCATCGTACCAAAGTACTGCAAGAGGACGGTACAACCAAATACGGAAAGAAAGGCGGCTTTGCCACAAGCAAGGAAGCAGATGCCAGCTATGATGCTTACGATGCAGAGTTTAAGAAAGCCTGCCGTAAGTATGAGCTGGAACACAAGGTTAATACAGAAATCATGCTCAGAGATTATTTGATTTACTGGTTTGAAGATGTGTTTTCACAGCGCGTGGAGCCGACCACACACATGGTTGGGGCTTATGTCCTTTATGACTGGATACTGCCGCAAATGGAATACGACATGAAAGTAAAGTATGTGAATACGGAGTATTTGGACAGTCTGCTGGAAAAGGTGGCAAAATGCAGCAAATCAGCAGGAAATAAGGGGCGCGAGTTACTAAACATTGCATTTCGGGAAGCGGTTATTGAGGGCTATATCAAGCATAATCCGGTACCCGGCACGAAACCATATAAGCGACCGAAGCCAAGTGTAACCATATTAAGTAAAGAAAAAATCAAAGTTTTCCTTAAGGCTGCTTCACAGAATAACTGGTATCTTGAGATTTTACTGGGATTGTTCTGCGGTCTGCGAAAAGGGGAACTCTCCGGATTGAAGTTCAGCGATTTTGACTTCGAGAAAAACACTGTTTTTGTTCAGCGTCAAGTTACTCTGAATACGAAAGGTAAGAGAGGGAGCAGCCATATTGAAGAATACAGAATGGTAGAAGGCGACCCAAAGACACAGAACAGTTTTCGCCTTTTGCGCGTACCGGATATTGTCATGGCAGAAGTTAAAAAGAGAAAAATTATTGTAGAAGCCAATAAGGTGCGCTATGGCGAGCAGTATCAGGACAATGACTATATCTGCTGTCAGCCAAATGGATGCCTCCACACAGCAACCTCTTTTAATAATGCGCTGACAAAGCTGTGTGGGCGAAATGCCTTGCCCCATGTCACTGTGCATGGACTTCGGCATATGTACGCAACGATTTTGCTTGAAATGGAAGTACCTTTAGTCAAAATTTCCGCCCTGCTGGGGCATAGTTCAGTACATACCACATTTGAGTATTACTGTGATGTCATGGACGAGAACGAAAACATCTTAGCCTTTATGAACAATGCCTTTGCTCCGGTCTGTGCATAAGGGAGGGTGCGAGAATGAAACTTGATTTGAACTTACAAAGATATGTGGAGTGGGAGGTTTCAAATGTTATGCCAATCAAAGAAAAATTTGGCTATCGAGTTTCTCTCATTTATATGGATGGATCTAAGCGCATCCAGCAGAAATCTGGATTTGAGACGGAGAAAGAAGCCGGTGCAGCACGAGATAAAACCATCGGAGAACTTTATGCCGGGACATATGTGGTTTACGGAAATATACTGGTGCGAGAGTTCTTAGATTTCTGGTTGGAGGAAGACATTAAAAAACGCGTAGGAAGCTACGAAACTTACGCCACCTTTGCAGGCACGATAAAACGACATATCAAGCCAATCCTTGGCGGCAAAAAAATAGAAGAGATAAACCGCGGAGATATTCAGAAGCTATATAATCTGAAAGCGGAATATTCGATTCATGTTGCCCGTGTGGTGAAAACAGTCATAAATCTATCTATGCGCTATGCGGTAGACAAGAAAATCATCCCGGAGAATCCGGCGGCCGAGGTTTTGCTTCCGAAGTCAGCGTCAAAGAAAAAATATCATACACGAAATATTGACATGCAAAAGACTTTGACGATGGAACAGATCCAAACCTTATTGGAAGCCAGTAAGGATACGCCGATTCATATGCAAGTACTTCTGAATGTATTGATGGGGCTTCGGCGTGGGGAGATCAACGGTGTGAAGTTTTCTGATGTAGACTATATCAACCGTACTCTGAAAGTGCAGCGACAGTTAGGAAAAAAGATTGGGAGTTCAAAAGAAGATTTTGCACCAAAGACCTTCGGCAAGCAGGAGGTGCGTCTGAAAACATCCTCCAGCTATCGGGAAATTCCGATACCAGATTATGTATTTGAAGCAATTTTAGAGCAGCGGAAGATTTACGAGCAGCAAAAGCGAAGAAGAAGCAGCACCTTTCAAGACCTTGGCTATATTTGCTGTTCCAGCTATGGTAGACCGCGAAGCAGCTCGTTTCATTGGAAGCATTACAAAAAACTGCTGGCGGACAACAATCTGCCGAATATCCGCTGGCACGATTTGCGAAGCACATTCTGTACATTGTTGCTGAAGAACGATTTCAATCCGAAAGCTGTATCCAAACTGATGGGACACGCGAAAGAATTGATAACCATGGATGTTTATGGCGATAACCGCGGCATCCTTGCGGATTGTGTGGACGAGCTGCAGCCATTTATCGAAGAAGTGCTGCCGAATGAGGATCAGGATAACGTCCTTGTGGCAGAAAGTATGGATGGTGTAATCAATGCAAAATCGTATCTATCTTAAAGAATCTCGAATCGAAAAGTAAAGTTTATAAAAAGTATGGCCATAACCGCAATTTGGAAAACCTATGTTCGTTTTTGGCTATACTTTTTATATTTTTTGTGATATACTTTTTTAGTGACCTTTTGTGTTGCCGAGTCCCGTTGGTGTTACTAAGGTTTGCGGTGTTTGGGAAATCGGTTTTCGTGACTTTCATTCGTAAAAGGCAAAAAATGGGCAAAAACGGAGAACTTGAAAATTTGGATTTTTACGAATTTCGGGCTGATACACGAGCTTTTTCGCAGGGTCACTGAGAAAGGAAAACGAGAAATGGAGTTCAAACTACATGCAGACTATACCATGATGGGCGACCAGCCGGAGGCGGTCAGCAGGCTTGCCGCGGGGATCGCGGAAGGCAGGAAATATCAGACCTTGATGGGCGTGACGGGGTCCGGCAAGACCTTCACGATGGCGAATCTGATCCAGCAGGTGCAGAAGCCGACGCTGGTGATTTCCCATAATAAGACGCTGGCAGCGCAGCTGCACGGCGAGTTTAAGGAGTTCTTCCCGGAGAACGCGGTGGAGTATTTTGTCAGCTATTACGATTACTACCAGCCGGAGGCTTATGTGCCTTCGACGGATACCTATATCGAAAAAGACTCGGATATCAATGATGAGATCGAAAAGCTGCGCCATTCGGCGACAGCGGCACTTGCAGAGCGTAAGGATGTCATTATCGTCGCATCGGTTTCATGCATCTACGGCTTGGGCAGCCCGTTCGACTACGAGAACCAGATGCTTTCGCTGCGACCGGGTATGGAGAAGCCGCGCAAGGATATCCTGCGCAAGCTGGTGGATATCCAGTATGTCCGCAATGATCTGGCATTTGAGCGCGGTACCTTTCGCGTGCGCGGCGATGTCATCGACATCTATCCGGCGGGCGCGGAGTCAGCAGTCCGGGTCGAGCTGTTCGGTGATGAAATCGAGAGCATCAAAGAAATGAATCCGCTGACCGGGGAGATCCTCGGTATCCGCAATCATATCGCGATCTATCCGGCGTCGCATTATGTGACCTCTCCGGAAAAGATGGAGCACGCGCTGACAACGATCGATCAGGAGCTGGTTGAACGGGTGCAGTGGTTCAAGGATCGCGGCAAGCTGCTGGAGGCGCAGCGCATCGAGCAGCGCACCAGATACGACCTCGAAATGCTGCGAGAGATCGGCAGCTGCAAGGGCATTGAGAACTACTCGCGGCATCTCAACGGATTGCCCGCGGGGACAAGACCCTACACGCTGATCGACTATTTCCCGAAGGACTTTTTACTCATCATCGACGAGTCGCACGCCATGCTGCCGCAGCTTCGGGCGATGTATGCGGGAGACCGTTCGCGCAAATCTTCACTGGTGGAATACGGCTTCCGCCTGCCGTCGGCGCTCGACAACCGTCCGCTGCAGTTCGACGAGTTCAGTCAGCTGGTCAATCAGGCGGTCTTTGTCAGCGCGACCCCTGCCGCTTACGAAAAGGAAGTGTCCGGCGGTGTGAACGCCGAGCAGATCATCAGACCGACCGGACTTTTGGACCCGCCGATCACTGTCGTGCCGTCCGAGGGACAGATCGACCATCTGATCGGAGAGATCCGCAAGACGACGGAGAAGGGTGAGCGGGTGCTCGTCACGACGCTGACAAAAAAAATGGCGGAGAGTTTAACGGACTACCTGAAAGGGGTAAATATAAAGGTCAGATATCTGCATTCGGAGGTTGATACCCTGGAGCGGATGGAAATCATTCGCGACCTACGGCTAGGCGTATTTGATGTGCTGGTCGGTATCAATCTGCTGCGGGAGGGTCTTGATATTCCGGAGGTTTCACTGGTGGCGATCCTGGACGCTGACAAAGAGGGCTTCCTCAGAACCGAAACTTCGCTGATTCAGACCATCGGACGCGCGGCACGAAACGCGGACGGCAGGGTCATCATGTACGCGGACAAGATCAGCGGCGCGATGGACGTTGCCATCAAGGAGACGGAGCGCCGCCGCGGGATTCAGGATGCCTACAACAAGGCGCATGGAATCACGCCGACTACGGTCAAGAAGTCGGTGCGCGCGGTGATCGAGGCGACGCGTGCGGCAGAGCCAGGAATGGAAGATTACAAGGGCAAGAGTCCGCTGGAACTGACCAAGAAGGAGCTTGCCGATTATGTAAAGAAGCTCGAAAAGGAGATGAAGCAGGCAGCAGGCGATCTGCAGTTTGAACGCGCCGCGCAGCTCCGAGATCAGATTTTCGAGTATAAAGTACGGTTGTAGGGCGCGGCGGCGCGTGCGGCGCAGATGTCCGGCGTCAAAACCAAAACAAAAGGAGTGAGAAGATGTCAAAAGACATTGTGATCAAAGGGGCAAACGAAAACAATCTGAAGCATTTGGACGTCACGATCCCGCGCGATCAGCTGGTCGTGCTGACGGGGCTTTCCGGGTCTGGAAAGTCCTCGCTGGCATTTGATACCATCTACGCGGAGGGACAGCGGCGCTACATGGAGAGTCTTTCCTCATACGCGAGACAGTTCCTCGGCCAGATGGAAAAACCGGACGTAGAGTACATCGAGGGGCTTTCTCCGGCGATTTCCATCGACCAGAAGACGACCAACCGCAATCCGCGTTCGACCGTCGGTACGGTGACGGAGATTCACGACTATCTGCGCCTGCTCTACGCCAGAGTCGGCAAGCCGCATTGTCCGGTCTGCGGCAGGCTGATCAGCAGCCAGTCCATCGACCAGATGGTAGATACGATCATGGCGTTTGAAGAGGGTACGAAGCTTTTGGTGCTGGCGCCGGTGGTGCGCGGGCGTAAGGGTACCCACGAAAAGATTCTCGACCGTATTCGCCGCGAGGGATTTACGCGTGTGCGGGTGGACGGCGAGGTCAAGCTGCTGGAAGAGGACGAGATCAAGCTGGAAAAAACCTATAAG
>ERZ773194.4967-NODE-4967-length-10049-cov-10.344407_pt1 | contig 10049 bp, 11 predicted proteins | sample MGYA00511240_ERZ773194 | MGnify/ENA primary metagenome ERZ773194 (study PRJEB29015, sample SAMEA2737774) | human gut metagenome | biome: human gut; feature: human-associated habitat; material: faeces | place: China | collected 2012 ... | reverse complement strand
GGCTTCCACTTCTTACCCATGCCGCGCTCGAGGTAGTACATCGGGCCGCCGTAGTAGACGCCGTCTTTACCCTGGATGCGGTAGTACTGGCCGAGGGTGACCTCGACGCACTTGGTCATCATGCCGAGCAGGGCGATGACCCACATCCAGAACACAGCGCCCGGGCCGCCGACGACCATTGCCGTCGCGACGCCCGCAATATTTGCGGTGCCGACACAGCCGGCCAGCGCGGAGCAGACGGCCTGCAGCGGAGTGAGCGTGCCCTTGTCACCGGAAGCACCGCCGCCCTTTTTGAACATTTCACCGGCAGTGCTTTTCAGAATATATCCCATTTTGCGGATCTGGAAGAACTTTGTGCGGATGCCGTACAGCAGACCGACAATGCCCAGAAGGATCAGTACGGGTGCGCCCCAGAGGATATTGCTAAATCCAGTTAAAAACTCAGCCATATTTGTCTCTCCTTTTTCTGTTTCCTGTTCTTTTTTGCGTTTCTCTTTCTATTGCCAGCCCGGGCGAAGCATCTTATTTGGTCAGCTGCGCGAGGATGCATTCAAAGCCCTTGCAGGCCTTGGTCAGCTGATCGATCTCGATGTATTCGTCGCGGACGTGTGCAAGACTTTCGAGCGACGGGCCGTAGCCGATGGTCGGGATACCGGCCTCGCCGCAGAAGCTGCTGCCGTTGGTACAGAACGAGAAGTGCGACAGCGGCGCCTCGATGCCCGCGTCCTTCAGGCCCTTCAGCGCGGCCTGCACCAGCTCGCAGTCCTCTTCCGTGACCCAGGCCGGGAAATAGCGCTTGGCGCGGATGGTGTCGCCCGTCCAGCACTTTTCTTCGCCCTCGGCCAGATAGCACCGGGCCTTGAGGCCGGGGTGCGTTTCCTGCGCGCGGGCAATGGCTTCGTTCACCTGCCCGAGAATGACGGCCTCATCCTCGCCCACAAGCGTCCGGCGGTCAAACGTCGCGCGGCAAAGAGACGGCACGACCGACGCGCCGGGATACGGCTGGGAGATAATATCCGTCAACTCCAGAATGCCTTTGCCGAGCAGCGGATGCTCGTTCGGGACGATCTTCCGGATCTCGTCGATCACCGCCGTCATGGCATACACGGCGTTGACGCCCTTTTCCGGATTGGAGGAATGGCAGCTGACGCCCTCCGTCTCGACGACGACCTCCGCCCGGCCGCGCTGGCCGCGCTTGATGGTCGTGCTCGTGGCCTCGCCGATGATGACAAGATCGGGCTTTGCCAGCCGCGTAATTTCGCGGGAGGACACGCCCTCGAACCGCTCCTCATGCACCGTGCACGACACGCAGACGCGGCCCGCGAAGTCCCTGCCGGTCTTTTCAGCAAAGCGCGCTGCGGCCGTGATCATGGCGCAGTCGCTGCCCTTCATGTCGGACGCGCCGCGGCCGTAAATTTTCCCGTCCGCGATCTCGCCGCCGAACGGGTCATGCTCCCACTGCGGCGCGTCGATCACGTCCACGGTGTCGATGTGGCCGTCCATCAGGACGGTCTTGCCGGGTCGCTTGCCGTTGATGGTGCCGAGGACGCTGCCGAAGCGGTCGATAATGACCTCGTCGAAGCCGTATTCCTCCATTTTCCGCTTCATCAGCTCCGCCACGCCCTGCTCCTGTCCGGAATAGCTGGGAATGCGCAGCGCCTCCTGACAAAACGCGATCAACTGTTCATTTGTATCAATATCCATGCGGTAAAGATCCTTTCTCTCTCATGATTCTGCTTGAAGCATAGGGCAGCCCCGCGCCGTTGTCAAGCCGCGCACGCAAATTCTGCGTTTTACAAAAAATCCACCGCCCGTTTTGGGCAAAGCGGCGAAGGCTGGATATCGTTGGCAGGGACGGAGCGCTGCTGCGCCCGGCAGGATGCACCGTTTTTTACGGAACTCTTCGGCGAATTCGCAGCTTCCCAACGGGCCGGCAGAGTCGCCGGCCCCTGCAGAACTCCGGCGAATCCGTACTGCCCTGCAAAGTTCGACTGCAAAGCTGATTTACCGCAGCAATTCAAACGCAATTATTTGCAGATCCGTTGTACCGTAACAGGCGGCGCGTACCATAGCGGGGGCCGCCGGAGGCTCGTCGAAAACGGCCTCGACGGAACGAGTCTCCGCTGTTCGCGAAGCCTCTTTTCCTGCTTAGGGTGTATCTGAAAACTCCCAACGCACCCGGACAGCGGGCCTTTTTGCGGTGCGCCGCGTCATTTTTCCTTGAAATACGTCAGTATTCCTGCGAAAAAATGTCTTGCGCAACGCAAAAATCCCTCGCTGCCGGTCACATCATGAGTTTTCAGATACACCCTAGTGTAGGAGAAAAAGCGAAAAATCATGTCTATTATCATAGACATCCGGAAACTTTTATGTTAGGATGTCAAATAAAGTCTCGAAATTTGGTGGGTCAGCTGCATGATGGACAACAGATTCGAAGCCGCGCTTTCCACGTTTCTGGGCAGACACGAAAAAATCGCGGGAATCAATAAAAAAATATTGATTTCCGCTTGATTTTTTTCTGCAAATGGCATATAATATATGTGTAAGAATTTCAGAAAATCAGAATATGTGTTGTAAAGGAGTTGAATATAATGCTTGCGGAAATCAGAGGACGTTCACAGATTACCATTCCGGCTGAAATTATCAAAAAGCTGGGCATATCGGAGGGCGATAAATTTGATATTGTGGAAAAGGACGGAGGGATTTTCCTCTGCCCTGTCGTGGTGTACCCGAAAGATAAGCTCGCAAAAATAGCAAAACTTATCAAGGATTCAGAGGCGGATATTGCAGACCAGACCGCTTTTGAAAGCGTGGAAGATATGTTTGCGGATATGGGGATTGATATAGACCATGTATAAATTAAAATATACAAAAGCCTTCCTAAAGGATTTGAAAAAGCTGTCCCCGCCCGAACAAAAAGCCGTGGCGCAAAAGCTGAAAATACTGACCGAAAATCCGTTTTATCCATCACTTCGTACAAAGAAAGTACAGGGCTTAGACAATGTATTTGAAATGAGCGTCAATATGGATATACGGATATTATGGCGGTATGAAAACGGCGTGATTATCCTGCTTTTAGACGTCGGACACCATAAAGACATTTTAGGAATTTAAGAATATTTTACGAAAACAGCGCTCATATCGGGCGCTGTTTTTGCGTTTAAGGAGGAATTTTATTGAAACTAATTATAGCAGAAAAGCCGTCTGTTGCCTTTGCGATAGCAAAAGCGCTGGACGTTAAGGGCAGCAAGGACGGGTACATTGAAAATAAGAATTTCATTATAAGCTGGTGCGTGGGGCATTTGGTAGCCCTTGCCGAACCGTCCGTTTATGATGAAAAATATACAAAGTGGAACTATGCAGATTTGCCGATTATCCCGGCTGAATTTCAGTACAAAATCTACGGCGGCAAGCAAAAGCAATTTAAAGTTGTAAAAAGCCTGATGAACCGCAAGGATGTGACCGAGGTTGTCAACGCCTGCGACGCGGGGCGCGAGGGTGAGCTCATCTTCCGTCTGGTGTATAATCAGGCAAATTGCAAAAAGCCGGTCAAGCGGCTATGGATTTCCTCAATGGAAGAAAGCGCAATCCGTGAGGGTTTTCAAAATCTCAAAGACGGCAGCGCGTATGACAATCTCTATCAATCGGCCTTATGCAGACTATGGGCGGATTGGCTGGTGGGAATCAACGCGACGAGGCTTTTTTCCCTGCTGTACCGAAAGACCTTGAATATCGGCAGAGTGCAGACGCCGACGCTGGCGCTGCTTTGCGACAGGAACAACAAAATATCCTTTTTCAAAAAGGAAAAATATTTTACCGTTTCCCTTGACTTAGGCGGCGCAAAGGCGGAAACGGAACGTATCGACAAGGAAGATATGGCAAAAAAGATTACGGCGGCTTGTGAAAATTCACAGGCCGTTTGTGTTTCGGTTAAAAAGGAGCAAAAGACAGAAAAGCCGCCGAAGCTGTTTGACTTAACCGCCCTGCAAAGGGCTGCAAACAGGCTGTACGGCTATACCGCAAAGCAAACGCTTGACTTGGCGCAATCTCTTTATGAAAAGAAACTGATTACCTATCCGAGAACGGACAGCCGGTATTTAACGGAGGATATGGTGAGAACGGTGTTAGAGATTATTTCTTACAGCTTGAAGCTGCCGCCCTTTGACGGTATTTTGGATTTCCATGCAGATACCTTTTATCTGTTCAATAACGAAAAGGTATCAGACCACCACGCAATTATTCCGACAGCGGAAATACAGAAAGCCAATATTTCCGCGCTTCCGAACGGTGAGCGCAGCTTATTAAACCTCATTATTTGCCGTCTGCTTTCTTCATCGGCGGAGCCGTATGTGTACGAGAATGCAACGATAGTATTTGATTGCGGCGGCCATGCCTTTACCGCAAAGGGTAAGCGCGTCCTTGCTTATGGATTTAAGAATGTGGAAAGACTGCTTGCTTCTTCATCAGAGAATGAGGACGGCGGCGATCCGCCCGTAAACTTTGTTGAGGGACAGGCTTTTTCAGATATAAAGCCGGAACTTTGCGAAAAATACACCACACCGCCGAAGCCCTACACGGAAGATACGCTACTTTCCGCAATGGAAGCGGCGGGAGCAAAGGAAACAACGGACGACGCAGAACGAAAGGGCTTGGGGACGCCTGCCACGAGGGCGGCGATTTTAGAAAAGCTGGTGCAGACGGGTTTTGCCGAGCGCAAGGGTAAGCAGATTTTACCGACCAAAAACGGGACGCTCCTTATTTCCGTATTGCCCGACACGCTCATTTCACCGTCCCTTACTGCCGAATGGGAAAATCAGCTTAGTTTGATTTCCAAAGGACAGGAAAGCCCGAAAGCGTTTATGCAGGGGATTGAAACCATGATAGCGGAGCTTGTGAACCGTTACCGTGAGTTTGACAAGACGCATAGCAATCCGTTTCAAGAGAAAAGCGGTGTTGAAAAATGAGTACAGAGCTATCAACGCATTTCCCGTTCGACGCCTTTATTACCAATCTCGGCAAATACAACGAGGGTGAATTAGTCGGCGAATGGGTACACTTTCCGACCACGCCGGAGGAAATACAGGAGGTATTTAAGCGTATCGGTATAGGCCAAACGGACGAGTTCGGACAGCCGTATGAAGAATGGTTTATTACGGACTATGATTGTTATGTACCCGGCCTGTATGATTGCTTAGGCGAGTATGAAAGCCTTGACGAGCTCAATTACCTTGCAAATAAGATTGAGGAATTGTCAAGCGGTGAGTTTGAGTGTTTTCAGGCCGCCGTGGAAATGGGCGAATATACGGGCAGTATTCAGGATTTAATCAACCTTACGGAAAACCTCGATTGCTATAACCTTTATTCCGATATACATAGTGATGAAGATTTGGGCTATTATTGGATTGAGGAAAGCGGAACCTATGACACGGAAGCAATGGGACGTTTATCAAGCTATATTGATTACGAAGCCTTTGGGCGTGATGTACGGCTTGACGAGGGCGGCGAGTTTACTGATTACGGGTACGTTGTAAATAACTACGGTAATTTTATTGAACAGTATAACGGCGACCGTGAGGAAATACCCGACGAATACCGCGTTTTCATATCGGAGGACGGACTGGAACTTGACGAGCCGGAGGATTTATCGGTAACAGAACAGCTCGCCCAGATGGGCGAAGATGAAAAACAGGCGCTTGTAGACGGGATAGAAATGGCGCTTGACTATGGTATGGCGGATGATATTCCTCAATCCGATATGGATTTATATAACGCCGTCATAAAGGAGCGTTCCGAACAAAAGCCCTCTATCCGAAAACAGCTTGCGGAAAACAAAGAAAAATGCACTACTGCTCCGCAAGCTCCCGAAAAGAATAAAAATCATGATTTGGAGGTGTAGCAAATGGATGGAAATTCAGATTACATATTTAAGGCCTTTATAGTAAATTCAGCGGAATATGACAACGGAAACAAAGAAACAAGCGGTGCATGGCTCTATTTTCCCACCACAAAAGAGGAAGTTTCAGCATTATTCAAGGAAATAGGGCTGCCGAACAGCGCAGACAGCGAACAATATTTTATTGATGAATACAAATGCGGCAATAATGACCTTGAAAAATTTCTGTCAATGGACGGCGATATTGATGAGTTAAATTATCTTGCTTCCCGTATATCGGAGTTAGAGGACGTAGAAATGACAGTTTTTCAGGCTGTAATTCAGACGAAAGAGTGTCAAAGTATTAAGGACGCAATCAATCTTACCTATAATACAGAATGTTTTGACATTGTTTCCGATATGGGAAGTTGGGAAAATATCGGCGCATATATAGCCGAGTGTCATGGGCTTGGTCTTGAAGTGTTAGGCGACCTTGCCGATTTTATTGATTATGCAACATACGGACGCGTTTATGCGAATGATAACGGCGGGTATTTCGTGGACGATATGTATTTAGAAAAGAACTCGGCAAAAGAAACAGAAAAATATAATGGCAATATTGAGAATATACCACTTGAATATCTTGTTACCGAAAACGGCGAACATATGCGGCGTAAACATCTTTTAGACATTGAAATTGAAGTGTCGCAGGACTTAGCTTTTGATATTGACCGCTATATGCGCAGCGTTGATGAGGAATATTCCGCACAATATCCCAATGATTTTGCACAGATGAAATATTACTCGGATTGCCTTATAGAGGGCAGGACGGACGAATTAAAGGATATTTTAACCGCAATCGGCACGCATGAGGGTGATGAATTGGTTGACAGGATATGCGAATTTGAGCAGGAATATGTTATCAATAATGAACCGGCAAAAGAAAGCGAGGAACAGAATATGAGCGATAAAATGAAAGTATTGGTTGTAGAGCCTATGCAGGAGCCATATGTGAAAGAAATTGACAGCGGCTTGAAGTCTTTGCAAAGTGAGGTTGGCGGAAATATTCAGGCCGTATATCCGTTTGAGGAAGAAGCGGCCGTTATCTGCAATGAGGAGGGCAAAATGAACGGTCTGGAGCTCAACCGCGCATTATATGACGATAACGGCAGAATTTATGATATTATTGCCGGAACATTCCTGATATGCGGCTTGACGGGCGACAGCTTTGGAAGTTTGCCGGACAATCTTATCAATAAGTTTTCAGAACAATTCAAGCAGCCGGAAACATTTGTAAAGATAGGACATGAGATTATCTCTATTCCTGCCGAACCCATAAAACAACCGGATTTGAATATAACGGAAAACAAGGGGATTATCAATTTTGGCGCTTCAAGTCAAAATACCGTTATCCACCAAACAACGCAGCAGATAAAAACAAACAGCGTTGATATGAGAAGCGTTAGCAGGTCGAAAACAGCGGCAGGGAAAAAGCCCTCTGTGAAAAAGATACTGGAGCAGGCGAAAAAGGAGCAAGGCGACCGCGGGCAGCCGAAACCGCCCAGAAAGTCGCCGCCGGAGCTATGACGATACCGCTTACCCCAAAACAAAGCCGGCGGGTAAACGCCCTTATACGCCGCGAGTGCTGTAACTACGATAACGGGATTTGTATTTTGCTGGACTGCACCTGTCCGCAGACAATCACCTATTCGCATGTTATCTGTAAATGGTTCAAAACCGCCGTCCTGCCGCTGGATAAGGCGCTGCATATTGAGCTGATGAAGCCGAAGAATACAAAGGTATGCGCTGTTTGCGGCGCGGAATTTACCGCACCAACACAGAAATTCAAATATTGTGATAAATGTCGTAAAATTGTCCTGCGGAAACAAAAAGCAGAATACCAGCGGAAAAAGAGGTTGGAGAGTGGAAAATTAGGGCGCTGAAAACCGCATAAAATCAGGACTTTTTAAGGCTGAAACAAGCAAAGTAATATAAATTCCTTATACCCCCTCGAAAACGCATTTTCATTTTCCACTTTTCACACATTAAAATACCGTGATACAGTCTGCCTTGCGGCGGATTGTATCACGGTTCTTTTTTTGTATGTTATTTTAGAGGGCTATGCACGAATCAGCTTTACCACGGTAACAGGCACATACCAAACGGCGACAAGCAATCTCCATATTAGAATAAAACCGCCTATCAAAGCCCCGATTGCGACATTGAAACAGCCCATTGCAATCCCTGTCCCTAAATTCCCAAAGAACATTGGCAGCAGAAACATAAACCGTATGCCAAAGGGAATGCCGCACAGCATTAAGAGATACATATAGTTGACTGTCCCATACTGCACGGCAAGCTGGGAAAACAGGTTGTAAAGAATAACGGCAAGCAATACCGGGCATACGCTCTTTTTCACAAAGGTTGTTAGAATATCCGCTCTTGTCATTGTAGCGCCTCTAAAAGCAATTTCCGGGCAATGGTAAACATGGCGGAATCCACGGCCGGAATATCTAAATAGATATGGTCTGTTGTCATATCGGTGTTTGGCATATAGCAGGGGTTTACAGATTGATAAATCCTTGTGTATGCCTCTTGCCGCGCCGCTGCATAGCCCATGCTTCCGTTTTCGACTGCTGTTATCAGGTCGGCAATCAGCGACGCAATAACGGGTTCCTGCTGTGCGTAATAGTCCGGCCGCAAGTACATATCCCGGTATTGTAAAATTGCGTTTCTTGCGATTGCGGTTAAATCTGCATACCCGTAACCGTTTGTATTTCCGGCAATGACGGCGGAATGGATTTCACGGCTTGCCTTGCCCCACGCCTCACCGAAGCCCAAACCGTTTTGCACTTCCTCTAATATGGGACTGATTAGGTTTTCGGCAATACAAACGCTTTCCTCGGTCAAGTATGCCGGGACTGCCTCTTGCGGGATTTCCGCCGCAAGGACAGGGGTGGACGATAAGACGGCGGCCAAAGCAAACGCCGTTATTTTTGTTTTCTTCATAGCGCAAAGCCTCCTTTATTTTTTATTCGCTGCCTATATTATATCACTGTTTCATTGTCGCGCCCAGCGTGCATTACGCCGATTTTCTTCTTTGATACCTGTATAAAGCGCATAATCGGTTATTCAATCTCTTGTCCTTTTGCCCGCGCCTTATTCAGGTTATTACCCAAAAGAACGTCAACATTTTGTTTTACAATGTCTATTTCAGCCGCCTGTTTTTTCAGCTTTTTGTATTCCTCATACAATGCTGATTTTTGCCCCGTGAGCTCCGCATAAGTATTTTTCAATTCGGAAGCCGGCGGCTGATTTTTGCCTTTCAGATTTTTAGCCGCTGTTCGGAACAGAATTATTTCACGGCGGTATTTGTTTTCAAATGCAGATTTATTCTTGGACCTTCGGTATTTCTTATAAACTGGTTTTAACTCGTTATATGTATTGACGTTCTTCATCAGCACGGCGGTATCGTTCATCTGCTTTTCCGTTTCTTTGATTTTTCCGGAAACAGCGTCAAAATCAGCGTGGATTTTCTCGGCTGCCTGTTCCAGTTCCGCATAACTTTTGATATTATATTCAGTAAGGAAATTGATGGTTTTACTCGCCTGTTTCAAGTTGTTAATCTTCGCCCAATGCTCGTAGCCTTTGCTTTCCTGCGCCTTGATATTGTTTTGAATGTCGATGAGCAGGTTAATAGATTGCCTTTGCGGTTTCGGCGCTCTTGTCCGGTGTTCAATCCTGTCTTTGATAGCTTCCTCGGTATGGCGCGGGCCTAAAGTTTTACCCCTTGTAAAGCGTTCCTTGCCTTTGGCACGGAATGAGATATATTTCCCCCGTTTTATTTCATAATCGGCAATTTCCATACGCAAAAGAAAATCCTCAAAGTCTGCTGACCGTGAAATAGCCTTGTCAATGTCCGCTTTTAGCTGTGCTTTCCAGCTCGTACCCTGCTGGGCTGCGGAATATTCCTTATAACTTTTGCCCCTGTTCTCATTCGGCGGTATGACGGATAAACCGTGCTCCTCACACAGCCGGTCGCTGATACGGCGGGTTCGGTTATTCCACCGCCTGTTGACGTGGCTGTGCTTGAAATCTACAAAACTGACATCATTAAAAATGATATGGTGGAGTAGGGAAGCACCGCCTTGTCACATTACTGTGATAGGTTTGCGCC
>ERZ773194.4964-NODE-4964-length-10052-cov-3.603081_pt1 | contig 10052 bp, 6 predicted proteins | sample MGYA00511240_ERZ773194 | MGnify/ENA primary metagenome ERZ773194 (study PRJEB29015, sample SAMEA2737774) | human gut metagenome | biome: human gut; feature: human-associated habitat; material: faeces | place: China | collected 2012 ... | reverse complement strand
CTCGGATGCCGAAGCCGCCCGGCACGATGATACCGGTTGAACCGCCCAGGATTTCCGGTGCCGTCTCCGGAGTGATCGTCTCACTATCCACCCAGTTGATCTCCACCTGCGCGCCATTTTCCCATCCGGCATGGTGCAGGGATTCTACGATCGACAGATAGGAGTCGTGCAGTTTGACGTACTTGCCGACCAGGGAAATCTTGACCGTCTTGCGGCTGTTCTTGATGCGGTCCAGCATATGTTTCCACTCCGTCAGATCGCACTCCTGCGGCGCTTTCTCGATGCCCAGCTCGCGAAGCACGATCTTGGCAAGTCCTGCTTCCTCCAGCATGATCGGCGCCTCGTAGAGAACCGGAAGGGTCAGGTTCTCGATGACGCAGTCCTCTTTGACGTTGCAGAACAGTGCGATCTTGCGGAAAATGGACGGATCGTCCACCGGACGGTCACAGCGCGCCACGATGATATCCGGCATGATGCCGAAGGACTGCAGCTGTTTGACTGAATGCTGGGTCGGTTTAGATTTATGCTCGCCGGAAGATTCCAGATACGGAATCAGGGTTACATGGATGAAGAGGCAGTTGCTGCGTCCCGCCTCGCAGGACACCTGGCGGATGGCTTCCAGGAACGGCTGTGACTCAATATCGCCGGTCGTTCCGCCGATCTCTGTGATAACGATGTCCGCATCGGTCTTTTCCTGCACGGAATAGATAAATGATTTTATCTCATTTGTGATATGTGGAATTACCTGTACCGTCTCGCCCAGATATTCGCCGCGGCGCTCTTTATTTAGCACATTCCAGTAGACCTTTCCGGTCGTCAGATTAGAATAACGGTTTAAATCTTCATCTATAAAACGCTCATAATGTCCCAGATCCAGATCCGTCTCCGCACCGTCGTTTGTTACGAATACTTCGCCGTGCTGATACGGGCTCATGGTTCCCGGATCCACGTTTATATATGGATCCAGCTTTTGCGCCGCTACCTTGAGACCGCGGTTTTTGAGCAGCCTGCCGAGAGATGCCGCGGTGATGCCCTTGCCAAGGCCGGATACCACGCCGCCGGTAACGAAGATGTATTTAGTCATGGTTGCTGTTCCTCCTCTACTTGTATGTGGAAAGTATGCTTTGTGCTATGGTTATTCGTGTGACGCACCTGTCCATGGCCTGCTTTTCAATGAAGCGGTGCGCCTCCTTTTCCGTCATCTTCAGCTGCTCCATAAGCAGCAGCTTCGCGCGGTTTATTATGCGTATCTCCTCCATCTTTTCCTCTATGGAGGCGGTTTTTTGTTCCATGCGCCGCAGGCGTTCCCTTGTGCCGCAAAGGAGCTGCAGCGATTGGGACACCGTCTGCGAGGAGGCGGGCTTCGGCAGCACCAGCACGCCAAAAGGGGATACCCGGCCGTTTATATCGGGATAATGCTCTGCCTTTACAAAAAGGAGCACCGCCGTGCCGCTGTTATCACATATATTGAGGGCAAGGCGGGTGCCGAAATCGTCGGGTAGCGGGGCGTTGATTATGACTATGTCGTATTTGCTTTCGAGAAGGCGCCGCCGGGCACTGGAAACGTCGGATACAGCGGCGACCGGATAAAAGCGGCTCTCCGGGAGCAGCGCCAGCATGGATTCGTTGAATTTGGGAGATGAGGACACCAGCAGCACGCTGTAACGGCGCTCGGTAAATTCCATTTGCGCATCCTCCTTATCCCTGAATAATTAAAGTGCGGTTATTTTGTGTAAAAGTCGATTATAGCTTGAGGCAGGCTCGCCGCTATAAAGCTGCTGCGCGCTGCGGCTGACTGCGCCTTTTTAAGAGTGCTGGGCAGCATTGCAAATTTTGCCCTGACATCTTCAGGTGCTGTATAGAGGTTAATGTCCGCCGCCTCGGGCAGCGCCATATCCTGACGAATTCCGTCAAGCCCTGCGTATATTATCAGCGCGAAGGCCAGATAAGGGTTGCAGGCAGGATCGGGGGAGCGCAGCTCTGCCCGGCGGTATTCGCCCTCTGCCGCAGGTATACGTATAAGCTGTGAACGGTTCTCGCTGGACCAGGATATGTACCGGGGAGCCTTATTGCTGCCGAAACGCAGGTAGGAATCCTCGGTGGTGTTTAAAAATACCGTCATATCGGATATGTGTGATAGTATGCCGGCTATCACCTGAGGCAGCGCATCGCCGCCGTCCTCCGACCTGACGGATATATTGATGTGCATGCCGTTGCCGGAGCGGTTTTCGAGGGGCTTTGGCGAAAAGTCGGCGCAAAGTCCGTTGCGGGCGGCGACTGTATTCACGACGCTGCGGAAAGTCACCGCGTTGTCTGCAGAGATCACGGGGTCGGAGTAGCGGAAGTCTATCTCGTTCTGGCCGGGGCCTTCCTCATGGTGGGCGCTTTCCGGTTTTATGCCCATCTGCTCCAGGGTGAAACATACCTCCCTACGGACGTTTTCGCCCTTGTCCTCAGGGGCAATGTCCATATAGCTGGCGTTGTCGTATGGCAGCTTCGTCGGCTCGCCGTTTTCATCCAGCTTAAAAAGATAAAACTCCATCTCGGAGCCGAAGGCGAAGGACACGCCCTGTTCATGAGCGCAATCTACAGCCTTGGCGAGTATGGAGCGGGTATCGGCCTCGAAGGGAGTGCCGTCAGGGTAAGTTATGTGGCAGAACATTCTTATTACCTTGCCCTGCTCTGAAAGCCAGGGCAGGAAGGTTAGGGTGGAGGTGTCCGGGTGCAGGAAAAGGTCGGAATGCACCTCGCCGCCAAAGCCCGCTATGGCTGAGGCGTCGATGGCTATACCGTACCTGAAAGCGCGTCCCAGCTCGTCGGGCAGTATGGCTATGTTTTTCTGCCTGCCGCGGATATCACAGAAGGCAAGGCGCACGAACTTTACGTCCTCTTCTGCCGCGTACTGCATCACTTCGTCTGCGGTGTAATTCATAAGCCCTCCTTAAAAAGTGAAAAACGCTCATTCATATTGGGACACCTTGTCCTTGGATATGAATGAACGCCTTTGCCCATTAACATCGGAATGTTAGCACAATCCCAGACTCGCGTCAATGCTTTTTTGGCTGTAAGGACAAAATTTTAAATCAGCCTTGACATCTGACGCATATGCGGTATAATGCTTTTTTATAAAGGCAAAGGCGTCTCGGAGAGTGTTTTCCGCGACGCCTTTTTTATTTAAGCTATTAATTTTTTAGTATAAAAGGAGAAACAGAGTATGAATTCGGTACCGGATTATTTCGGAAGCCTGGTGTTTGACGACAGGGCGATGAAGGCAAAGCTGCCCTTCGGAGTGTACGATTCGCTCAGAAAGACAATCGACGAGGGGGCCAACCTGAATACGGATGTTGCCAACGCGGTAGCCGACGCAATGAAGGACTGGGCCGTGGAGCACGGGGCTACACATTTTACCCACTGGTTCCAGCCCCTTACCGGCATAACTGCCGAGAAGCACGACAGCTTTATAGCGCCATCGCCGGACGGCGGCGTCATAATGGAATTTTCCGGCAAAAACCTGATACAGGGCGAGCCTGACGCATCGAGCTTCCCTTCAGGGGGCCTGCGCGCTACCTTTGAGGCCCGCGGCTATACGGCGGGGGATCCAACCTCATACGCATTCATAAAGGATAAAACCCTCTGCGTACCGACGGCCTTCTGCTCCTATGGCGGCGAGGCGCTGGATAAAAAGACGCCGCTGCTGCGATCAATGCAGGCGCTGAATAAGCAGGCCATGCGGATAATGCGGCTCTTCGGCAATACAGACGTCAAATGTGTGCGCACCTGCGTAGGCCCTGAACAGGAGTATTTCCTCATAGATAAGGATATGTATGAGCAGCGCAAGGATCTGGTATTCTGTGGGCGGACCCTATTCGGAGCAAAACCGCCTAAGGGGCAGGAACTGGACGACCATTACTTCGGGGCCATAAAGCCAAGGGTAGCTGCCTATATGGCAGAGCTGGATGATGAGCTGTGGAAGCTTGGGATACTGGCAAAGACAGAGCACAACGAGGTGGCCCCGTCGCAGCATGAGCTTGCGCCGATATATACCACCACGAACATCGCAACCGACCATAACCAGCTTACCATGGAAATAATGCAGAAGGTGGCCTCCAAGCATGGCCTGGTATGCCTGCTGCACGAAAAACCCTTCGCCGGGGTAAACGGAAGCGGCAAGCACAACAACTGGTCCATAGCTACCGATACCGGGGTGAACCTTCTCACCCCAGGCGAAACGCCCCATGAGAACGCTCAGTTCCTGCTGTTCCTCGTAGCCGTCATACAAGCGGTGGACGATTATCAGGATCTGCTCAGGCTGTCTGTAGCTACAGCCGGAAATGATCATCGTCTCGGGGCAAATGAGGCGCCGCCTGCCGTAGTTTCCATGTTTTTAGGCGATGAGCTCACGGCGGTGCTGGATGCCATAGAGAAGGACGAACCCTACAGCGGAGTGGAAAAGACCGTCATGAAGCTGGGCGTGCATACACTGCCCCGGTTCATACGTGATACAACGGACCGAAACCGTACATCTCCCTTCGCCTTTACGGGCAACAAGTTCGAGTTCCGCATGCTGGGCTCATCCGACAGCATAGCCTGCGCCAACATCATGATAAATGCCGCCGTTGCGGAGTCCCTGAGACAGTATGCCGATAAGCTGGAAGGCGCGGAGAATTTTGAGGGTACATTGCACGACCTTATACGCAGCACTGTAAAGGAGCACAAGCGGATATTGTTCAACGGCAACGGCTATGACGATGAATGGCTGAAGGAGGCGGAAAGCCGCGGACTGTTGAATCTTCGGACTACGCCGGATGCACTGCCTGCCATGCTGGAGAAGAAGAACGTGGATATGCTGATGCGGCACAGGGTTTATTCCCGGGCCGAGATACAGGCGCGCTACGAGATAATTCTGGAGAATTACTGCAAGACTGTCAATATTGAAGCGCTGACCATGGTAGACATGGCGCGCAAGGAGATACTGCCCGCAGTTGCCGCATACGAAAAGGATCTGGCGGATACCCTCGAGGCAAAGCTAAAGATGCTGCCGGAGCTTACAGGAAGGTATGAGAGAAGGACTATAGCAAAGCTTTCAGGGCTTGTGGATGAGATAGATGCTGCGGCGGAGGAGCTTGACAGCGCCACCATCAGGCTAAAGACCATAAACGACGTTGCGGAAGCATCGTATTATATACGGGACGTTATACTGCACAAAATGGCCGAACTCAGGGTGGTGTGCGACGAGGCCGAGATGCTTATGGCTGAGAAGTACTGGCCATTTCCTACATACGAAAGGCTACTGTTCGGAGTAAGGTAGAAACGTAATACAAAAGCAGCGCAGCCAGAGGTATTGATGATTTGGCTAATCGAAAACCCCATGTTCCGCATTGGAGCATGGGGTTTTTTGAAAAAAGCTCGGTGGCCTCTCTGTGCCGGGCATAAAGGCGATTGCATGCCGGAGTATTTGTGCAAGCGTCCGTCAGTTCCGGTCTGCATAACTACAGGTATGCTATATTGAATGTATTTTCCAGCAAGGACGCACTTTCGCTCCGGATTTACCGCTGATCATTTGCAAAAAAAGTGGCCCATCGGGGTGGACGATGGGCTGATACTGTTATTTTACATAATCCACGTGCAGCAGTTCGTGTGTCCTGTCTTTAAGTATGCCGCTGTACAGTTCCTCCATGAGAGGATTTTCTTCCGAACGGCGTATGAGACACATTCTGTCGTTTCGGTACAGGGACTCGGAGCGCTGTCTTCGCTCACCGGATTTTGCGAACGGCTGGCCTGCGCCGGATACGCAGCCGCCGGGACATGCCATTACCTCCACCATGTGGTAGCTGACCTCGCCCTCTTCTATGCGGTGGATGAGTTTATCGGTGTTTTCCAGGCCGCTGACTATGGCGATCTTTATCTCCTCGCCGTTATGGGTGATGCTGCACTCCTTGAGGCCTGCTATATCGCGGACGCCGGAGTTGGCAATGGAACGTATCGCACCTGCGGATTTGTCATCGGAGAGCCTTCTTAGCACCGCTTCGGTAACGCCGCCTGACGCGCCGAATATCAGGCCGGCGCCGCTGCTCATGCCGAAGGGCATACTAACGGCCTCTGGTTCCAGCTCGTCAAAGCGTATGCCGCTTTGACGTATCATCTGGACTATTTCCTGGGAGGTTATTACATAGTCTACGTAGGGCGTGCCGTTCTTGTCCCTGAATTCGTCACGCATGGCCTCGAATTTTTTGGCGGTGCAGGGCATTATGGCGACGGATACAACCCGCTTTCCGCAATTGCCGAAGTATTCCTTTATTACGGAACCGAACATCTCCATTGGAGAGCGGCAGGTGGAAATATTTTCCAATATCTCAGGGTGACGGGTTTCCGCAAAGCGTATCCAGGCCGGGCAGCAGGAGGTGTAGAGGGGCAGCTTGCCGCCTGTCTCGAGGCGCTCAAGGAATTCACTGCTCTCTTCAAGCACCGTAAGGTCGGCGCTGGTGGAGGTGTCGAACACCTCGTCAAAGCCCATGCGGCGCAGGGCGGCTACAAGCTTGCCCATGGCAAGGTCGCCGTATTTTTCGTTAAAGGTCTTGCTTACACCTGTGCGTACGGCAGGGGCGATCTGAGCGATTACGCGCGTATTACTATCCGCAAGGTCTTCCCATAGCCGCTCGGTGTCCTTTTTTATGACGATAGCGCCGGTGGGGCAGACGGCGGCGCACTGGCCGCAGCCCACGCAGCCGGACTCCGCCATGGGCCTGCCGAAGGCGGGGGAGACTACCATATTCGCGCCGCGGTATGCGAAATCTATGGCGCCCACGTGCTGCACCTCATTGCACATTCTTACGCAGTCGCCGCAGAGTATGCATTTGCTGTGATCGATGGAGATACAGGGGGAGGAACAGTCCGGGTCGGGCTTTGTCTGTGCGTTTGGGAAGCGCACCCCGGTTATGTGAAAGCGCTGTGCAAGCTGCTGGAGCTTGCAGTCGCTGCTCTTTTCGCAGGTGGTGCAGTCGCGGCAATGATTTGCAAGCAACAGTTCCAGTATATTCCTGCGATATTTCCTCAGGCGCGATGTGTTGGTGTATATTGTCATTCCGGCCTTGGGAGGGGTGGAGCAGGCGGCGTGTATATTGCCCCTGTCGTCCTCTACCATGCACATGCGGCATGCGCCGTATACGGAAAGCTCGGAGTAGTAGCAGAAGGTGGGCAGCTCGATGCCTGTCCTGCGTATCACTTCGAGAAGGTTCTTTTCCTCGCCGGTAAGCTCGATGGGTATGTTGTCTATGGTCATAAACTTTCCGGTCATGGTTACGCCTCCTTTACAGCGCCGAAGCTGCAGTTTTCTATGCAGGCGCCGCACTTGACACATTTGGCGGCGTCTATGGTGAAAGGCTGCCTTATGACGCCGGATATGGCGTTTACGGGGCAGCTGCGCGCGCACTTGGAGCAGCCTTTACATACCTCGGGATCGATGTATATGCGTCTGAGCTTGGAGCAGTTGTGGGTGGGGCAGTATTTGTCCCGCACGTGTGCAAGGTATTCCTCGCGGAAATTCCTGATGGTGCTTACCACCGGGTTGCCTGCGGTCTTGCCCAGGCCGCAGAGGGCAGTGGAGGATATTGTGTCCGCAAGCTCCAGAAGCAGGTCTATGTCCTCCTCGCGACCGTTGCCCGCGACTATGCGCTCGAGTATCTCCAGCATGCGGCGGGTGCCTTCGCGGCAGGGCACGCACTTGCCGCAGCTTTCGTTCTGAGTGAAGTGCATGAAAAAGCGCGCTACTTCCACCATGCAGGTGCTGTCATCCATTACCACAAGGCCGCCGGAACCTATCATAGCGCCCGCTTTTTTGAGGGAATCGAAGTCCAGAGGCATATCCAGGTGGTCTTCAGCAAATGTAAGGCAGCCGCCGGAGGGCCCGCCTATCTGTACTGCTTTGAACTTCGCACCGCCGCGCATGCCGCCGCCTATGTCGAATATGACTTCCCTTAGGGTGGTGCCCATAGGCACCTCAATAAGGCCGGTATTGCTTATATTGCCGGTGAGGGCGAAGGCCTTGGTGCCGGGGCTGGTAGGGGTGCCGAAGGATCGGAACCACTCGATGCCGTTGTTTATTATGGGAGCTACGTTGGCAAAGGTTTCAACGTTATTCAGCACCGTGGGGCAGTCAAAGAGGCCGTGTTCTACGGTGCGCGGGGGCTTTACGCGTGGCATTCCGCGCTTGCCTTCTATTGAGGCGGTAAGGGCGCTGCCTTCGCCGCAGACAAAGGCGCCTGCGCCGCGGTTTATATGGAGATGGAAGCGCTTTCCGGAGCCGAGGATATTGTCGCCTAAAAGTCCTGCGGAGGTGTCCTGCTCGATGGCCATCTTCAGCCGCTCCACCGCCAATGGGTACTCGGCGCGGACGTATATATAGCCTTCGGTAGCCCCGCAGGCTATACCTGCTATCATCATGCCCTCTATCATTCTGTGGGGGTCGCCCTCCATAACGGAACGGTCCATAAATGCGCCGGGATCCCCCTCGTCGCCATTGCAGACTATGTATTTTTGTTCCGCCTTCTGACGGGCTACCTGCGCCCATTTTTTGCCCGTAGGATAACCGCCGCCGCCGCGGCCTCGGAGACCTGAATCCTCCATGAGTTTTATCACGGAATCCGGAGTCATATCGAAAAGCACCTTTTCAAAGGCGGAATAGCCGCCGATCGCAAGGTACTCGGGAAGCGAGGTGGCGTCGATATGGCCGCAGTGCTCCAGCACGAGACGGGTCTGCTTTTTATAGAATGGTATATCCTCCTGACGGGGATAGCTTACGCCGTCCTTATGATAGCTGAGCCGTTCGACTATCTCGCCGTTCATTACGGTCTTTTCCACTATCTCTTCGCAGTCCTCAAGCTTTACCTTGGTGTAAAGGTAGCCATAGGGTTCTATGCGCACGAGGGGACCCATCTCGCAGAAGCCGTGGCAGCCGCTCTTCTTAAGGCCCACGGTCTTCACATTGCTGCTATCGCAGCCGTCATGACCGTGACTGTGATGCTCATGATCGAGTTCGACTTGACAGTACAGTCCCTTTTCGTCTATAAGCTCCTGGAGCCTGGCGTAAATATCCAGTGAACCGCCTGCGACGCAGCCTGTGCCCGCGCAGACGAGTATCTTTAATGACTGCGAAGAAAAGGCGGCGGAGTATGCCCTCCGTGCTGAGATAAGGTCTATCCTGCTTTTTAGCCTATACATATGTTAATCCTCCTTATTGCGGAGCCCGGCTATAAGTTCGCTGGCCTTGTCAGGGGTCATGGAAGGGTGCACCGTGTCATTTACGGTAAGCACCGGAGCAAGACCGCATGCGCCGAGACAGCTCACGGTATCCAGAGTGAACATCAGGTCGTCTGTAGTGTGCTTGCTTTCTGATAAGCCCAGTTCATTGCGAAGCCGCTCCAGTATCGGAATGGACTTTCTTACATGGCAGGCGGTGCCGTCGCAAACCTTGATGACGTATTTCCCCTTTGGCTCGAGGGAAAAGTTCTCGTAAAACGTAGCGACGCTGTAAAGCCGCGCCTCGCCTACGTTGAGTCGTTTTGCCATATAGGGGAAAGCCTCCTGCGGCAGATAGTGGTAGTGCTCCTGTACATCCTGAAGGATAGCGATGGTATTCCGCGGCGCGCAGTCGTGCGCTTCCAGTATCCTGTCAAGCAGGGCATAATCAAATCCTGAGCTCATCATACACCTCCGCGATAATGAGAAATTATACGGTATGTCTATGTTTTAACATACATATCATATATATGCAACATAAAGAATTTTACTCAAAACGTAAATCAGATAGAAAAATACAGAAAAAATAATATTTGTTGAAGTAAAAAAAGAATTTTTGCTGCAATCAACATGACTAAATGCAGGAAATGAGTCGTTAAAAAATACTGAAAATACTGGATATTAGACTCGTGATACGAGAATACAGCTGTAAATTTGCAGGATTTGCGTCATGTGGTTTCGCAGGAGAAAATGATATGGAGCTTATGAATAACCATGCATATATTAATTTATGAATATATTATAAAAAACTATATAAA
>ERZ773194.4962-NODE-4962-length-10054-cov-3.550455_pt1 | contig 10054 bp, 8 predicted proteins | sample MGYA00511240_ERZ773194 | MGnify/ENA primary metagenome ERZ773194 (study PRJEB29015, sample SAMEA2737774) | human gut metagenome | biome: human gut; feature: human-associated habitat; material: faeces | place: China | collected 2012 ... | reverse complement strand
CGCTATAGCCCCGAGTGAAGCTATCCGATTCATGGGAGTCGCAAGACCCGCCATGAACCAGCGGAGAAACCACCATATCGCCTGACTTGATGGCTTCGTCGTGGAGCTAGGGGGATTCGAACCCCCGACCCTCTCCATGCCATGGAGATGCGCTACCAGCTGCGCTATAGCCCCGTTTTCAGTTGTTGGCCCGTTGTTTGGACCTCGTATACATTACGACGAGATGTCGATTCTGGCAAAAGCCGGCGTGTCGCCAAATGGCAAAAGTGGGATTTGGCGACACTTTTTGGCTTGTTTCCGCCATTATTCAGGCATTGGGTTATTCAATTACTGCTTGAACGGTTTTTCGAATACACTGAACCTGTTGGCTCAGCAGGGGAGCCGTGACACGATCAGCGTTCGCGTTCCCACTCGTCGGTGTCGGCGATGGCCGGACCGTGATTGTAGTCCAGCAGACGCCAGCGCACAGTGCCATCGGGATTGTCCATCGGCACCAAGCGCACCCAGTGCGCATTACGCAATGAAACCACCGTGGAAAAGGTCGGATCGATTGCAGAAATGCCCAACAGGGTCTGCAATGTCTGCGCAATCCATGCGCCGTGCGAGAACACGAACAGGTCCGTGTCGTCTCCGGCACGCGTGGACCAGTCCTCAAGAGCCTCCACGCCGCGCTTGCCCACAGCTTCCTTGGGCTCGGCTCCATACTTCAGCTCGCCGCCCCGAGACTCCATCCAGGAACGGAAGTCCTCGGGGTAGCGTTCGGCCAGTTCGGCCACGGCATGGCCATCCCAATCACCGAAGCTGCGTTCACGGACGCGACGATCATCGACGGGCTCGATTCCACCCAATACGTCGGCGAAAGCTTGCGCGGTGGCGTGCGCACGCTTCAAATCGGAGCAGACAATGAACCGGTGGTTGATTTCCTGCCGACGATCGACGTACAGCCTTTTCAAGGCCGCGGCGGTCTGCTTGACCTGCCATTCACCCACGGCGTCCAGCGGAATGTCGACCTGGCCTTGGAGCTTGTGAGCGGCGTTGTAGGAGGTGCGTCCATGACGGATAAGGAAAACGGAACGAACATGATTGGTCATAGTGACGATCCTTTCGGTTCCAGTGAGGAAACAGGAAAAAAGGGGAGGGCTGCCTGATGCCGTCAATGATGTTTGGCAACAGGCAGCCCGACACGCGAATATCAGCGTTATGTGATTCGCACGTTACGCGGTGGTGACGGCAGCATCTTCCGCATGCTCCGCCGTTTCCGGGTGTGCGAGTTCAAGATCGATGGCCGGGCAGTCGCGCCAGAGTCGTTCGAGCCCGTAGAATTCGCGCGATTCCTCGTGCATGACATGAATCACGAAATCACCGTAGTCAAGCAGCACCCACTGGCCCTCGGTCAGGCCCTCGCGAGAGCGCGGCTGACGGCCGGAGCACTTAAGGAACAGGTCCTTTTCGATTTCCTCGGCCACGGCCAGTACCTGACGCTCGTTGGAGGCGCCGGCGATCATCATGATGTCGGTGATGCCGAGCAGGTCGGCTACGTCGAAGGCCACGATGTCGGTGGCTTTGATACGGTCCGCGGCCTCGGCGGCCACGCGGACGGCGTTGATGGAATCCTGAAGTGCGGGCATGGTTCAGCGCTCCCAGGCGGGCTTCCAGCCCTCGACGTTGTGTTGCGTATTCTCGGAGTAGACCATCGTGTCGCTCGGCACGGCGTGGCGCACCACGGAACCGGCGCCGGTGGTCACGTTGTCGCCCACTTCAACCGGGGCCACGAACAGGTTGCCGGCACCCACGTGGCAGCCGGAGCCGATGGTGGTGCGGTTCTTGTGCACGCCGTCATAGTTGGCGGTAATGGTGCCGCCGCCGATGTTGGTGTGGTCGCCAAGCTGGGCGTCGCCCACGTAGCTCAGGTGCGGCACCTTGGTGCCGTTGCCGATGTGCGCCTTCTTCATTTCGACGAACGCGCCGGCCTTGGCATCCTCGCCGAACTCGTTGCCCGGGCGCAGGTAGGTCCACGGGCCGATGTTCGTGCGTGCGCCGATGTGCGATTCCTGTACGCGGGAACGCTCGACCACGGCACCTTCGTCCACGGTTGCGTCGATCAGGGTGGTGTACGGGCCGACGATGGCGTCCTCGCCGACCACCGTGTGGCCTTGCAGGAAGGAGCCGGGCAGGATGGTGGCGTCGCGGCCGATTTGGACATCGTCCTCGATCCAGGTGGTTTCCGGGTCAAGAATGGTCACGCCGTCGCGCATCCAGCGCTCGCAGACGCGGCGGTTGTAGGTCTTGGACAGCGCGGCCAGCTGCACGCGGTCGTTCACGCCTTCGACGGTGAGCGGATCCGGAGCGGCGAACGCGCCGACCTTGCCAGCGGCCTTGGCGGTTTCCAGCGCGTCGGTCAGATAGAACTCACCCTGCGCGTTGTTCGACTTCAGTCCGGCGATTGCCTCGGTAAGCACGGAAGCCTCGAACACGTAGACTGAGGTGTTCACTTCCTGCACGGCGAGTTCGCTGCGGTTGGCGTCTTTCTGCTCGACGATGCGCAGCACGTTGCCTTCGCGATCGCGGATGATGCGGCCGTAGCCGGTCGGGTCATCGAGGATGGTGGTGAGCACAGTGGCGCCGTTGCCGGAGGCGGTGTGGAATTCGACCAGACGGTGCAGCGTCTCGCTGTCGAGCAGCGGCATGTCGGAGGCGGCGATCAGCACCGGGCCATCGACCTTGCCAGCCTCGGTGAGCTGCGCCATTGCGCACTGCACGGCGCGGCCGGTACCGGGAATGTCGTCCTGGTTCACAATGGTGACCTGCTCGTCATAGGAGCGGGCGGCTTCGGCGACGCGCTCGGCCTGGAAGTGCACGACCACGGCCAGCGTGTCGGGATTCAGGGCGGCCACCGAATCCATGACCCTGTTCAGGAAGGTCTTGCCTGCAAAAGCATGCAGCACCTTCGGCTTGTTGGAACGCATGCGGGTACCCTCGCCGGCTGCGAGGACGATGGCTGCGGATAATGCCATAACTGACGTATTCCCTTCGATCGGAATGTCTATTGAGGGTGGAAACACCTCAAAACAATAGACGGCCGCCCGGATGTCGAGCGGCCGTCAGCCGTTCCCCCACCTGGACTCGAACCAAGACAAAGGGTTCCAAAGACCCGTGTGCTGCCATTACACCATGGGGGAGTCGTGGGCTTTCGGCCCACAAGTGTTCATTTATACCATATTGTCGGTATTTACCGAAAGACTACGCCATGTCGCGTCTCGCATCGTGTGCTTTCCACGAACAAACACGCACGTGATCAGGCGAACAGGAAGCCTTGACCGTGGTGCTCGGGGTAGGTGTCGAACAGTTCGGCGACCGAGCCGTCCTCGAATACGGCGCGGATGGCGCTGGCCAGCAGCGGGGCGATCGACAGGACGGTCAAGCCATCCCAGCGCTTTTCCTCGGGAATCGGCACGGTGTCGGTCAGCACGACCTCGCGCGCACCGCAGTTCTTGAGTCGCTCGACGGCCGGGCCGGAGAGCACGCCATGCGTGGCGACCACGGTCACCGACTTGGCTCCCGCGTCCTGCAGCACGTGGCATGCGCCCGCGATGGTACCGGCGGTGTCGATCAGGTCATCGACAAGCACGCAGTCCTTGCCGGCAACGTCGCCGACCACACGGTTGGCGACCGCCTGGTTCGGGCGGGTGATGTCGCGCGTCTTGTGCACGAAAGCGAGCGGACCGCCGCCGAGACGCTGCGCCCACTGCTCGGCCACGCGAATGCGGCCGGCGTCGGGGGAGACGACGGCGACGTTGTCGAGATGGCCCTGGAAACGATCACGGATGTAGTCGACCAGCACTGGCATGGCCACCAGATGATCGACCGGGCCGTCGAAGAAGCCTTGGGACTGCGCGGCATGCAGATCGACCGACATGATGCGGTCGGCACCGGCGGTCTTCAGCAGGTCGAACACCAGACGGCAGGAGATGGGCTCGCGGCCGCGGTGCTTCTTGTCCTGACGGGAGTAGCCGAGCAACGGGCAGACCGCAGTAATGGAACGGGCCGAGGCGCGCTTCAATGCGTCGATCATGATGAGCTGCTCCATGATCGCCTTGTTGATGGGCTTGTAGTGGCTTTGCAGCACGAACACATCGGCGCCACGCACCGATTCAGTGTAGCGCACGTACATCTCGCCGTTGGCGAAATCGTATGCGGTGGTTTCAAGGACGTCGATGCCGAGCTGCTCGGCGACATCCTCAGCCAACTTCGGATGAATCCTTCCCGTAACGAGAATAAGATTCTTATCGGGCTTTCCTTCAAGGATTGCGCTCACCATGTCTCCCAACGTGTGGTCTCGTTGATGCAGTCTTCAGCATAGCCGTTCTTCACGACCGGTTGGACAACTCAGCGTTGCCTGCCGTTCACCTGCCGCTTGCGATCCATTGTTCGATGGTCTGTCTGACCGCCTTTGCATAGATATCGCTATCCATGCTCGGGTGGATGCCGTCGGAGCCGAGCACCTGCGCGTTCGCGTTGGCTGCGGCATCCCAATCCACCAGCACCACATTGTCCGGATGTGCGGCCGCATAGTCGGCAAGCACCTGGTTGGTAGGTGGAATCCACGTACGGTCTCCGTGGGCATTGACCAGTACCAGCACGCGGTCGGGGCCGATCATATTACGAATCTGGTCCAACTGATCGGGGGTGATTGCCGAATTGGTGCCAAGGCCGATCAACACCCACTGCCGCAGACTGCCGGCGGACAGAGCGTTGCCGATGAGTTCGGGGGCGACCATGATGGAGCGGGAAACGCTCGCGTCGGTCTGAATGCCGGGGAAGACTTCCGAAAGGCCCTGTGATGAGGCCAGCATCACCGAATCGCCTATGGCGGTAATCTGATCGCCGGTGGGCATCTCATGCTTGGGCTTGGGCGGTGCCGGCACGGCATGGCGCAGCAGCACGTGTTCGGTTTTCTGCATACGTTCCAGTTGTGCGGCCTGTTGCTCCAGCTGGATCTGCATGGCGGTTTTCGCAGGTGCATGAGCAATGCCCTGCACGCAGCCGGCCAACGACAGCACCAGGATAACGTCAACGGCAATAACCCGGGCCACATGATTCTTCTTGTTCGTGCGAAGGGGCACCACGACGGATACCGCCGAGTGCGTTGCCGCCGGTTTCTCCACCATCAGCCAGGAAATCATCACCGCAATGGCGGTGAGCAACGCGGTCATGATGAGAGGCCAAGGCCCTACTGCCTTGAAGATCTTCGGGGCAAGGGCGCTGGAAAGAATCCACAACGGCCAGTGCCACAGGTAGATGCCGTACGAATACTTGCCGAGGGAGGCCAATGGCTTGAACACCATGAGGCTTTGCATCCAGGAATCGTCGGAGATGGTACCGGCAATCAGCAGCACGGACAACAAGCTGGACAATATGATGCCACCGCGGAAGGCGAATGCATCCTGTTTGCCGATAACCGCCATGGTGACCAAGGCAATCAGGCTGAGGAACGCCAATACCGGTGCCGCCGCATTCCAGATGCGATGCTCCACGGGAATCTGAGGTAACGGAGCCCGATGTGCGGCTGCCGAAGCGCTCGAGCTAATGGTGCGGGGCATCGGCACAGCCCTCTGGCGAGCGTGGCCCAACTGAGGAGCGGTGACCCACAAGGCGAGAGCCACACCCAGCATCAGGCCCATGCTGTGGGTATCGGTGCCGAAGTAGACGCGGGTGGGGTCGCCTTTGGGCACATACATCACCCACATGGCGATACTGCTGAACGCCGCGAGTCCCAGTGGGATGAGTGAAGACAGTTTCGTCTGGCGGAGCTTCCACATCAGCCAGACGATGAACGGCACGATGACGTAGAACTGCATGAGCACGCCAATGAACCACAGATGGCGAAACACCTGCGGGTTCATTTGGTCGAAATAGCTTTGGCCTCCGGCAATGGCGTACCAGTTGTAGCAGCCCAGCAGCACGGTGATGACTTGGTCGCGGATGGAAACTAGAATGTCGTGATCGAACAGCCAGCCGACGGAGACGATGACCGGAATCAGCAGAAACAGCGCCGGATAGAGACGTGCTGCACGCTTGGGAATATATCGCACGAGATTCAGCGATCCGGTTTTCGCCAGAGAACGAATCAAACTGACGGCAATCAGGAATCCAGAGACGGTGAAGAACACGTCGACTCCGTAGAATCCGCCTGGCAGCCGTTGCTGCATGCAGTGGTACAGCACAATGGCTATCAGCGCCAGTCCTTTAATACCGTCTAAACCCACGAACCGCTTCACGGATAATCCTTCTCTTTCCGTAGTGCTGATGGCATTCCCCGTTCTCTCCAACAAACGGAAAACAAGCCCAGCATGGCCGAGGGGAGAGACAATGCGACAGCAGCGAATCGTCAGGCCGCATGCTGCATGATTGCCGGCTTGACGATTCGCGGCATACCGCGCTTATCGGTGGCGCTTACCGGTGATACAGACTCACCCGTTCGTACTTCGGTTCGCAGCACACGTTGATGCCGAGTTTGCGATACAGCGCCTCGTCCGTGGATGAGATGATAACGGAGAAGAAGGCGTCGCAGCCCCGCAACTGTTTGAGCCCGTCGATGACGCGAGCGGCCACAGGACTGGTGGCGCTGGTGATTGACAATGCAATCAGCGTCTCATCCGAGTGCAAGCGTCGGTTCACGCTGTTGAGATGCTCGGTTTTCAGCCGACAGATGGGTTCGATGGCGGCATCGTCGATTACCGGAATGGTTTCGTCAACACCGGTGACGGCCTTGAGCGCGTGCATCAGCAGCGCGCTGGCCGCGCCCAACAGGTCGCCGGTTTTGCCGGTGACCACATGGCCATCGGGCAGCACCATGGCACCAGCCGGGGCACCGGTGGCGGCCTCCTTCTCAAGAGCCACGGCGCGGGCGGGAGAAAGATCGGGGGTCACGCCGGCCCGGTTCATGATGGAGCGCAGCCGCTCCACCTGTTCCTCGCCAGTGCCGGTGCGCTTCAAGTGCACGGCGGCGGCGAAGTAGCGGCGCACGATTTCCAGACGCGCGGCATCGCGGCAGGCATCGTCGTCCACAATGGCGTATCCGGCCATGTTGACGCCCATATCGGTGGGGCTCTGATAGGGGCTTTCGCCCATGATGCGCTCCATCATGGCTTTGAGCACGGGGAATGCTTCGACGTCGCGGTTGTAGTTGACGGTGGTCTTGCCGTAGGCCTCCAGATGGAACGGGTCGATGATATTGGCATCGTCGAGGTCGACGGTGGCAGCCTCGTACGCGATGTTGACCGGATGGTTGAGCGGAAGATTCCAGATGGGGAACGTCTCGTATTTGGCATAGCCGGCGTCGATGCCGCGCTGGTGCTCGTGGTAGAGCTGGCTCAGGCACGTGGCGAGTTTGCCGGAGCCAGGGCCGGGCGCGGTGACCACGACGAGCGGCCGGGTGGTCTCGATGTACTCGTTCTTGCCGTATCCGTCGTCTGAAACGATGCGTTCGATGTCGTGCGGGTATCCGGCGATCGGGTAGTGCAGGCGGCAGGTGACGCCGAGTTGCTCGAGGCGGTGGCGGTAGGCGTCGGCGGCGGGCTGATTGGCGTATTGGGTGAGCACTACGGAGCCGACGAGGAAGCCGCGGGAACGGAACACGTCGATGAGTCGCAGCACGTCCTCGTCGTAGGGGATACCGAGGTCGCCGCGGGTCTTGCCTTTTTCGATATGGTTGGCGTTGATGGCGATGACGATTTCCACATCGTCCACCAGACTTTCCAACATGCGGAACTTGGTGTCCGGCTCAAAGCCGGGCAGCACGCGCGAGGCGTGGTAGTCGTCGAAGAGCTTGCCTCCGAATTCCAGATAGAGTTTGCCGCCGAATTGCGCGATGCGCTTTCTGATGTTGGCGGCTTGCAGCTCGATGTATTTTTCGTTGTCGAATCCCTGGCGCATAGAGGTCGGCATCCCTTTCCGAACGACGTCGTAAACGGAAAAATTATACCGGACGTCGTCGGCAACAAAAAATGGGATTCCCCGATGGGAATCCCATTCGTCATAGAGAGCAATTACTCCCGAGGAATGTTGAACAGGGGTTTGCATGGCTCCCAAAAACGCGCTGGTTGAAACGTTGCCGACGACGCGTGCGCTCGAAGAGTATGCACGGGTGGCTTTGCGGTGATTTCCCAGACCGTTCGTTGCTAGGCGAGATATTTCTTTTTCCAGGCCTTCTTTCGGGCGTAAGCGTTTTCTGTCATGTCGGAGTAGTCGTAATCAACTTTGAACTTGCCGTTGGAATGGAGAATAAGCGTCATCGATCCCCATCTCTTTTCGGGCTTAAGCGCGGCCCTTTCAGGTTCAATGAACTTGTTGATAGCCATAAAGTTTTTCATCAAGGATGCCCTCGAAACGCCTTTTTGGTCAAAGCATTTAACGAAGTCGTCTTTTCCGCTGCCAGCAACGTAATACTCAATAGAGAACGCACCCTCGGCGTACTCGGCGTAAAACACGACCTTGCTCCAGTCTTCGGGGAGGGTTTCCTCAAGAATTGAAGCTATCCCTTGTAGCATCTTCTTTTCACTCATTACATTTCCTTTGCAGTGTTAAGAAGAAACGTAACCGTCTCTTCGCCGTCAATAATGTCCGTGATAGCAAACGAGCTAGGCCTGAATGACCCGCCCTCATAAAGTGGCTCAACCTTGAAAAACACTTCAGCGCCATCAGCCAAAGCATCGGCGCATTTTTGCTCGATTGCTGCATAGGCTTTTTGGTTAACCTCGCCGCCCATGGCGACAATATTCTCAAGGCCATTTGATCCATTGAATCGGTCGGCAATCAGATGGCCTCTTTGATCAAAAAGCTCTTCAAACCCTTTTCCGATTGACTGGATAGTGTCCTTGATGGTCAAACGACCTTCGTGGGTCTTTAGTTGTAAGAAGCCTTCGGCCGATTCGACCCTACCCATTGCATCGGTAACGTATTTATACCCATTGATCTCATAGCTCATGTTCGGAACGAGGTCGTCGCCAACGCGGTAAAGTTGCCCGAGATCGTCGGTTGCACACTTCACGCCGTCGATCGCAAACTCGTTATTGGGAAGCAGTCGGTCGCCTTCGTAAATTGCCTTTCCGGCATCATCCAGAATTCGTGAGCTTGCGCCCGATTCTGCTGCCTTTGAGGCAAGAAAGTTATTTAGACCTCGTCCGGCAAGAAGCGTTGCTGCCGTAACAGTTCCCGCAACGACTTCTCCGACGATATCCTCCTGAGATATCTCACCGTCTTCAGCGCCGGCTTCCAAGCTCTTTCCCATTTCGTCAAGAACGAGTACAGCCCCAGCAGCGAGTGCTGCAGGGGCAGAAGCGGTGACGGCTACGGCACCAAGCGCAACTTCAGTGGCGATTTCGCCTCCAGTTTCGACATAGTCTCCGATTTCCCGTATCTGCTCATCGGCTTCCATGAAGTCGCCCCAGGCGTTGGCTGCATCGTCAACAGCGTGTGTTTGCGCGGTTTTCACCGCTGCTTCTTCGTCTTCGGCCAGTAGTTCAATATTCGATTGAACACCGACATATGCGTTTTCTCCAACGTCGGCAACTCCAAGTGCGAACCTGCCGCCAAGATAAGCTCCGTTCCTTGCGCCATCGCGGACAGTTTCGCCTGCAGCGTTGAGTGTTGGCTCGCATGCTTTCCAGGCGTCATCTGCGGCTTCTTGAACTGTTGAAATGCTCGCGGTTAGGACATCGCCGGAAGAAATATCCCGCCATGCGGCATCTGCACAATCAGCAACGGTGCGTTGCGCCTCCTCGAAGGCCAATCTCGTTTCGGTCGTATCCGGCATTAATTGCTCTATATTTTCAAACGCCATTTAGATCACCGGCCTTGTTTGAGATAAGACCGCTGATACTTCGGCGAGTGCTGAGGCCTTTTCCGTTGTCTCGATGCCGGTACCCCTCTTTCTCAGCTCGTTGAGATGAGCGTTAAACATCGACTGAATGAACAGGTATTGGATTGGTCCCCAGCTTTCGGGTGAGGAGTCATCTTCGAATTTCCAGCTTGAAAGCAGATGGGAGCAAAGCCT
>ERZ773194.4961-NODE-4961-length-10055-cov-5.994700_pt1 | contig 10055 bp, 8 predicted proteins | sample MGYA00511240_ERZ773194 | MGnify/ENA primary metagenome ERZ773194 (study PRJEB29015, sample SAMEA2737774) | human gut metagenome | biome: human gut; feature: human-associated habitat; material: faeces | place: China | collected 2012 ... | reverse complement strand
ATGTCTGTAGGCCGTTCGACGCAGCTGCCGGGACGACAGCTTACCGTTGGGTGCGGCGGTTTACCGGTGGATGCAGCCGCTTACCGCCAAGTGCGGCGGTTTACCGTTGGGTGATGCAGCTCACTTCTTACCGGCGGCCTGACGCATGGAGAGGCTGATGCGGTGCTTCTTCTCGTCTACCTCCAGCACCACTACCTTCACCACGTCTCCCACGGCCACGGCCTGAGAGGGGTGCTTGATGAAGCGGTCGCAGATCTGGGAAATATGCACCAGCCCGTCCTGATGGACGCCGATATCCACGAACACGCCGAAGTCCACCACGTTGCGGACCGTCCCCGTCAGCTCCATGCCGGGCTTTAAATCCTTGATATCCAGCACGTCGGTCCGCAGGATGGGGGCCGGCAGGTCGTCCCGCACGTCCCGTCCGGGCTTCACCAGCTCCTTCACCACATCCTGTAAAGTGGGAACGCCTACGCCGATCTGCCGGGCGGTGTTTTCCTCCCCCATGGCCCGCACCTTCTGGGGCAGCTGGCTCATGGCGGCGGCGCCCACGTCCGCCGCCGTATAGCCGCACAGGGTCAGCAGCTGCTCCGCCGCCGGATAGCTCTCCGGGTGGACGCCGGTGTGATCCAGCACATTGCGGCTCTCCGGCACCCGCAGGAAGCCGGCGCACTGCTGAAAGGCCTTGGGACCTACCTTGGGTACCTTCAGCAGCTGCCGCCGGGTGGTGAAGGCTCCGTTCTCTTCCCGGTATTTGACGATGTTTTTGGCGGTGGTGCCATTCAGCCCCGCCACCCGGCCCAGCAGGCTGGCGGAGGCGGTATTCACGTCCGCCCCCACGGCGTTGACGCAATCCTCCACCACGCCGCCCAGCGTCTCATCCAGCCGCTTCTGGGGCATATCGTGCTGGTACTGCCCCACGCCAATGGCCTTGGGGTCGATCTTCACCAGCTCCGCCAGCGGGTCCTGCATCCGGCGGGCGATGGACACGGCGCTGCGGAGGTTCACGTCGTACTCCGGGAACTCCTCCGCCGCCAGCTTGCTGGCGGAGTACACGGAGGCCCCGGCCTCGCTGACCATCATATAGCTGACGCCGCCCCCCAGGGTGCGGATCAGCTCCACCGCCATCTGCTCCGTTTCCCGGCTGGCGGTGCCGTTGCCGATGGCGATGTGCTCCACATGGTGCCGCCGGATCATGGCCCCCAGCCGGGCGATGGCCTCCTGCTTCTGCCGCTGGCCGTAGGTGGGGTACACCACCGTGGTATCCAGCACCTTACCGGTGGCGTCGATGACCGCCACCTTGCAGCCGTGGGCATAGCCGGGGTCCAGCCCCATGGTGACGTGACCCTTCACCGGCGGCTGCATCAGCAGGGGCTTCAGGTTCAGGGCAAAGGTCTGGATGGCCCCCTCGCAGGCCCGCTCCGTCAGGTCGCTGCGGGCCTCCCGCTCCAGCGAGGGATAGATGAGCCGGTCATAGGCGTCCTCGCAGGCGCTCTTGATAAACTCCATGGCCGCAGAGCCGGGCTTGACCACCGCCCGGCGCAGGGCGGTGAGTCCTGTCTCCCGGTCCAGCAGCACGGTGACGGAGAGGAAGCCCTCCTTTTCGCCCCGGTTGATGGCCAGGATCTGATGTCCCGCCAGCTTGGGGAGGAGCTGTTCAAAGTCGTAGTACAGTCGGTAGACGGAGTCCTCCTCCCCGGTGGCCAGGCTCCGCAGCCGCCCCTGACGGCGCAGCAGCTCCCGCAGGGTCTTGCGGATGGCGGCGTCATCCGACAGAAGCTCGGCCACGATGTCGTTGGCCCCCTGCAGGGCGTCGGCCACGGTCTCCACCTCTTTCTCTGGGTCGATGAAGCCCTGCGCCGCCTGCATGGGGTCGGGGCAGTCCCGCCGCTGACCCAGCAGCAGCTCCGCCAGCGGCGCCAGTCCCTTTTCACGGGCCACGGTGGCACGGGTGCGGCGCTTTTGCTTATAGGGGCGGTACAGGTCCTCCACCTCCGCCAGCGTCCGGGCGTGGTCGATGGCCGCCGCCAGCTCCGGCGTCAGCTTCTCCTGTCCCTCGATGGCGGACTTTACCTCCTGCCGCCGCTGCTCCAGATTCCGAAGATAGTTCAGCCGGTCCTCCAGCTTCCGCAGGGCGGTGTCGTCCATGCTGCCGTGCAGCTCCTTCCGGTAGCGGGCGATGAAGGGAATGGTGTTGCCCTGATCCAGCAGGTCGATGACGTTCTGCACATGGACAGGAGAGGCTCCCAGCTCCTGCGCCAGAAGTTCCGCAATGGTCTGCATAGCTTTGCTCCTTTCGTGGGCGAAAACCGGGACGGAGGTCCGTCCCGGTCAGATGATTCGATTACTTGTGATACAGCTTCTTGATCTCGTACTTGGGCTCGCAGCTGACGTGGATGCCCAGCCGGTTATACAGCTTCGTGTCCTCCTCCGACAGGATGATGGAGAAGTGGGCATCGCAGCCCCGCAGCTCGTCCAGCTTCTTCAGCACCAGCTCCGCCAGAGGGTTGGTGACGGCGGAGATGGACAGGGCGATGAGCACCTCGTCGGAGTGCAGCCGGGGGTTGTGGTGGCCCAGATGGGAGATCTTCATGTCGCTGATGGGGGCGATGATGGAGGCCGGCAGCAGGTCCAGATCCTTGTCAATGCCGGCAAGGGCCTTAATGGCGTTCATCAGAAGCGCCGCCGACGGCCCCAGCAGGGAGCTGTTCTTGCCGGTGACGATGCGGCCGTCCGGCAGCACCATGGCCCCGGCGGGCATCCCCGTGGACTCCGCCACCTGCAAAGACGCCGCCACCGCCGGGCAGATGTCCGGCGTCACGTCCGCCTGCTGCATGACGATCTCCAGCTTCCGCACCACGCTGTCGTCGGCCTTGCCCCGGACCCGGTCCACCATGCCGGCATAGTACCGGCGCAGGATCTCCATGCGGCTGGCCTCTCGGCAGGCCTTGTCATCCACGATGGCGAAGCCCGCCATGTTCACCCCCATGTCTGTGGGGGAGCGGTAGGGGGAGGAACCCTGGATGCGTTGGAACATGGCGTTGAGCACCGGGAAGATCTCCACGTCCCGGTTGTAGTTCACCGTGGTCTCGCCATAGGCCTCCAAATGGAAGGGGTCGATCATATTCACATCGTTGAGGTCTGCCGTGGCGGCCTCGTAGGCCAGATTCACCGGGTGCTTCAGCGGCAGGTTCCAGATGGGGAAGGTCTCGAACTTGGCATAGCCCGCGCGGACGCCTCTCTTGTTCTCATGGTAAAGCTGGGAAAGGCAGGTAGCCATCTTGCCGCTGCCCGGGCCGGGGGCGGTCACCACTACCAGAGAGCGGGTAGTCTCAATGTACTCGTTGAGTCCGTATCCCTCGTCGCTGACAATGGTTTCTATATCGTTGGGATAGCCGGGAATGGGATAGTGGCGGTATACCTTTATGCCGAGCTGCTCCAGACGGCGCTGGAATACGCCGGCGGCGCTCTGGCCGCGGTACTGGGTGAGTACTACGCTTCCCACGTACAGGCCTATGCTTCGGAATGCGTCTATGAGCCTCAGCACATCCAGATCGTAGGTTATGCCCAGATCGCCTCTCACCTTGTTCTTCTCGATATCCGCCGCGTTTATGGCGATGACTATCTCAGCCTGGTCCTTCAGCTGGAGAAGCATGCGCACCTTGCTGTCAGGCTCAAAGCCCGGCAGCACGCGGGAAGCGTGAAAGTCGTCGAAGAGCTTTCCGCCAAACTCCAGATACAGCTTGCCGCCGAACTGGGCAAGCCTGTCCATAATATGCTCTGACTGCATGGAAAGGTATTTCTGGTTGTCAAAGCCTATCTTCATTCCCTTTTTCCCCCTTGTTTTATCAAAAAAATATATAAATATGCAGTTTTGACCTAATTTAATATTATATAACCTTGCACAACCCTTTTACAATTGCCCTTTACCATAAGATTTGAGTATATTTCCAAAAGCGGCGCGTATAACAAAAAACGCGAAAGAGCTTTCGTCTCCTTCGCGTTTGATTCTATCAGATCCAGCGTGCCTGCGAGAATGGCGTCATTACGGCGCGCACCTTTCCCTTTACCTGCCAGTAGGGTATGAAGCCCACATGGCGGCTGTCCCCGCTGTTGTTGCGGTTGTCGCCCACCACGAAGAGGTTCCTTTCCGGAACCGTGACCTCCGGCATTTCGCTGTTCTCTATATAGCCGCTCCAGTAGGCGCTCTCGTCCAGCCTTTCGCCGTTCAGGTATATGGCCCCGTCGGATATGCTTATCCTGTCCCCCGGCACGGCTATAACGCGCTTGACGCACTTTTCCGTGTGATAGGGGTAGCGGCAGATTATTATATCGTCGCGCTGCGGCGCGGAAACGGTATATGTGAGCTTTTCCGTGAACATCCCCTCCCCGCCCACGAGCGTGGGGTACATGGATATGCCTATGCACTGCACCGGTTCGAATATAAAGGTGCGTATGAATATTGCCACAGCCATGAGCGTCAACAGGTATATTATGAAGTCGCTGTTTGCCGCACGCCTGTAAGGCTCGTCTTTTTTATGCAGCTCCTCGCGGGCGTCCCTGAATTTTTTGAGTTCCTTTTTGCTTAGCATCCGGGGTATTTGCCTTCCTTATTTTTTCTTCCCACATGGTAACACTCAAAGCCCCCCTTGTCAAATGACCCTCCTCCTTTTCCCCCATAATTCATCAATAATTCACTATTACCATATAACGGTTCATGTGTTAAAATTACCTTTATGAAACGATATATAAAGCTCATATTCGGCATTGCCGCCTTATTTGTTGCGCTGACGCTGGAGGGCTGCGCCAAGCCCGCCGTATCTCCGGAACCCTCCCCCCCAGCCGCTCCCGCGCCTGCCGCCGCGGCCGAGCCTATGCAGGAGCCCGAGAGCCGCTATACCATCGCATGGATGAGCGACACACAGCACTACTCCAACAGATTCCCGGATATCTTCTACGCCATGACCGCCTATCTGCGGGACGCGGAGAAGAAGCTGAACCTGAAGTACGTTGCCCATACAGGCGACCTTATAAACAACTATGGAAGTGAGCGCCAGTGGGAAAACGCCGTGCGCGCCATGGCCTCCATCGCCAATATACCCGCAGGGGTCTGCGCCGGCAACCACGACGTAAAGCACGACGACGCCCTCTACGATAATTTCAGCCGTTATTTCGGCGAAAAGCAGTCGGAATACCGGGACTGCTACGGCGGCAGCTTTCAGGATAACCGCGGCCATTATGACCTCATCGACGCAGGCAGTACCAGGTATCTCTTCATATACATGGGCTATCACGTTGAGCAGGACGGCATAGAGTGGATAAAGAGCGTGCTGGAGCAGTACCCGGACAGGGTGGCCGTGCTCTGCACCCACGCCTACTTTGACACCGACCTGACGCTGCTCGCAGACGGCAGGCTGCTCAAGGAGGAGATAGTTTCAAAGTATTCCAACATATACATGGTGCTTTCCGGCCACCGCTACAACATAGCCTGCGTGCCGGAGGAATTCGACGACGACGGCGACGGCACACCGGACCGCAAGGCATACCAGATGATATGCAACTATCAGGCGGCAGACGGCCATGGCGGCAGCGGCTATATGATGTTTTTTGACGTGGACGAGGAAAAAGGCGTGATAAACTGCTACACCTATTCGCCGGTGCTGGACGATAAAGTGCGCTTTGACGACATATCAAAGAAAAAGAGACGCTACAGTAACGCCCCGCAGGACGAGCTGATGACGCTGGAGATACCCTGGGAGCTGACAAATTAAAGCGCAAATTAAAGCGCATACGAAAGCAGGAGCGGGAAAATTCCGCTCCTGCTGTCTTTTATTGGCTTTTATCGGGCTTAGTCGCTTATGCTCCTGCACTCCAGATAGTAACGCTTTTCGTTGGCCTCGCCCATGGAGAAGGTCTTGCGGGGCAGCGCGCCGTCGAATATTACGGTGCGGAAGAACGCACTCTTGTCCATGGGGGGCAGCAGGAAGCCCATGTTGCCTTCCTTGGTACCCAGGTCCATAACCACGTCAGCACCGTGTATGTAGTCGATGGTGGCGCCGGCAGTCTCCTTGATGAGTATGTCCAGGGCGTTCTGAAGTGTTCCTACCTCAAGCTGAGCGGCGGGGTGCTCTACATAGAAGCAGCCTACGCCCTTACCGTTCACGAAGGGGATAACGTGGCCGGCCTTGCCGTCCATGGCCTTGTGGAGCTCGTCCATGCTGTTGAAGTTCCTGACTTCGCAGCTGCCGTTCTGCTCGGTCAGCTTGTTGCTTATCCACTCAACGGCCTTATCGCCTACGTTGAATATTACCCTGTGAATGGGCTCGAATACTATGCCGTCGTCATGTACGTTCTCGAGCTCTACCAGGCAGTAGCGGGCGGGGTGCTCGTCCTTTGCGGTGAGGCCCTTCTCGGCCTTTATCCGCTCCCAGTTGGCCTTTGCGGTAGCGAAGGAATGGTTGCCGTCGCCCATTGCGAAGAGCAGGGGTGCCTGATCGGTGTTATACTTTTTGGCGTATGCGTCTTTATCGATCAGAGCGGTGAGGGCGTCGATCGCGCCCTTTATCTGGCCCTCGTCCTTTACGAGGTAGCCCTTTATGTGGCCGCCCTTCTGCATAAGGTCGAAATCATACAGCTTTTCGGTCTTGTCCAGCTTCTCGCCTATGGGTTCTATAACGGTGCGCTCGGGGTCGTCTATGAGTACCAGTATATGGGGCATCTCCAACGGAGCGTCCTTCCTTATCCTGAGGCGGGGAGGTATACGCTCGACTATAGTGCCCTCGGTAGCGCGGATAAGTGTGGTTGAGCCCTTGGTATAGTCGTAGTTCTCCAGATCCAGCGCCACGATCAGTCCCTTGCGGGTCTTGCCGTCCACGGAGCGGACCACATAGGCAAAGCCCTCGCCCTTGTTTTCCAGCACGCCCTTCTCAACGTATTCCTTCATGTGGGCGTTTATAGAGGCTATGCGCTCGGCCTCGTCCGGCTTGTCCAGATACAGCTCGGGCAGCATTATGCGGAGAGTAGAAGGCGCGTCGCCAACTATCTTCTCGGTCTCGTTCCAGTAATCCGGCTGAGAGGTGAACTGGTCGCAGGCTACTACGGCCCACTTGGTCATATCCACGTCCTTGTTGGGGAGCAGCAGTTCAGGTACCCTTACGCCTATGTTATTTGCATACTTTGTCATGAAACAGCCTCCGTCAGTATTTTTTTGTTTTCAAAATAAACTACAAAGATTTTTTAAGTACATAACTATCTTTTTATATCATACATCACACCAAGCCCTCCGGTCAATCAAAAGCAGCTTATTATGTTTTGATTTTTGATTCCTCAGGCTGAATCTTTTTCGCACTTTAAATAACTAAAGCGTCATGATACCATCAGTTGACAAGAGCACACAAGCCCTAAAGGCTTGTTTTGGGACGCTCCTGCGTTCTCGTCGCTTGTATTACATCCAGTAGTACTGCGCTCCTCGGCCTTGGATCGCCCTCAAAACAAGCTCTTTAGGGTCTTCGAGTTTTAGAAGCCAAAGAGTATGGCAGAACAAGGAGGACGAGTGCAGAAATACTGGTTGTATTTCAAATGAGGACGACACAGTTATGCCGTGCTGTTTGGCTTCTAAAACCTTGTGTGTCCTTGTCAACTGATGGTATAATTACATTATAAAACTGACGGGAGGCGACAAGGCAATGTACCGTAACAAGCTTACCACCCCCGAAACGGAGTGGTTTTTCAAGGCTATACTTTCCCTGAAGACGGAGGAGGACTGCGCTCGTTTCTTTGAGGATGTGGCCACAATAGGCGAGGTGCAGGCCATGGCTCAGCGGCTGCACGTGGCAAAGCTCCTTAACGACGGCTGCAAATACTCAGACGTTGCAGAGGTCACCGGCGCCTCCACCGCCACCATATCCCGGGTGAGCCGCTGCCTCACCTACGGGGCGGACGGATACAAGCTGGTTCTGGGCAGGCTGGAGAAGTAACCGTTTTGTCCGCTTATGTTTCACGCTGCACATTTTTTGTAAAAAACACTTGCATTATATCCGCAGATTGGTTATAATACATATCGTTCGCGAGCAATGTGTGCTGATATAGCTCAGCTGGTAGAGCGCGTCATTGGTAATGACGAGGTCCCCGGTCCGAATCCGGGTATCAGCTCCAGAAAAAGCCATCCGATTTGACGGGTGGCTTTTTTGTTATTGATACGGATGTGGGCGCGGTGCTATAATATACGGGCTGTCAAAGCGATACGGGATACCCTTCCATACTTTTCATCAGAGGTAAGATAACATGCGCCGCAATGAAACAAAATATGTGCTGCTGGAGCTGCTTTCAATGGCATTTCTGGCCGCCTCCGGCATATTCGTAAGGTACAGCGTCATATCGCCCATAAACGCAGGCATGTGGCGCTGCCTTTTTGCCCTGCCCGTACTGTATCTTATGTGCCGCAGCGAACTGCCTGCCCTGACGAAAAAGGACTGGCTGATGCTGCTTGCGGCGGGTGTCATGCTTGCGGGGGACGTTGCGCTCTACAATACCGCCTTCTCGTATACCTCCGTAGCAAACGCCACGCTGATAGTAAACCTCACGCCGTTTGTGATAGTACCGGTATCGCGCTTTGTTTTTAAGGAATCAGTGCCGAGGCACTTCCTCATCGGCGCTGCCGTAGCGGTAGCGGGGCTTGTGCTGCTGATGCTGGGAAAGGCTGAGGGGGCGGAGTCCGGCTTTAAGGGGGATCTGCTCTCCATGGCGGCCTGCGTGTTTTACTCGGCGTACATACTGCTTACCTACCGCGCCAGCGGCAGCGTATCCTCCAGCGCCATAATGTTCGTATGCAGCATATCTACCACCGCGGTGCTGTTTATAATAGGCGCGCTCGCGGAGGGGCCAGAGGTGCCCCGCACATGGGCCGAGATATGGCCCATACTGGGAATGACCCTGTCGCTGCAGGTGATAGGGCAGAACCTCCTTGCCCATTGCCAGCACAGCCTGAGCGTGAACCTTTCATCGGTCATATGCCTGTCCGAGCCCGCCTTCGCCGCGGTATACGCCATACTGCTCTTTGGTGAAAAGCCGACGGTCACGGAGCTTTTCGGCATGGCGGCGGTGGTGCTCGGCGTGTATCTCGTCAAAAGACAGTACGACGGGGATTAGGGTACCGTTCCGTCCCCGCCGGCAGGCAGGCTATGCGCGTGAGCCCGCTTCGTTCCGTCGGTCCCCCCCGTGCGCCTTCAGCTATTCTCCTGCCAGTAAGCCTCCGCATCATCTATGTTGTCGAAGGCGTCCCGGTTTTCCTCATAAAAGTCCTCCGGGCTCGTGAAGTCCGCCGCGTTGTATGGGTCGTCCGGCCCGCTGCCGGCAGATGCGGGGCTTGTCGGCCGGAAGCACGGCGTGGGAGATGGTGTGGGCATGGGGTCCGCCGCCCTGCGCCGAGCCACCTCGCGCCCGAAGTTATCCCGCGCCTGCTGCCGCAGCGCGCTTATCTGGGCGGAATACTCTCCCGGGTAATCCTCGGATATATGGCTGAGTCGGCTTATCACGTCATAATAATAAGGATCCTCTCCCGCCTCATACAGTCTGAGCGCCTCTATGTAGGCTGTCAGGGGATATACGTCCCTGTATCCGTAGGGAAGCTCCTCCAGCAGCCCGAGCGCCTCGTCCATGCTCCCCCCGTCCATGAGCGCCAAGGCCTCTTTATACTTCGCCGCAGCAGCCGCCTCCTGCCTTTCGCGCCCTGCCCCAGGCGGAAGCGCACTTAACGCGAACGCCAGTCCGGCGGCAAGCAGCAGCGCGGCGGTGTATCCTACTATTATTCCTTTTCCTTTAAAAATGCTGTTCACGGCGGCCTCCTGCGGATAGGTGTGTGCGCGGTATCATTTTTAAGTATAGCACATCTGCACCCGCCGGTCTTGCGATAATTGCCGAAACTGTAATATAATATATGATAATACTATTTTCCCGTTCTCAGCACGGGTACACCTTCCCTTTTTTTATAAAAATAACGTCAAGGAAGTGGAAGCAATGAATAACCGACTTACAGAAGCCTACATAAGCATACTAAA
>ERZ773194.4956-NODE-4956-length-10062-cov-2.674828_pt1 | contig 10062 bp, 10 predicted proteins | sample MGYA00511240_ERZ773194 | MGnify/ENA primary metagenome ERZ773194 (study PRJEB29015, sample SAMEA2737774) | human gut metagenome | biome: human gut; feature: human-associated habitat; material: faeces | place: China | collected 2012 ... | reverse complement strand
CAGCAGTACATCTGAGCATACCGTCAATACATAAACATTGCGGGCAGGCGGAACACCGTCTGTCCGCTTTTTTCGGAAAGGAAGAGAACCATGACGAACCAGCAGCTCCAACTTATTGAGAACCTGCGCCATGCGCTGCACCAGTGCCCTGAGGTTTCCGGGCGGGAGACACGAACAGAGGCGCTTTTGCAGCAGTTTTTGCGCGAGCACACGACGCTTGAACTCCAGCCCTGCGGCGAGGGCTTCTATGCGGCGCACCGGGAGAAAAATGCTTCAAAACCTGCGATTGCCCTGCGCGCAGATTATGACGCGCTGGCAACGTTGGACGGCGGCGCGGCGCATCTTTGCGGGCACGACGGACACGCGGCGAGTCTCTGTGCAGTAGGCCTGATGCTGGAAGGAAAAATCGTGGGCCGGAACGTGTTCCTGCTGTTCCAGCCCGCCGAAGAGACCGGCGCGGGCGCGGCGCCCTGCTGTGAGCTGTTCGAAAAAGAAAGCGTCGCGGAAATTTACGGCGCGCATAATCTCCCCGGATTTCCAGAAGGCGAGGTCTATACCAGACCCGGCACGTTTGCCTGCGCGTCGCGCGGTGTGACGCTCCGGTTTTCCGGCGCGCCCACGCATGCGGCTTACCCCGAAAACGGGAGAAATCCTGCCCTTGCGGTCGGAAAGCTTCTGTGCGCGCTGCCCGAGCTGGCAAGCCCCGCGCATTTTACCGGCATGACGCTCTGCACGGTCATCGGCGCGGAGCTGGGCGAGAAGGCATTTGGCGCGGCGTGCGCGCAGGCGGAGATCTGGCTGACGCTGCGCGCAGAGCATAACACGGATCTGGACGCGCTGCGCACGGCGGTGCTCGGCTGCGCGAAGGCGCTGGCGCAGGAGGCGGAGCTGACGTTTTTCTATGAGGAGCAGGATGTTTTCCCGGCGACGGAAAACGACGAAGCCTGCGCAAAGAAGGTACTTGCGCTCTGCCATGGCAGCACGCTGGAGGTTCCCATGCGCTGGAGCGAGGACTTCGGGCACTATCTGCTGCGCTGCCCCGGCGCGTTCTTCGGCATCGGTGCGGGTGAGCAGCACGCCCCGCTGCATACGGCAGATTACGAATACCCCGACACCCTGCTTGCCCCCACGGCAGAGGCGTTTCTTGCCCTGATGGAGGGCGCATAAAGAACAACGAACGCAGAAAAGCCCCGTCCTTTTGGACGGGGCTTTTTGATATGGAGAGGAAATTTACAGGACCTTTGCCAGAAAATCCTGCAGGCGGGGGCTCTTGGGATGCGAGAAAATTTCTTCGGGCGTGCCCTCTTCGATCAGCTTGCCGTCCGCCATGAAAAGCACGCGGTCGGCGACCTCGCGGGCAAAGCCCATCTCGTGCGTGACGACGATCATGGTCATGCCGTCGCGCGCCAAGTCGCGCATGACGCCCAGGACGTCGCGCACGAGCTCGGGGTCGAGCGCCGAGGTGGCCTCGTCAAAGAGCATGACGTGCGGGTTCATCGACAGGGCGCGAGCGATGGCAACGCGCTGCTGCTGGCCGCCCGAGAGCTGGCTCGGCATAAAGTCGATACGCTCGGCAAGACCGACCTTGGTCAGCTCCTCGACGGCAATCTTCTCGGCCTCTTCCTTGCTGCGCTTGAGTACCTTCTGCTGCGCGAGCATGACGTTCTTTTTGACTGAGAGGTGCGGGAACAAATTGAACTGCTGGAACACCATGCCCAGATGCGTACGTACCTTGTTAAGGTCGACACCCTTGGCGCACACGTCCACGCCCTCAACGACAATCGAGCCACTCGTGGGATGCTCCAGACGGTTGATGCAGCGAAGCATCGTCGACTTGCCCGAGCCCGAGGGGCCCAAGACCACAACGACCTCACCCTTGTGCACATCCAGATCGATATCGCGCAGGACCACGTTGTCGCCAAAGGCCTTCTGGAGGTTCTTGATACTGACGACGACCTCGTTCGAGTTATTGGTTTCGCTCATGATAGGACCTCCTTACAGACCGGCGATGTGATCGGCGGGCGTCGCGACAACCTGTCCGGCGCTCTTGGCGGGACGCTTCTTCTTGGTCTCGGCCGTGCCCAAAAGCCTCGCCTCAAGACCGCTCACCAAGCGAGCGAGCGGCAGGGTGATGACCAGATAGAACAGAGCGGCAACCACGTACGGTGTAATGGAGCCCGTCGTGGCCACGATGGTACGGGCGTTCATGACGATCTCGACCACACCCACGGCGGCAAGCAGCGACGTATCCTTGTAAAGTAAGATAAACTCGCTGGTCAGCGTAGGCAAAACATTGCGGAACGTCTGCGGAATCATAACGTAGAGCAGCGTCTGGAAGGCATTCATGCCCAGAGAGCGAGCAGCCTCGTTTTGGCCCTTGGGGATTGATTGAATACCGGCACGGAAGATCTCGCACAGGTACGCAGACGAGTTCATGGCCATGACGATAACGCCCAAGACATAGTCGTCCACCTTGACGCCGGCCAACGGCAGACCGAAGAACGCGATGTAGATCTGCAGGAACGCCGGCGTACCGCGAATGATATTCACGTAGATGCCGGCGAGGCAGCGCAGGATGCGCGACTTGGAGATGCGCATGAGCGACAGGGCAAAACCGAAGGGAATTGCCAGCGGAAACGCCACGAGCACGATCGAGAGCGACATGAGGAAGCCCTTAAAGACGATCGGCAGGCTCTGGACCAAAATGACCGGGTTCAGGAACAGGCGCAGGAACATATTGGAGTTCCAGGCCTCGACCCACGGCTGCTCTTTAAGGTCGGCCAAGAAGTTATCGAAGGCCGTCACGCCCTTGATCTCCACCGACGGAATCTTGGAGATCTTCTTGGTCGACCCGTCGGCGAGCGTATAGGTGCCGCTAAAGGCCTCATCGCCGCCCTCGACGGGGAAGGTCACGCCGTAAACCTCGACACGGAAAAAGCCGCCGGCAGGCGCCGTCTCGCCAAAATCGATCTTGAGCGTCTGGCCGTCAGCCTTGCACGTGGGTTTCATGGGCGTACGATCCATGAGGTCCTCGCCCGAGAGCATCGTCAATCGTGTGTCATCGGTACCAAACGTCGTGCCGTCGACAAACGTCAGCGAAAGACCGCTCAGCTCCTCATCGGCATCGGCCTGGACCTCCCAGGTAATGCGCGTCTCGGTACCGCCGACCACAGCGCTGCCCGAACCGGTGTTGGGTCGGGCGGTAATCTTTGCGGCCTCAAGCGCTTGGGCGGTCGTGGGCGCATATGCCCCCACACACACCAGCGCGAGCGCCACGGCCATGACGCAGGCTAGCTTTTGGAGCAAGGCGGGCAGTGGAAAACGCTGCTCCGCGGCCCCTTTGTTCAGTCGAGACAAGGTGGCTCCTATCGTAGAAGTTGCCGGCAAAACGAGACGGAAATGCTCTCCGTCAAGAGAAGCGCAAAGGCCCTCTCCGCCAAAGCGGAAAGGGCCCGCGAGCAATCAAGTAGCTATTTTACTTGATGTTGTACTTAGCCATGAGGGCATCAACGGTACCGTCGTCGGTCAGATCCTTGATGGCCTGGTTGATGTCGTCCTTGAGCTTGGTGTTGCCCTGGTTGATGGCGATGGCGTACTCCTCGCCGGTGCTGACCTGCTTGATGGTCTGGCAGGTGTTGAACTGCTCGGCGGTCAGCTGGCTAGCAACGGAGCGGTTGGTGACTACGGCATCGCCCTTATCGGACTGCAGGGCGCTGAAGCACTCGGTGGCGTCCTTGTAGGGGACGATCTTGGCCTTAGGGAAGTTCTCCTGGGCAAAGGCCTCGGCGGTCGATCCAGACTGGACGATGATGGTAGCGTCGGCGTTGTTGAGCTTCTCGCTGTAGTTGTCGGCCGTGATGTCGGTGTTATCGACCTTGGTCACGATAGCCTGATCGTCCATGTAGTAGGAATCGGAGAAAGTGACTTCCTTCTCACGCTCGGGCGTGTCAGTGATAGCCGCGATGGCGACGTCGTACTTGGCGCCCGAAGCAACGCCGGGGACGAGCGTGTCGAAGTCGTTGTTGACGTACTCGACATCCAGGCCCAGCTTGTCGCCGATAGCCTTGATAAGCTCAAGGTCAAAGCCCTGGTAGTCGCCGTTGTCATCCTTGTACTCAAACGGCGCGTACTCGGCAGAGGTGCCGACGGTGAGCGTACCGTCCTTGACGAGCGCGTACTCCTTGGAGCCGTCGACCTTCTCGACCTTAGCGTCGTCAGAGCTGCTGGAACCGGCATCAGAACCAGAGGTGGCGTTGGACGAACCGCAGCCCGTCAGAGCAAGGGCGAGCGCCATAGCACCCGTGGCGGCAAATGCGCCAAGCTTCTTCAGCTTCATAATCAGTCTCCTTCCGGTGACCTCGTTTGATTCAGAGGTCTGCAAAAACTGAGGGTTATTATGCACCCGCTTGTAGGAATCTGCAATGAGAAAACTGATTGAAACAAACCCATAACGTGAATGAAATACCCACTTTGTGACTGTTTATTACTGCTGCAATGACCTTAAGAGTTTAATTTCAGCCGCATAACCTGCAAGTTCGTTCGGTGTCTCCAAAATGAAAGGCAACGCACGCAGACGGTCATTCGATACAATATTCTGCATAACCTGCATACCGCCGCCAAGCTCCTCGCTACCAAGGTAGCCCTTACCGATGCACTCGTGACGATCTTTATGGGCGCCACAGGGGTTCTTCGAATCGTTGATGTGTACGGCACGCAAGCGGTCGATACCCACCACGCGGTCGAACTCGTCGAGTACGCCGTCCAGATCATGGATGATGTCGTAGCCGGCATCGCTCACATGGCAGGTGTCTAGGCAAACGCCCAACTTGACCGACAGCTCGGGGCGTTTGTCGGCAACGCCCTGGATGATGAGCGCCAGCTCCTCAAAGTTGCGGCCCACCTCGGTTCCCTTGCCGGCCATGGTCTCGAGCAGCACCGTCGTCTGCTGGCCCTCAAACATCACCTGACACAGGGTGTCGACAATCATCTGAATGCCGACGTCGGAGCCCTGTCCCACATGCGCACCGGGATGGAAGTTGTAGTAGTTGCCGGGCAGTGCTTCCAGACGCTGCAAGTCCTCGGCCATTGCCTCCAAGGCAAACTCGCGCGCCCGCTCTTTGGTTGAGCAGGGGTTATAGGTATACGGGGCATGCGCCACCAGCGGTCCAAAGTCGTTTTGCGCCATAAGCTCGCGCAGAGCCGCCACGTCATCCATGTCAAGGTCTTTCGCCTTGCCACCGCGCGGGTTGCGCGTAAAGAACGCAAAGGTATTGGCGCCAATGGATAGCGCCGTCTCCCCCATCGCCCGATAGCCCTTCGTCGTCGAAAGATGACACCCGATCGTCAGCATCTCCAACTCCCTCTTCATCAGTTGCGGTGAAATACGGTCTATTGGTGCCCTATTTTGGCGCAAACAGACCGTATTCCACCGCACGTTATAAAAGGGTCATGAGGAGCGCGTTTTGCTGAAGACTTTAAGCATGACCGTTACGGGGCCAGGCTGGAAACGTCGGCGCACGTCATCGAGACGCTCGGGGATATCGATATGCTGTGGGCAGTGGCGCGCGCATTTGCCGCACTTGACGCAATTGCTCACCAGCTTGGCCTCGCTTGTGCGCACCGCGCTCGCCGTAAAGTACTGCGATAGACCCGTAAACCAGCTGTGCGCATAGCTTGCGTTGTAGGCGGCAAAACATCCAGGGATATTGATGCCTTTAGGGCACGGCATGCAATAGCCGCATCCCGTGCAGGGCACGCGATTCGATTTTTCAAACTCCGTCAGCACGTGCGCGATGGCATCGAGCTGAGTACCTGTCATCGAATCCGGCAGGGCTCGGTCGGCCAGCGCCGCGTTCTCATCCACCTGCGCGGTATCGGTCATACCCGAAAGCAGCATCGTCACCTGAGGATGATTCCACACCCACGAAAGACCCCAGGCGGCAGGAGTGCGCAAATGCGGGTCACGGGCACTATCGAGCGCGGCGCGGGCCCGCGGCGGCAGTTTACCCGCTAGACGACCGCCCAGCAGCGGCTCCATCACAAACACCGCGAGCCCGCGCTCCGCAGCCGCCATGAGTCCCGCCGTTCCCGCTTGGTAATGCTCGCCGGCATAGTTGTACTGGATCTGGCAAAAATCCCAGTCATATGCGTCAAGCATCGTAAGGAAGTCCGCCGCGCTGCCGTGGTACGAAAAACCAATCTGGCGAATGCGCCCCGCCGCCTTTTGACGCGCGATCCAGTCCTCGATGCCCAACGCCACCACACGTTCCCACTGGGCGGGCGAGGTAATGTTGTGCATGAGGTAATAGTCGATATGTTCGGTCCGCAGGCGGCGCAGTTGCTCGTCGAAGAACCGGTCGAAATCCTCCGCGCATTTGCACGAAGCATGCGGCAGCTTGGTCGCGAGCAAAACCTGGTCGCGTAGGCCTAGGCGCTCAAGCGAAGCGCCCACACAAGCCTCGTTGCCGGGATAGAGATAGGCCGTGTCCAGGTAGTTAATCCCCTGCTCCACCGCACGGGAGATGATGGCGTCGGCAGTCTTCGCATCCGGGCGTCCCGGCGCACCGGGAAACCTCATGCAGCCCAGTCCCAACGCCGAGATACGGTTGCCGCTTTTGGGGTCAACGCGATATTGCACGGCCCCTCCCCTCCCATCGAAGTCCTGACAAGGCGAAACAAACCCGTCACGTCATCGAAACGCATCGGAATCGCAATCGAGAACGTATCGTAACGCAGCAGAAATCAGGCCGTCACGGCACCGCTTTAACATCAGCAAAAAGCCCGATGAAAGGAGTCGCCCATGCCCGCGCTCGACCTTTGGAACCTCGCCTCCCAGCTCAAAAGCAACGATTATCGCTGGGTCGACCTCACCCACACGCTCTCATGCGACACCCCGCACTGGTTTGGCTTTAAGCCATTTGAGTCCACCAAGCTCTTCGACTACCTGCCCGGCACGCCCGAGGACATGCTCGCCCCCATGCGTTGCTTCCAGTATTCGGTCGCCTCGCAGTACGGCACCCACGTCGACGCGCCGCGCCACTTCCATGTCGAGGGTCGTTCCCTTGGAGAGATTGAACCCATCGAGTTTATGCATCCGCTCTGCGTGATCGACAAGCACGAGGAGTGCGCCGCGAATCCCGACTTTATCCTGACCATCGAGGACCTCAAAGCCTGGGAGGATGAGCACGGTCGCATTCCCGAGGACGCTTTCGTCGCCTTCCGCTCCGACTGGTCCAAGCTCGCCGACCTCGAGAACAAGGACGAGGACGGCCAGCCCCACTACCCCGGCTGGGACCTCGACGCCATCAAGTGGCTCGTTGAAGAGCGCGACATCGGCGCCATCGGCCACGAGCCGGCTGACACCGACCCGGCGAGCGTGACCACGCGTGAGGACGCCTACCCCTACCCCGGCGAACAGTACATCCTCTCGGTCGACCGCTATCAGATCGAGGTCATGGACCATCTAGACGAGCTTCCCGCCACGGGCGCCGTCATCTTCTGCACCTTCCCCAAGGTGCGTGATGGCGTCGGATATCCCGCACGTGTCTTTGTGGTCTGCCCCGCATCATAAGTTCCCATGCGTTTGTTCTTCTAAATACGGCCATCCGGTGCACGCGACATGGCCCGGCGGCATACAATCCATCAGGCGCTCCTTACGCGGGCGCCTTTTATATGGGGAGATGATTCGCATGCAGATCAACAAGGTCGCCTTTATCGGCAAGGGCGGCGTCGGGCTACTCTACGGCAGCATGATTGCCAAGGCCCTCGGCAATGACGCCGTCGAATACGTTATGGATGACGCCCGTTTTGAGCGTCACGCAAACGATGCGCTCACCGTCAACGGCAAGCCCTGCGCGCTCAAGTCCGTCCGCGCCAGCAAGGCAACGCCCGCCGATCTGGTCATCCTGACGGTCAAGACGACTGGACTCGATGCGGCGCTCAAGACTATGGAACGCATCGTAGGGCCCGACACGCTCATCGCATCCCTTTGCAACGGCATCACGAGCGAGCAAAAGATCGCCGAGCGCTTTGGCTGGGAGCACACCGTCCTCGGAATATGCCAGGGCATGGACGCTGTGTTTCTCAACGGAGAGCTCACCTTTACCAACACGGGCGAAATCCGCTTTGGCGCGGCGGCCGGTACGGATCCCGCAGCCATCACCGCAATCGACGAGCTCTACACGCGCTGCGGCATCGCACACACCGTCGAGAGCGACATTGCGCACCGCATGTGGGCCAAACTCATGCTCAACGACGGCATCAACCAGACCTGCATGGCCTACGGCGGCACGTACGGAAGTGCCACGGAGCCGGGCTCCGAGCAGCGTCGCTGTCTTGTTTCCGCCATGCGCGAAACGCTTGCGGTCGCCAACGCCGAGGGCGTTGAGCTGACCGAGGCAGACCTGACGCAGATGGCGCACCTCATCGAAGGAATCGATCCCGCCGGCATGCCCTCGATGGCGCAAGACCGCATCGCTCAACGCAGAACCGAGGTCGAGGAATTTGCGGGTACCATCTGCCGCCTCGCGGCCAAGCACGGTATCCAGGTGCCGCAAAACGAATGGCTCTATTCGCGCATCCGCGAAATCGAGGCCAGCTGGTAACGCCGCCGCACCGCATCCAACAGTCTCAATAGCAAAAACCGCCGCAAAGGGCACTCCCCTTGCGGCGGCTTCCTTCTTCATCTATGGGCAAAACCAGCTTCACAACGGCTAGCGCCGCACCTGCGGCGTCTCGTCCTCGTCATCGCGGCAAAGGGTCACGCCCGCACTTCCCAGCAGCGCTGCTGCGATGAGCGCGCCGACCACAATAGGAGCAGCCCCGCACGAGCCCTGCATGCCTGCGACAAACGCAGCTGTAGGGCCAAGACAGCCAAGTACCAATGCGACGGCGGCGATAGCGATATCTCGAGCGTTCATGAGACCACTTCCTCCAAGAGAAAGACCCTATTTCTCATGAACTAGTGTGCCCCGCATGCATACGCCCAGCGTACCGCCACGGTAAGGGCTCTGTTAACTCAAGCGCACATAAAGAACGGGCGGCTTTACATTGCCTAAAAGCCCAGTAAAGACGCCCGCCCATCATGTGCCTATTTTGCTCTGATGGCAGATTACCAACCGGTGTAGTAGTCGGTGGTTCCGGCAGCACAGCCGGAATCATAGACCTTGCACTCGCCCTTGGAACCGGTAAACGTGGAGCCTTGGGCCTTATCGCCCGCGGCAACGACGTAGTAGCCATCGGAATCGCGCCAAAAGCCCTCGGAATCCTGCGTCCATTCGCCCGTGCGGTGGTGATACAACACGTTGCTGCTGTAATAAGTCTCGCGGCGGCCGTTATAGTTATTGACGCCGCTCGAGCGCGTCAGACCCGAGCCGTTCGCGTAATACGCAGCAGACGTGTAAGACGAGCCGGAGCCGGCGTTGTAATACGAAGCCTGAACGGCCTCAGCGGCCTCGGCTTCGGCTGCGGCGGCCTCGAGCGCTTCGCGCTTGGCATTCTCAAGCGCAGTGCGCAGCTCATCGAGCTCGGTCGACTTCGCGTCGACCTCCCCCATCGTCAAAAGGCTGCCCGCACCATCGATACAACCCTGCATCGGTGGCATAGTCGCCGTACATGTTCATGATGATCTGAGCGCGCATCTCCAGGGAATCGCGCTTGGCCCCCATCGAGGCGTTCCACTCCTGCATGGAGCCATAACCGTCGCTGCGATAGTCGACGGGCTGCACCAGCGTCGCCTCGGACGGCGTGGATCCGACCGTGTCGGACAGTGTTGCCGCGTGGGCATCAGTTGCACCGGCGCCCGCCAAAAGTGCCACGGTCAGAGCGGCGGAAAGGGCGGCGGCTTTCGGTTTTCGTGAATCGATCCTCATGTAGCTGGAAACCTCCGTAGTGCGTTTTTGCTGCGTTTGAACTGCGCGTGATTCGATCGCGCTGCATAGTACCCCGAGCAAATCGCGACCTGCGGTTTTACTCAAAAGGTGCACGTCAATTGCGTAAAACTCACATCCGCTCAACAGGAGTTTTCCACAACTCGAATGCATAAAGCGTGCCAAAAACCCTGTT
>ERZ773194.4954-NODE-4954-length-10066-cov-4.289881_pt1 | contig 10066 bp, 10 predicted proteins | sample MGYA00511240_ERZ773194 | MGnify/ENA primary metagenome ERZ773194 (study PRJEB29015, sample SAMEA2737774) | human gut metagenome | biome: human gut; feature: human-associated habitat; material: faeces | place: China | collected 2012 ... | reverse complement strand
CCCGCACTCGGGCACGATGAACGGTGTAGTGCTAGATCTCCGTTCATCTTAGGTTGGAATCTCAGAGGTGAGACCTCCTACGAGCTCGTGATAATGGCCCTCCTGTATGGCATCGCGGGAAGCTATGATGTACATACAGAAAGCGAAGCCGGCAACGGCAGAGTGGACATCGTCATGAAACCCAAGCACTCTGGAATAGTGCCTATCATATTCGAACTCAAAAAAATCCGCCGAGGAGAAGGATCTGGAGAAGGATGCCTGAACGGGCTTGGAACAGATCCACGAGAAGAGATACTATCTCGGAATGGATGGGCCCGTCCTGCTCTACGGGATATCATTCTGGGGTAGAATCCCGTACATAGTTCACGAAAGACTGGAGCTGCGATGACGACCCGTGCGCCGGGCCATCATGCACGACGCAGTGGAATCCGAGCATCTTGGGAAACTGTGGGTCCAGAACTGAGCCTGGACCCTGGATGTTATGCGGAAATCGTTTGGAAAGCGTTTGAGTGTGGTGTTTGAGCGTCAGAATGAGAAGCAGACGGTCCATCCGCCCTCGGACACCTTCGCGGGTCCGAAGGAGAACATCACCAAGGGCGCATCGCCCTCGACCTGATACTGCTCCTCCATCGTCTCCGTCTCGACAGTCTCCGCTGCTTCCTCGATCGCCACGGTCTCCGGGATCGACGCGGGCATCGCCAATACGGGCACGGGTCTCGGGGGCGACAGCATGCGGATCTCCGCAGGTGCGCCGATCAGGCGCACCCCGTCATCCATCGAGGGGATCGTGACCGTCTCTGCGACCTCTTCCTGGCATGGGATCTCCCATGCACCGTCCAGACCGTCCTCCGGCAGATCCGAGTAGCTCTCGGACACCGCCATCTCGTCGACGGGGATGCCGATCGAGGGGACCGCCAGACGCATAAGGTCGTAGACCTCGTCGGTCACGTCCATGCGCGGAGTGTCATCGTATTCGAACTGCTTCGCGAAGAGCTTTGCCCCACCGTCGTCCGCCAGGAACTCGTCCGGCTCGACCAGGATTATCTGCTCGTCGATGAGGAGACGGGGTACAGCGATCACCATCATGTCGCGGACGCGATCGGCGATCGTTGCAACCGGGACCTCTTCCGACGGGGAGAAGCCCTTCACTCCAAAGGGCTGCGGGCCCCCTCCTCGGAACCCTTGCTCTTGGAACTGACGTTCATCAGAACGCCGTTGTCGAATCTGAAGCGCATCGAGTTGGGGCGCTTGATGACCGGGTCGCTCATGGGCGGGAGGGCCTCTCCGTCACGGGGAAGGGTCGCCCTCTTGGAATTCTGCTCCAGGGCCACAGCACTGGTCGCGGTGGTCTGCTCGGGAACGGTGGTCACGGCATCGAGGGACGATGTAGCCGCATTGGAGGGCTCGTTGCCCTCGACGTGGAGTCCCTCGGGGACCACTGCGAGTCCGGGAAGGCTCGGAGTGACGTCCGCAGGAATCTCCTCTGCAGGAGCCTCCACGAATCCGGTGGAAGGCGCCTCGACAGGGGCCTCCTCGACGATCTCTTCGACTGTCTCCTCGACGACCTCCTCTGCAGGAGCCTCGACGAATCCCGTGGCAGGATCGGCGACGACCGTCTCGACTGTCTCCACGACGGGAGCCTCGACGACCTCTTCGACCGCCACTTCTGCAGGAGCCGCCTCGATGAAGGGCTCGGCGACGGCGGCCTCTGCAGGCTCGCCCTCGTTGAACTCCACCCATGAATAATCATCAGTCTCGATGGCTCCGGTATCCTCGGCCTCGGCCTCCTCGACGATCTCGACGGGCACCTCTTCGGTGTCGATGAAGAACTCCACGTGCTCCTTGACCGGCTCCTCTGCAGGAGCCTCGGCAACGATCTCCTCCGCAGGAATCTCCTCGATAACGGATTCCATGACAGGGGCCTCCTCGATCACAGAGGTCTCCTCTATGACGGGAGCCTCCTCGATCGTAGGGGCCTCTTCGACGACCTCCTCTGCGAGAGCCTCCACGGTCTGACGGGAGGGCCTGACCATCCTGCTCATCAGATCGGACATGTCGTGCTCGGGGGCGGGCTCCGCAACAGAAGCCTCCTCGACGATCTCGGCGGGCTCCTCTTCGACCGCTTCGTCCGCCTTCGCAGGGCGGGCCATCTTGTTGAGGAATCCGTTGTCTACGGGCTTGACCGCCACGGTTCCGTCGGAGGTGACGACTCCGACGACGCCGGAGAACTGCTTCTCCACCGAGGACGCCCTGGGGACGTTCTGGAAGAGCTTCATCTCCGAAACGGCCGCCTGCGCAGGCTGATCTGCGGCGACCTGGGCCTTGAAGGGGTCGACCCTTCCGACGTAGTTCCCGTCGGTGGCCCTGACGAGGACGGGCTCCCCGTCGTTGAACAGTGCGTTGTTGGACACCTTGGAGATGAAGATCTCTCCGCAGTCCTCTATGTTGAATGTCTCGAAGCCATGGTCGTTCAGCTGACGGACGCCCTTGGTATAGACGGACGTCTCCCTGCCGTTCCTCTGCAGAGACGAAGACCTCTTCATGCTCTCCGCCTTGTGCGAGAGTTCCTCGCTGAACTGGCTGATCTTCTGCTTGATCGTTCTCGTCGCATCCGAAGCGTTTATCGGAATACGACCTCTGAAGCTCTTGCGAGAGCTTCCGCTGTCTTGAGTGATTCCACCCATTCCGCAATCCCATCCGTCTCATCGTTAGGCTGTTTCAGTATTTATACACGACTAGATGGGTGCGCACGCGCTCACCCGCGGACGAACTTGACGTAATCCGCCTTGCCTTCGGACTGTATGTCCCTCAGCATCCTGGAGAGAACATCGCCGTCGCAGGAGAGGACCATCACCTCGAGGCACTTGTGATTCTTCAAATGCGAGTGGAGCTGCGTCTTGATGTGCGGAGCGTAGGTCCCCTGAATCCTCATCATCCACGGGTCCTCGTGGTTCCCCCTTACGATTATGAGGACCCCTTCGACGTCCCCGTCCAGGGATTCCAGCTCCCTGATGTCCTTCAAAGCCGCATTGATCGAAGCGCGGACCGCCTCGGACCTTCCGTTCAGGCCGTACGCGGCCTGGATGCTATCCAATGCCTCCAGATTGTCGTTGTTGAGGGAGACGCTCACAATGGTCATGGTACCATCCTAATAACAAAGGCAAGGTCCGGGGCCTATAAATTATTAATCAATCGGCAAATTATTAATATCAATAGATTGACGGTAAGCGCATGGACACTGCTCTGAACTTCCTGATCTATTCGCTCGGGATCCTCGCTATATCGATGATAGGCGCGTACCTTCCGCGCGTCAGGACGCTCTCCGACAGGCAGATCCACCTCCTGGTCGCGCTGAGCGCCGGGATCTTCATAGGACTGCTGTTCCTCCTTCTCCTCCCGGAGGCCCTGGAAGAATGCGAGCACGGCGGGGTGGACACCCACAACGCCATGATGGCCATCCTCGCCGGATTCCTTCTCATAATGGCCGTGGAGACATGGCTGAAGCACCGCCATATGAACGGATGCGGATACGAGTGCGGACAGGACTTCCACAGCCACAGGATCACATCGTTCTCATCGATGATCGGACTCTCGATCCATGCGGCATGCGACGGGTTGGCCCTGGCCTCCACATTCCTCGCCGGAGACGCCATCGCGCTGATGACCACCGTCGGGATGTGCATCCACAAGTTCGTGGTGCTGTTCTCCCTGTCCTCTATGATGCTCGTCACGGACATCCCCAAGAAGAAGTCCATGAGGTACCTCCTGGCTTTCGGACTTGTGACACCCGTCGCCGGTATGCTGTTCTTCGCGCTGCTGAACGGGATGTCGGATATCGAAGGCATGGCCGGCATCCCGATGGCCTTCGCGGCGGGGACGTTCATGTACGTGGCCCTGTGCGACATGCTCCCCGAGGCCTTCCACAGGAAGAAGCAGGACATAACGTCCTTCGGACTCCTCTTGGCTGGAATCGTGATCATACTCATGGTCACGCTGATGTTTCCTCACGTCCACTGAAATAACGGAACAACGAAACCTCTTCTCCCAATCCCCTTTATATGAGATGAGGATGCGAGCGCATGCAAGAATCGGATCTATGGTTCGTGTTCGCCGCGATCGTCATAGTCCTGTTGTCCGCCGACCTGATCATGAACAGGAAGGCCCACCACATCCCTATGAGGACGGCTCTTGCGCAGACCGCTCTCTGGGTGGGCGTCGCGCTCGCATTCGGAGTTCTCCTGTTCTTCGTGACCGGAGACGGCACCCTCACGCTGGAGTACTTCACCGCCTATGCCATCGAGGAGTCGATGAGCATGGACAACCTGTTCGTGTTCATCATCATCTTCGCATACTTCGGGATACGCGACGAGGACCAGCACAAGGCCCTGTTCTACGGCGTCATCGGAGCCGTCGTGTTCCGTGCAATCTTCATCTTCGCCGGAGTCGAGCTGCTCAACATGTTCGACTGGCTGCTCTACGTCTTCGGGATCATCCTGCTCGCCGTGGCCCTCAAGACCCTGCTCGAGAAGGATGACGGGAAGGAGAAGGAGAACGGCATCGCCCGCTTCATGAAGCAGCACTTCGACTACGTGGATGACACCGAAGCGGATGGGAAGCTCATCGCCAAGGTGGACGGGAAGCGCGTCATGACAGCCATCCTCCTGTGCATCATCGTCATCGAGCTGACCGACATCGTGTTCGCCCTGGACTCCATACCCGCCGTCCTGGCGATCTCCACCGACACCATGGTCATCTACACCTCGAACATCTTCGCAGTCATGGGGCTGAGGTCGCTGTTCTTCGTGATCAAGGGCGGAATGAACTCCCTGGTCTACCTCAAGTACGGTCTCGGAGCCATCCTGACGTTCGTCGCTGTGAAGCTGCTGATCCACGAATTCGTGGAGATCCCCATCATGCTCTCCCTCGGAGTCATCGTGGGCATCCTGCTCATAACCGTGGTCGCCTCCCTTATGGCCAATAAGAAGAGCGTCAAGACCGCGGTATGACCGGGTCGCATCATTTTATTAAACCATAAGGGGTCCCGGAGTCCATGAAGCAATGCATGGACTCCGAGAACCTCCACCGGCGTCTCAAGAAGATACAGGGGCAGATCTCGGCCATCGACAGGATGATCGACGAGGATGTCCCCTGCGAGGATATCCTCGTCCAGATCAATGCGGTCAAGAGCGCCGTCCACAAGGTCGGTCAGATCGTGATGGAGGGGCACATCCACCATTGCGTCAAGGACGGCATCGAGCACGGCGACGCCGAGAAGACTATCGCCGAGTTCACCAAGGTCATACAGCAGTTCTCGAAGATCTGACGGCCTTCGTTCATACCCCCAGGGGGTATTATATAGTATACCCCCCTACGGTATCACGAAGGTATAGAATGTCGATCGTCAGAAACACCATCGAGGAGCAGCCCCTGCTCTTCGCAGCAATCGTAACGGGTCTTATCTGCACAGCGCTCGGATTGATCTTCGAGTGGGCGGAGGCCCTGTTCTACGTCGCTATCCTCATCTGCGGGACCCCGATCATATTCGGAGCGATCCTCGGGGTCCTGGAGGACCACGACATCACCGCGGATGTCCTCGTCGCGATAGCGATAGTCGCCGCGAATCTCATAGGCGAATACGAGGCGGCGGCCGAGATCTCCGTCATCATGCAGATCGGAGCATTCCTCGAGAAGGCCACGGTGGGAAGGGCCAACGCCCAGCTGATGAAGCTGGAGAATCTCACCCCGAAGCTGGCCCGCGTCGTCTCCGGAGCAGAGACCGGCATGGTACCGATCGACAAGGTGAAGCTCGGAGACATCGTCAGGATCGCACCCGGGGAGACCATCCCCGTGGACGGGATCGTCAGAAGCGGCAACTCGTCCGTAGACACCTCGATGCTCACCGGGGAGTCCGTACCCGTGGACGTGTCCGTCGGGGACCGTGTCTCATCGGGAACCACCAATCTCTACGGATCGATGGACGTGGAGATCGACCGCGTTGGCGCCGATGCCACAGCGGCCCGCATGGCCAGGATGCTGGAGCTCGCCAGCGCCAACAGGTCCAGGATCGTCCGCACGGCGGACAGATGGGCCGTGTACATAGTGGCGATAGCCCTCAGCGTCGCCATCCTCACCCTCGCCGTTACCGGCGATGCGTACCGCGCCGTCACGGTGCTCGTGGTCTTCTGCCCCTGCGCCCTGATCCTCGCCACGCCGACCGCTATCATGGCCGCCGCAGGGAACCTCTCCAAGAGGGGCGTCCTGGTGAAGAACGGGAATGCGCTCGAGGATCTCGCCCGTACCGATATCGTCCTCATGGACAAGACGGGCACGCTCACCACCGGATCCATGGCATGCGTCGGATTCGAATCCACGTCCGATGTCGATGCAGAGGACCTCTCCAGGCTCGTATCCTCTCTGGAATCCCTCTCCGAGCACCCTCTCGGAAAGGCCATCGCCGCTATCGGAGGAAGCTCCCGTGTGGAGGATTTCGTCTACAGGCCCGGGCAGGGCGTCGAAGGCATCGTGGAAGGCAGGAGGGTCTTCGCAGGCAACCCCAGATACCTGAGGGAGGTATGCCCGGAAGGCCTGGATGCCGCGCTGTCGAAGGGTTCGATGAAGGAACGGGACGGCTTCACCGTCGTCTACGCCGGGATCGACGGAAGGACGGCGGGCTTCGCTGTCGTATCTGATACCGTCAAGTCCGGTTCCAAGAGAGCCGTCAGGAACCTCCAGGACCTCGGACTCCAGACCATAATGCTGACAGGGGACTCCGAGCCCGTCGCGAAGAGGGTCTCGTCATCCCTCGGGATGAACGACGTCGTCTGGGAGTGCCTCCCCGAGGACAAGCTCAGGACCGTGGAGATCGTGAAGAAGGAGCACCCGACATGCATGGTCGGTGACGGGCTCAACGATGCCCCCTCCCTCAAGCTGGCCGACGTGGGGATATCCATGGGGGCCATGGGGAGCGGATTCGCGAGGGACTCCTCCGACATCGTATTCCTCGATGACGATATAGGGAAGCTCGACGGCGTGATCCGCATGAGCAGAAGGACCCTCCTGACCATCAAGACCGGGATCGCGTTCTCCCTCATCCTCAACTCGTGCGCCATGATTCTGGCGGTCATGGGGATCATGGGGCCTGTCGCCGGTGCCCTCGTCCACAACATCGGATCGGTCATCGTCATCATAGCGGCCGCGATGCTGCTGAGATACGACTGCTGGAGCACGCCGACGCCCGTGGGTTCGGCCTCCGCATCATCCGCATGATATCCACCGGCCCGCTCCGGAAAGGGGCGGGTCGGACGAAACCTATTCGACGATAAACGTCTTCGACATTCGACGATGTTATATACGAAACCCCTGATTCGAACGCATGGCCGACGAATATCAAAAGCCGACCAAGAAAGCGAATCCGGCCCCGCTCGGGCTCCTGGGATTCGGAATGACGACGGTTCTGCTGTCGTTGCACAACGCAGGCGTGACCCCGTTGGATGGTGTGACCCTCATGATGGGGATCTTCTGCGGAGGAATAGCTCAAGTGATCGCGGGCATCCTGGAATACAGGAACGGGAACACCTTCGGAACCGTGGCCTTCACCCTCTACGGGATATTCTGGCTCGCCCTCGTGGGGATCAAGACGGATCTCACAGGCATGGGATCCGGCGGAGACACCATGGGCGTGTTCTGCCTTCTGTGGGGCATCCTTACGCTGTTCCTCTTCATAGGAACGCTCAGAGGCCGCATTGCGACCAAGATAGTGTTCCTGACGCTGACCCTGACCTTCTTCGTCCTCGCCGTGGCGGATTTCACCGGCATAGGGGCGATCACCAACGTGGCAGGGGTCATCGGAGTCTTCTGCGGACTCTCGGCCATGTACACCGCATTCGCGGAGGTCCTGGCAGAGCAGTACGAGGAAGAGATACTCCCGTTCTGAAACCATTGAAACCCAGGGGTGGGGCGATGCCCTGCCCGTTCTTCATTTTCAAGACGGCTTCGAGCAGTCGAACAACGATGCGACTCTGAAACGGAGACGCGATACTAACAACATATCGAAGGGAAACTGAGAAACCACCCTTGCGGGACTGGTGTAGAGGAATGAGTGCTCCCGACGGGATTTGAACCCGTGTCGAAGCCTCGAGAGGGCTTCATGATTGGCCGCTACACTACAGGAGCAACAAGACTTGGCATCATTATTACATATTTATATTTTTTGTATCAATTTCTTTGACTTCGGACAGGTGAATGCGATTCGGATGGAAATCTTACCGAAATGGAAAGAAATCGACGAGAAAGATGGGATCAGGGCAGGATGCAGCAGCCGCCCGACGCACGATAGGAATGCGGCCCGGGCGGACAGCCCGGACCGTGTTTAGATCAGAAATCGCTGGGACGGATGGCCGGGAGCCTCTTGTGCTCCATGGATTGGACCTGGGTCCTGATCCTGACGATCTCGCTGATGGGGAGTCCCGTATCGGCAGCGATCTGCGAATCGGAGCGATCCTGCTCCAGGTCGTACAGGATGCCGTCGAGGTCCTCGTACTTGATGCCCATCTCGGACTCGTCCGTCTGACCCTCCCACAGTCCTGCGGACGGGGGTTTGGCGATTATCGGCTCGGGAACCCCGATCAGGCGGGCCATCTGACGGACCTCGGTCTTGTACAGGTTCGCCATAGGCGTGATATCGCAGGCCCCGTCACCGAACTTGGTGAAGTAGCCCATCATCATCTCGCTCTGATTCGAGGTGCCCATGACGACGTAGTCCCTCTTCTTGGCGAGATTGTACAGGACGATCATCCTGCACCTGGCGGAGATGTTGCCTCTCTCGAGAGGCGTCTCCCTGCCCGATAGCAGAACGGCCATGAGCGCATCGACCGCGGGCTGGATATCGACCACTTTGTATTCGGTGCCCCACATGGAGCACAGCTCGGACGTGGTCTTGTAATCCTCGGCGGGCGTGACCCTGGACGGCATGAACACGTTGAGCACCTTGTCAGGACCCAGCGCGTCCACGCAGAGCTTGGTGACGGTGGCGGAGTCGATGCCTCCGCTCAGACCCACCACGACGCCTTTGCAACCGATGCTCTCGACGGTGCTCCTGATGAATCCGACGAGGTCATCCACATCCTCTCTGGTGATCTGCGGAATCTTTACTGTCATGCTGGCTGGTAATCCGGAAGCGCGGATTTAAGTGTGTCTTCCCTCAGCTATTTATCTTCCCAACCCGGTGACATCATATGCACGTCGAAATCGCACTGTGCCAGATACGCCCCGCGATGGGGGACCCGGAGTACAACATCCAGGTCGTCACAGACATGATCACATCGACTGGTTCCGATGTGCTCGTGTTCCCGGAATGCTTCCTGACCGGCTACGGCGCCGACGTCTCCGACATGTTCGGGCGGATATCCGCAGGGATCTCCGACATCTCGAACCTCTGTCGCAAGTACGACAAGGCCGTTGCGATCGGAACACCGATGAAGACTCCGAAAGGGATCGCGAACAGCATCGCGTTCCTCTCCCCCGACGGAGACTCGTTCTACGACAAGACCCATCTCGCCAGATTCGGGATCTATTCGGAAGACGGGTACGTCGCCGGGCACAGACCCGTGGTGGCATCCTACCACGGGATAAGGTTCGGACTCTCGATCTGCTACGACATCTACTTCCCGGAAGTGCTCCACGCATGCTCTCTGAACATGGCGGATGTGAACATCTGCGTATCCGCTGCGGCCGTGCCCTCCGCTCCGTTCTTCGAGAGGATACTGCCGGCGAGAGCATTGGAGAACGTGACATACCTGGCATTCGTGAACAACGTCGGCCCGATGCACGGACTCGAGATGGCAGGCGGTTCCAAGGCGTTCGACCCGCTGGGCAACGAGATCGCATCATGCGGGCAGAAGGAGTGCGTCGTGCCTTTCGACTTCGATACGGAGGCGCTCGCCGAAGCCAGAAGGATCCGCAGACACCTCGTCGACTTCAGGCGCGATATTGATTGGCTGGGGCGAAATCCGATGTTTCAGAAAATAGATAAGTTGACAGTGAAGGAAAGGAAGACGCGCGCGAGAAG
>ERZ773194.4952-NODE-4952-length-10066-cov-6.944761_pt1 | contig 10066 bp, 9 predicted proteins | sample MGYA00511240_ERZ773194 | MGnify/ENA primary metagenome ERZ773194 (study PRJEB29015, sample SAMEA2737774) | human gut metagenome | biome: human gut; feature: human-associated habitat; material: faeces | place: China | collected 2012 ... | reverse complement strand
CCGCATCGTGCCCACAGTGTCCATCCCGCACCCGCTGGGCAATCCGGAACTGCGGCCCGAAGAAGAAAAGCAACTGCGCCGCGAGCTCGTGGATAAGGCCCTGTATGCCTTGTCTACCGACGTGGACGGGCAGACGGTGTTTTAAGCCCATGTGCCCCGGCGGTGTGCCGGGGACCTGAAAGGAGGGGCATGGCGTATGCGCCTGCCCCGCCGCTTCGGCCCGCAAGGGGTTCGCCTTCATTCCCTGCGTGCGGTACTGGCGTTTTACGGACAAGGCACGGACGCCGGGGCATCGTTTCGGCATCCCCAAACGCACTCCCCGCAACGCCATTGCCGACACACCGCCGCAAAAGGAACTGTAGAATGGAAAAACGTGAATTGGTCATCATCGGCGCGGGGCCCGCTGGACTTTCCGCCGCCATCTACGGCAAGCGCGCCGGACTCGATACCCTCGTACTGGAAAAGGGACGCCCCGGCGGTCAGGTTCTGATCACGAGTAAGATTGAAAACTATCCCGGCATACTGGATGGCACTGGCTCCGGGCTGGCGGACGCCTTCCGCACCCATGCCGAGCATTTCAAGGCCGAATTCCGCACCGCTTCCGTGCAGAAACTGGAAGTTCGCGACGGCGAGAAGATCATCACGCTCAAAGACGGTTCCGAAATCGCCGCCGGAGCGGTCATCGTGGCCAGCGGGGCCAGCTTCCGCAAGCAGGGCTGCCCCGGCGAAAGCACGTACACGGGCATGGGCGTTTCCTACTGCGCCGTATGCGACGCGGCGTTCTTCGAGGAGCTGGAAGTAGCCGTCATCGGCGGCGGCAATACGGCTGTGGAAGAAGCCTGCTACCTTACGGGGTTCGCCTCAAAAGTTTATCTGGTGCACCGCCGCGATCAGTTCCGCGCCGACAAGATGGTTGTCGATCACGCCCTGAACAACCCCAAAATCGTGCCCGTCATGGACTCTGTGCTGGAATCCATCGAAGGCAGCGACATTGTGGAAAAAATCGTAGTACGCAACGTCAAGACCAACGAAAAGCGGGAGATTCCGCTAAGCGGCGTATTCATCTTCATCGGCACCTTGCCCAACGACGAATACGTGCATGACCTGCTGCAAAAGGATGAAGGCGGCTGGATCGTCACCGACGCCAGCCTGCAGACCTCCGTGCCCGGCATTTTCGCCGCCGGAGACGTGCGCGACACCTCGCTCCGTCAGGTGGTGACCGCCGCCGGAGACGGTGCGCGGGCCGCCATGTCCGCCTACGCCTATCTGCAACGCTAACCCGGCACGCCAAGGAGGATGAGATATGGCCACAGCTGGCATCAAGGCCGCAGCCTACTGCCTGAACTTCGCCCCCGAACTGGCCCTGCACTACGGCGGCACGCCCGCTCAGGAGCGCAAGAGCAAACCGGATTCCGAATTCCTGCGCACATTGCCGGAGCACGCCCAAACCTATGAGGAAGCGCAAGCCTACGCGCCCAACAAAACCTATATCGGCGCCATGAGCATCGACGAGCTCGAAAAGGAACTGCTGGCGCAGAACGCCGAGCATAAGGACTGGACCTGCTCCGAAGAGATGATGAAGCTGACGAAGGACGGCAAGGCTCTGTACCTGCACTGCCTGCCCGCTGACATCTCCGGTCTGTCCTGCCCCGAGGGCGAAGTCGACAACTCCGTGTTCGACCGCTATCTGGTGCCTCTGTACAAGCAGGCTTCCTACAAGCCGTACATCATTGCCGCTATGATCTTCCTGGCTCAGGTCAAGGACCCGGTCAAGGCTCTGATGGACCTCGACTCCGCTGACAACAAGCGCAAGATGTTCTGATTCGCTTCTGACTACACAAATAAGCATATGGCAGGAGCGCCGCTCCTGCCATTGCAGTATCAAGAGGAATTATAAAATGGCTAAAAGAATTGTGATCGCTCTGGGCGGCAACGCTCTGGGGAAAAATCTCGAAGAACAGATGCAGGCTGTCAAGACGACGGCCAGCGCCATCGCAGACCTGATCGAAGACGGCCACGAGGTCGTCATCGCGCACGGCAACGGCCCGCAGGTCGGCATGATCCAGAACGCGTTCGCTGCTTACCACAAGCAGCAGGCCAAGAGCGACATCATGCCCCTTTCCATGTGCGTAGCCATGAGTCAGGGCTACATCGGCTACGATCTGCAGAACATGATCGGCGAGGAGGTTGACCGCCGCGGTCTGGGCATCCACTGCGCGACTGTTCTGACGCAGGTCGCCGTTGATCCGGCTGACCCCGCGTTCCAGCATCCGACCAAGCCCATCGGCGCGTTCATGACCGAGGAAGAGGCCAAAAAGCTCGCCGCCGAAAAGGGCATCGACGTCGCCGAGGACGCAGGCCGCGGCTGGCGTCAGGTCGTTGCAAGCCCGCGCCCGAAGGAGATCGTCGAGATCGCCACGGTCAAGGCGCTTATGAACGCGAAGCACGCCGTTATCGCTGCCGGCGGCGGCGGTATCCCGGTCGTGTGGGAGGACAAATACCACCTCAAGGGCGTGCCCGCCGTCATCGACAAGGACTTCGCCTCCGAGTGCATGGCCGAGCAGCTTGACGCCGATATGCTCATCATCCTGACGGCTGTCGAGAAGGTCGCCATCAACTTCGGCAAGCCCGACCAGAAGAACCTGGACGAGCTGACCCCGGAGGAAGCCCGCAAGTACATGGCCGAAGGCCAGTTCGCCCCCGGCTCCATGCTGCCGAAGGTCGAAGCGGCTGTCAAGTTCGCCGAGTCCAAGCCCGGCCGCACCGCCCTCATCACCCTCCTGGAAAAAGCCAAGGACGGCATCGAAGGCAAAACCGGCACCGCGATCCATCTGTAAGATACCCGCAAAGCGCCCTTCTTCCGAAGAGCGCTTTGGTTTATAAATCCGCGCACAGGCCCGATTCAGCGCGCTTGACAAATCGGAAGAGTCTGATATAATGAAAATAACCAAGGCCCCTTCCGCAAGAACGGTTTGGCCTCGGATCAAGTTAGCGTTTCAAGAAATCTCGAAACCGTCACTTTGCCGAGTGGCGGTTTCGGCCATTTATGCGGATGGTGACCGTGAGTCCAAAAATATGGAACGTGATCGTAATCGGCATAAACATCCCTCCTTTCGGAGGAGGCCAAACCGCCCGTCTGCGTCGGGAGCCTTGGGGTTCGATAAGAACCGCCTTTATTTTATCAGACCAGTCGAAAAATGTCAATTCATCCCCGTTTCCGTGCGCTTGACAGATCAAGGATCATAGCAGAATTTCGGATATACGCGTATATTGCAGCAAGGGAAGGCCGCACGGCCTTCCCTCGTTTTATCCGTTTTTCGGGTCTGCGTGCTTCGCTTTGACGCGGGCGGGCCTGCGGCGGCGGGTGCGGTGTGGGCGGGGCTTCTGGCTGAGCGCGGCATAGCTCTTTGCGACCTGCTCGGTCGGCTCGTAGACCAGCCGGCTGACGCGCAGCGCACCGTCCTTATCCGTCGTGCCAAGGAGCGTCCACTGCGCCGCGTCGCCATTTGCCGGCTGCTGCGTCACATAGACCTTTGTATTTCTGAGGATCTGATCCTTCGGCGCTGCCGTGTACATATCGGAACCCGCGAGATGCAGCACCAGCGTCTGCGCCTCGCGTGCCGCCAGCGTCAGTCGATCGGCCGCCGTGCCGTCCTGCCGGACGAAATAGGGATATCCAGCCTTTTCATCCGTATAGAATTCCCCGCTTGTAAACATGCCAAGCTCCACCAGATCGCCGTTTTCCAGCGTCATATAGTCCGCTGTCGCACCCATGCCCGGATACATGACCGGGAACGCATGGTTGAGGAAGTACGTCAGGTTCTCGCCGCTGCCCCAGAATTTCTGGAAATAGAGCGAGCCGAAGCTGCCGCTGGCCGTCAGGGCATCGGTATTGTTTGTCAGCGTCTGCCCGGCCTCCAGATAATACGTCTCCAGCATCCGGATCATCAGATGCAGCATCGTCGGCTGCTCAACACCAAACAGATTAACGACCGGAGAGGCCTTTTACGGCGGCATATACGCTTTTGGTCCGATGGCGAACGAAGACACAACCGGCGTGATCACGTTGACCGGCGGCCTGATCAAAAACAACGGCAGATACGCTATCAATGCTGTGTATAAGACCACAATTTACGCCAACGGCGGCGAGGTATACGGTGAGGTTTACCTAAATCAGGCATGTAAGATCACCTGTCTTGCAGAAGATAACGGTATTACCGCCTTCAAAGGCAAGACGGTGATCGGCGGAACTTCCAGTGTAAATCCAAGCCATGTTGGCTGGGGCCTCTTCTACGGCGGTCTGTATATTTACGGCAATACGACCGGCGTCATCGTGACCTACAAGGACGGCGACAGTGAATACGCAAAGCAGGTTCTTCCCTCCGGCACTCTCGCGACGCGTCCCGATGCTCCCGCCGCCACACCGGGCTGCACCTTTGGCGGCTGGAACAAGGCCGACGGCACGGCGTGGGATTATGCAAGCGATAAAGTCACCGATAACATAACATTGTATGCAAAATGGGCAGCGAACACCTACACGATTACCTTCGACACCGCCGGCGGCAGCGAGATTGCTCCGATTACGCAGGACTACGGCACGGTAATTACCGCACCTGAAGCCCCGACAAGAGAAGGATATACCTTTATCGGCTGGGATAAGGAAATTCCCACGACTATGCCCGCTGAAAATATGACTGTCACCGCGCAGTGGGAAATCAATCAATACACAATTACCTTTGACACCAACGGCGGCAGCGAAATCGCACCCATTACACAGGACTATGGCACGGCAATTACCGCCCCTGCCGACCCGACAAGAGAGGGCTACACCTTTATCGGCTGGGACACGGAAATTCCCACGACCATGCCTGCCGAGAATATAACGCTCAAAGCACGGTGGAAAGACACCGAAAAGCCCACAGGCGAAATTAAAATCAGCGAGAACAGTTGGAAAGCGTTCCTCAACAACATCACCTTCGGTCTGTTCTTTAAGGACACGCAAACGGTGACGATCACCGCAGCCGACAACAGCGGCGAAACGGTAACGGTCGAATATCTGCTGTCGGCTAAAGAGCTTACCAAAGCGGAGCTTGACGGCATGACCTTCACCGTATACACCGCACCGTTCGGCATTGACCCCGATAACGAATATATTATCTATGTCAAACTGACCGATAAGGCGGGCAACATGGACTACATTTGCTCGGACGGCATCGTGCTTGACGGCACAAGCCCGGTTATCACCGGCATAGAAAACGGCAAGACCTATTGTGCGGCACAGAATGCTACGATCACCGAGAAATATGTTGATACCGTCACCGTAAACGGAACGGAGGTCACGCTTGACGAAAAAAACAGCTTTACCCTCTCTCCGGCGGACGGCGAGCAGAAGATCGTTGTCACCGACAAGGCGGGCAACACCGCCGAGATGACCGTAACGGTCAACGACGGGCATACCTATGGTGAATGGGTATCGAACGGCGACGGCACGCACACCCGTCGGTGCACGGTGGACGGCTGCAACGGGCTTGAAACAAAGGATTGCTCCGGCGGCAAGGCAACCTGCGCCGAAAAAGCGGTATGCGAGGTTTGCGGCAAAGCTTACGGAGAGCCTGACCCGAAGAACCACACCGACTTAAAGTATATCCCCGCAAAGGCGGCGACCGAGGACAGCGAGGGCAATATCGAGTATTGGTACTGCGAAGGCTGCAATAAGTATTACGGTGACAAGGACGGCACCAAGGAAATCAAAAAAGCCGACACCGTAACGGCGAAGCTGCCGAAGAGTGAAAATCGACCGCAGACAGGGGACAGCAGCAATTTTATATTATGGATTGCATTGCTCTTTATCAGCGGCGGAGCTGTTATCGGCACAGCTGTTACCGAAAAGAAGAAAAAGCAGAAATAAATCCCGAATGCAGACACACATACAGAGCAGGGCGGCGGTTTGCGCCGCCATTGTCCTTAAAAACCGAAAATTTACAAGTAATGTAAAAACCGCGAAACAGTGCTTCCACTTGACATTATTCCGGGTTGAGAATATAATATAGTCAGAGAGGAGAGGCAGATCCGGTAAATATATCGGAACCCACTCGGCGGAAAAGGAGTTAAACTGAAACAGAAAAGCTTTCATACACAGACCCGTAGGCAAAGGAGTTCCGGCAAAGCCCACGAGCCAACAAAAGAGAACGAGGCATCGGCTTTGCATGGCAGGGTCGGTGCCTTACGGCATTTTACAGGAGGTGCGACAAATGAAAAAGGTTATCACCATAGGACGCGAGTTTGGAAGCGGCGGTCGTGAAATCGGCCGCAGAATTGCGGAAAAGCTGCAGATTGCTTATTACGATCAGGAAATCGTAACCGAGATTGCCAAGCGCACAAAGCTCTCCGAGGAATATGTGGAACGCATCACCGAAGACCGCCCGTATATGGCTTATCCCGTCCATGCCGGTATGAGTTTTCATACGGCATATTATGCTTATACCGAGTTTGACAGGAGTCTTACGGTGTTTGCCGAGCAACACAATATTATTAAGGAGCTGGCGGAGAAATCCGATTGTGTTATCGTCGGGCGATGTGCCGATTACATTTTGAAGGAAAAAGATCCGTTCCGTATTTTCGTCTACGCGGATGCAGAAAGCAAGCTGAAACGCTGTCGGGAACGAAGCCCGGAGGATGAAAATTTATCCGATTCCAAGATAAGAAGAAATATACGCTCTATCGATAAAGGAAGGGCAAGATATTACAACTATTTCAGCCAACAAAAATGGGGATCACGTTAAAGCTACGATCTGCTTATCAATACAGCAGGTAAAGATGTCAAGCAGGTTTCCGAAGCGGTTGCCGATTATCTGAAGAGATATCTGTTTGAATGACGGATAATTCAGCCGCGCGGGGTGAAATTATGCAGAATAATTGGGAATCAAAACGGGATTGGTTACTTTTCCGTGAAAGAATCGCGGGATGGCAGGAAGCGTATATCGGGAGACTGAATCGGGAATATATCGAGCTGCTCAGCCGTGACTGCTCGGAAGCGGAAAAGTTTTGGGAACTGTATAGACGCATACGCCGCGATAAACGAAATACCGGTGTGCTTATAGAAATGCGCAGGTCGGAGCTTCTCACCGATCTTTGCCGCCTGGTCAATGAGGGGGCAATCGGTTATGACGATCTCGACGGATTCAGTGAAGAATTGCGTGAAGATGTGATTCGGATTACATCATACAATGCACATGAATCAGAATAATTAGGAGGAAATCGTGATGAAAACAAAACGATGGACAGCAGTTATTTTATGCATGTCTGTTCTTGTGACAGGGATGATGAGCATTTCCGGTTGCGGGACAAAGGTGCAGGCAGCAAATCTTATGGAAGGCATCGCGGCAAAGCCGGTTTCCGGCAAGGCTGCGGATGATGCTTTCAAAAACAGCAGTGCGGACTTTGCAATCAAGCTCTTTCAACAAACGCGAGACGACAACAAAAACAGCCTTATATCTCCGCTGTCGGTCATGTTGGCACTTTCCATGACGGCAAACGGAGCGAAGGGCGAGACCCTTGCGCAAATGGAAGCTCTGCTCGGCGGAGATATTCCCATGGAAACGCTGAACGAATATCTGTATTCCTATATAAAGGCACTCCCCTCCGAAAAAACGGCAAAGCTGAATATAACAAATTTTATTTGGTTCAAGGATAACGGATTTACGGCGGAAAAGGCTTTTTTGCAGAAAAACGCGGATTACTACGGCGCTGAAGCATATAAATCGGCGTTTGATGAAAAAACGCTGCGGGATATCAACAACCGGGTAAAGAAGAATACCGACGGCATGATAGAGAAAATCATCGATGATTTTGACCCGAGCGCTGTAATGTATCTGATCAACACCGTTCTGTTCGACGCTGAGTGGGAGAATATTTATAAAAAGAATGAGGTCAGGGACGGCACATTCACTGCTCTTGACGGCACAAAGAAAACTGTTCCGATGATGTATTCGGAGGAGCACAGCTATCTTGACGACGGCAAGGCAACCGGGTTTATCAAGCCGTATAAGAACGGTTACAGCTTTGTGGCGCTGCTCCCGAACGAGGGTGTTTCTCTCGGTGACTATGCAGCTTCCATGACAGGGAAATCCTATATTGACACGATAAAAAACGCCAAGGATGTTCCCGTGGAAACGATAATACCGAAATTTTCATATGATTATGACATTGAAATGAGCGGTGCGCTGAAGGCGCTCGGTATGACACTGCCGTTTGATCCGACAAAAGCGGACTTTTCGGCGCTCGGATCTTCCGGCAACGGCAATATATTCATCAGCCGTGTGCTCCACAAGGCGTATATCGCTGTGGACGAGAAAGGCACAAAAGCCGGTGCGGCGACCGCTGTGGAAATTAATGAAACCGCTGATGCAGTGGATATATACAGCGTGACGCTTGACCGTCCGTTTATCTATGCCGTTACAGACAACGCAACCGGGCTGCCGGTATTTATCGGCACAGTCACAGATATCGGAAAGTAGTGTACAATTAATGGCTTGTTGAAAGCAGGGGAGGGCGATAGAGGTGAAACGGAAGGCAATTACAGCGGTTTTTACGGTTCTGTTGCTCAGTGCCGTATTTATTCAGCCGACTCATGCCAACTCCGCTCAGCGTCACTGGAGCGGAACAGACAGCACCGGCGCACTTGTAAAAGAAAAGAATTGTCCGCTTGTGGTGGATAAGGAGCTTCTGACCTTTGATGTGCAGGAGTTCCCGAAGAATTACTACAACAGTACCGAAGAATTCCTCGCCTATACAGGGAAGGTCACGGCTGAGTACACCTTCCGCAACCCCGCCGATTATGCGGTGACCGCCATGCTTGTCTTTCCTTTCGGCAATCTGCCTCATTACGGGGAATATATCTACGATTCCCCGACCGATAAGTATACCGCCGCTTCGGATACCGGAAAGTACGGTGTTAAGGTCAACGGCAAACCGATCGAGGCTACTGTGCGTCATACGCTGAAGGACAGAGGAACACTGTTCTCTTTAAACGAGGATATGCCGAAGCTGACAGATGGGTATATCACGGACAGCTTTTTCCGTCCCGATCTCCCTGTATGGGTACAGCAATATTCCGTTGAAGGCATCGGTGCCGAAAACCAAGCCGCAACCGCTGCTTTTGTTCTGCGTGAGGATCCGACAAAAACACGGGTGCTGTGGGAGGAAAAGAGCGGCATGGCTACGCTGAAAGACGGCTTCCGGTTATCCGGCTGGATAAAAACCGGCGACACACTTACCGTATATTTTTTCGGTGAGCGTCCGAAGGACGGTATCGCATGGTCACTTTATGAAAACGGCGCGTGTAAAAAGAAAATTGACGGCAATATTACATTGAAATATTCGGAACAGATGACCTTCCGGGATTTTGTTTTCAGGGAATACGACAATAACTCCGGCATATCGGAGAGTGATTGGTATAATGCGCAGGTTGCATTTATGAATGACGGTTCAAAGGATTGGATGTACGGCGGAATTTACACCGAAAAATCCGCCTTTTCACTGATGCGGTGGTACGAGTATACCCTGACGCTGGAACCGGGACAGACTTTGACAAACACGGTAACAGCCCCGCTGTATCCGGCAATTGATGCGGGCTACACACCGAGTATTTATACCTACACCTATCTGCTCTCTCCTGCAAAGACATGGGCGCAGTTCGGAGAGCTGAAAATCGTGGTAAACACACCGTATTACATGACCGAAAACAATCAAAGCAGTTTCTCTAAGACGGAAAAGGGTTATGAACTGACACTGCCGGGTCTGCCGGAAGAAGAGCTGACCTTCACTTTGTCGGAATCAGAGCATCCCCGGTCTCCAAAGCTATCGATTCCGTTCAATCCGGTCTTCCTGCCTGCAGGTTTTGTCGGCTTTGTGCTGATCGGCGGAGGTGTGATTGCTGTTGTGCTGATTATTAAAAGGAAAAAGAGCTGTGGGAAAGAGCAGTCCTGAAAAAAGCGACGCAAGCCCGATTTGCGGCAGAGCTCTGCTTCGCGGGTGTCCGGCGCATTTTCTTCTGACAGCGGTTGCC
>ERZ773194.4950-NODE-4950-length-10068-cov-3.506442_pt1 | contig 10068 bp, 11 predicted proteins | sample MGYA00511240_ERZ773194 | MGnify/ENA primary metagenome ERZ773194 (study PRJEB29015, sample SAMEA2737774) | human gut metagenome | biome: human gut; feature: human-associated habitat; material: faeces | place: China | collected 2012 ... | reverse complement strand
ACCGCCTTTTAAAAAAGGCGGACGAAAACTTTCGGCCGCTTCCGCGCTACCGGCGTCGGCGCATCGGAAGCTCTTTGCTAAGCTTTCTCACGAGAAAGCTTGTTTGTCAGAGTACAAGTCCACCCAGGGATTCCGTTATCAGCACCGCCTGTGTAATATCAAGCTTTGTCCGCTTGAGGCGCGCGCTTTTCATGTCCGTTCCCTCGAGTTTTGCCCCGCGCAAATCCGCGTCTGTAAAGTTTGTGCCCTGTACCAGGGCATGGTTCAAATCAGAGCCGGACAGGTTCGCTTTGGTGAGATTACAGTCCCGGAAATCCGTATACATAAAGCGGATTTGTGATAAATCCATGCCCTTTAAGTCACATTGGCAGAAAGCGGCATAGGAATAATCGCCCCCGCGAATCAAAAAACCTGTCAAGTTTGCCCCGGCAAATAAGCTGCCGGTACATTTACAATTGATAAAAGAGGCGCTGAACAGGTGGGCGCCATTCCATTTACAGTTGGTCACCGCGCAGCTGTTCCATTCAGAACCGGCCGCCCGAACAAAGGAAAAATCACATTTTTCAAAGGTACATTTATATGCAGACAGGCTATCCATTTGAGCGCCGTTAAAGCTGCAATTCACAAAAGCATACCCCTCCAGGGTAATTCCGCTGAAATCATCGTCGGTGAATGCTGCGTTTTCATACCGTTTCTGATTCTCACAAAACATGGTCTACTGCACCGCCTCATACATGGCCGAGGCATCGTCCTTTCTGACATGCTCTGAAACATTCAGAATTTTCACCTTCAGCGTTTTATCCCCGAACGTGATTTCCAGAATATCTCCTTCCTTCACATCGACCGATGGTTTTGCCGTATTTCCGTTGACCTTCACGCGGCCGCCGCTGCAAGCTTCGTTTGCAACTGTCCTGCGTTTAATCAGGCGTGATACCTTTAAATATTTATCTAACCTCATTTTAGTTTCCTACTTTCTAAATTTATAGTACAAAAAAATCAGGCCGCAAAACCTGATTTTTTAGTAAGGCCAATTATTTTGCAACAGCATCTTTGAAAGCTTTACCGGCTTTGAATACTGGGACTTTTGATGCAGGAATTGTGATTTCTTGTTTGGTTTGTGGATTTCTGCCTTTTCTTGCAGCTCTTGCTCTTACTTCAAAAGAACCAAAGCCTACTAATTGAACCTTGTCGCCCGCTTTTAATGCACTCTCTACACTATCGACAAAAGCGTTCAGGGCTTTTTCGGCATCCTTTTTGGTAAGGTCTGCGCCTTCTGCAATTTTGGCAATTAAATCAGTTTTGTTCATTTCCAAACCTCCTTTTCTGATAAATTGCTTAACATGTTACATATTCGCGATATTTTTAAAAATTCCTTCTTTTTTTATAAATTTTTTGCTTTTTCCCATAAAATATTCATTTCTTCTAAGGAAAGCTGGTCGAAATTTTTAGAGAACTCTTTTTGTGCATGCTGTTCCATGTATGAAAACCGTTTAATGAATTTATCGGTTGCACTGTTTAGTGTCAGCTCGCTGTCCACTTTAGCAAGCCTTGCTGTATTGACAGCGGCAAAGAGTAAATCGCCGATTTCTTCTTCGATTTTTTCCTTGTCACCGAGTTCCAGAGCCTGCTGCACCTCGTCGGTTTCCTCCCTGATTTTCAAAAGAGCTTCCTCAGGCTTGTCCCAGTCAAAGCCAACCTTTGCCGCTGATTTCTGTACTTTTTGACTGCGAATCAGGGCAGGAAAATAGTTCGATACGCCGTTCAGCACATCGGTATAGGTTTCAAAGCCCTTTTCTTCTTTTTTGATTTTAAACCAATTATCCAGCACCTCGTCCGAAGTATCAGCTTCCGCGTCAGAAAAAATATGAGGATGGCGTAAAATCAGCTTGCGGCATATCCCGTCGGTTACATCATCGATGGAAAACTCGTCATTGTCCTGACCAATTTGCGCGTGAAACACCACTTGAAGCAGCAGGTCGCCCAGTTCTTCAACCAAAATATCCCGGTTGCCGCTCTCAATTCCCTCAAGGGTTTCATAGGCCTCTTCAATTAAATTATATTTTATGCTTTTATGATCCTGCTCCTTGTCCCAGGGGCAGCCGTTTTCCCCCCGAAGAGTTTTCATGATTTTTAGTAAATCATCAAAGTTATATTTTTCTTGTTTCATTTTTCCACCTCTTCTGCTTTCCTACAATACCCTTCAGGCACGCAAGAACATTTTTCAAGTAACGCGGATCCCGTATTTGGTATGTCCGCAGTGCGTTGACAACTGCACGATTACTATAAATTAAGTGATACAAACATTCTATTTAATCAATTTATGTTTTGTCAAAAATGCTGCTATTTTTTCTCCTTTCGGCAGCAGCAGGATATCCTCGCGCCGCAGTGCGCCAAACAGGAACAGTCCTGCAACATAAGCAACGCCGCCCACGCCAATTACTAAAATAGTAGCGATTCTCACATTTCCGATGAAGCCTAAAACCGGCTGATACAAAAGATATATCAGTACGCCCATGATAACGGCGGCTGCACCTGGTTTTAAAATAAAATTCTTTACCGAGAAATTCATCTTAGTAATTTTTCTAACTTCTATAAAGTTTAGGACAGCAATAATCAGGTAACATAAATTTGTACCCAGCGGCGCGCCCAAAATATTGATTTCCGGAATCGCCACCCAGAAATAGTTAGCCGCTATCTTGATTGCCGCACCGATTAACATGTTGCGAACCGGCAGCATCACATTCCCGGTCGCCTGTAATATTGCTGTAGATACTGACACAAAGGTACAGAATAAAATGGCGATTGCCAGAATTTCCAGCATATGCTCACTGGAGGCAGTGTTAAACACCGTCTGTAGAATCGGTCCCGCAAGTACCGACATGCCGATTGCACAAGGCAGAGAAAATAAAATGGTAATGGAAATTGCCGACTCTGTCGTCTGCTTCACGCTCCGCAGGTTTTTGACAGCAAAGGCCGCAGAAATATTCGGCACAACGCTCATACTGATTGCAACTACCAGCGTCAGCGGCAGGTTAAACATAGAAAATGCGTATCCTGAATATGCCCCGTACAGCCACCGCGCACCGTTTTCCGTCAGATGAAGAAGAGTCTGCAGGGATTCAAAGGGCGGATTGAACGCAATATAAGTATGATATAAATTCGCTGCTGTTTCAGGAGAAAAAGTAATGCTCAGCAGCCGGCTCCGTATCATGATCATATCAACAACTGCTGTGATAGAGGAAACGCTTGCGCCGATGGTAATCGGTATGGCGAACAGCAGCAGCTTTTTCATAATTGCGGATGTTTTATTGACTTTAATCTTTTCAATTCCCCTGTACATGGACGGGGAAAGCTTTTTATAAAGAATCAAAAGAACTGCCACCGAGCAAAATGTTCCGGCACTCACGCCGCTGATAGCGCCGGCGGAGGCAACTTCGATTCCTTTATTAATCAGTAGAAAGGCCACTCCATACCCTATCACCAGTTTTCCCAGGGCCTCTGTTACCTCGCTGATTGCCGTTGGAATCATATTTTGTCTCCCCTGGAAGAAACCACGGAAAGCACTCATCACCGCAACAAAGAACAGAGCCGGTGCAATGGCCTTTATACACAGAACAGCCGCACTGTCTTTTATGACGTCATTTGCCAAAAATTCTGCTCCGAAATACAGAAAAGCGGCGCCGCACAAGCCAAAGATACTCAGCAGCAACAGGGCGCATTTGAAAATACGCTTCGTTTCATAATAATGCCCCAAAGCCAGATTTTCAGACACCATTTTTGAAACCGCCACCGGAAGTCCTGTCGTGGCAATTGCAAACAATGTCGCATACAACTGGTACGCGGTATTAAACAGTCCCATTCCTTCTTCGTGGAGCAGGTAGGTAAGCGGTATTTTGAACAGGGCGCCGATGACCTTTACCAATCCATTCGCCAGCACAAGAATCAGCGCTCCCTGTAAAAAGGTCTGTTTTTTCAGTTTAACCAAGCTGTTCCCCCATTTCAATCATACTTCAAACATATTCATTTCATTCTATGAAAGACAACTCCTAAAAATACACAAACTCATCCAAAACAATGTCTTGGATGAGCCGGTAAAGCCGCAGCTGCCCTGCGGCGTTCATTCTCACTTATCTGCGCAGGAAGGATGGGATATCGATATTGCCGTCATCATCGGTATCATCCGCCGGTTTGTCCGCTTTGTCAAAGATTGATTTGCGGGCTGAGGAAGATTTGCCGGCTGCTCCGCCGCCTTCCGCACCCGTTGCAATGACGGTTACCAGCAGTTCATCCTTCAGGTTTTCATCAATCATAGCGCCAAAAATGATATTTGCGTCGGTATCAACAGACTGCTGTACCAGTTCTGCGGCAGCAGAGGCTTCGAACAGTCCCAAATCCACACCGCCGGTAATACAGATAATAACGCCTTTGGCACCGTCAATGGAAGTTTCCAGAAGAGGGCTATGTATCGCGGTCTTGGTTGCTTCTTCTGCGCGGTTGTCGCCTGTAGCACGTCCGATACCCATATGTGCGCAGCCTGCATTTTTCATGATCGCTTTTACGTCTGCAAAGTCAAGGTTAATCATTCCAGGAGTTGCAATCAGGTCGGAAATACCCTGCACGCCCTGTTTTAATACGTCATCTGCCAGAACAAATGCGTCAACCATGGAAATTTTTGGCTGTGCAATGGAGAGCAGGCGGTCGTTTGGAATCGTGACTAAAGTATCCACCGAGGATTTCAGTTCAGAAATTCCGGCTTCTGCGTTTGTCATACGTTTGCGGCCTTCAAAAGAAAACGGTTTTGTTACAATTGCAACCGTTAAAATTCCCAGTTCCTTTGCGATGGACGCAACGATTGGCGCTGCGCCTGTTCCTGTTCCGCCGCCCATTCCGGCTGTTACGAACACCATGTCCGCGCCTTTTAATACCTGCGCGATTTCCTCGCGGCTTTCTTCCGCAGCTTTTTGTCCGATATCCGGATTTGCACCGGCCCCCAGACCCTTTGTCAGCTTTTCACCGATTTGGATTTTGGTATTGGCCCGGCTCCGCTCTAAATCCTGGCTGTCGGTATTTACCGTTATAAATTCTACAGTCGATACTCCTGTACTGATCATTCTGTTCACAGCGTTATTGCCGCCGCCGCCAACACCCACTACCTTAATGTTAGCTAAACTTTCTTTTGCCATTTCAAACTCAAACATCTTCTTTTCTCCATTCCGCCGCTGCCAGCGGCAAAAATATAGTAATTTGTCCTCCTGCTCATTTTCAAAATGAAAAGAGGCTGTATCGAATGTTTTCTTTCACTGATAACTGTTATATTTAGCCAAAACGCTAAATATTTCCATATAATCAGCGGATTTAACAACATAAATCAAACTTTACCTGTAATTATAACCTATTTTGTGAATTTATTCAATATAAATCTTCTAATTATCGCAAAATTTTGAAATAATCTTGTTCCAAACACAATAACTGCCACCAAATAGATGTCCAAATCCAGCCGCTTGCCGAGATAGACCAGCAAAATTGCGAGCGCTGCGTTACCGGCAAAGCCGGTCAGAAAGATTTTTAAATTGAAGGTTTTCTGAAATACAGCGCTGATTCCGCCGAATATGGAATCCAGTGAGGTTAATATAGCGATTGCGGCATATTGGGAATATTCGGCTGAAATATGGTACGGAAAAAACAGTCCCAGCAGCACTCCGGCCAATAGAGCAATGAGAGGTATCAGCATTACTGTCCCTCCTTTTGTACAGGCTGCGCATATTTATATTCAATTGTACCTGAAAACCGCTCCACTGTCAACTTATTCTGTTTTTTAATGTCAATATTGACATTAAACATAGAAAGCAGATCTACAATACCGCCCGGCATTTTCAGTGCGCTTTCTAAATTGTTTGGGTCACCTATGGCCTTTATGACAAAGGGCGCCGCGTACCGCCGGTTATTAACGCTGACCGTCGAGCCTGCACAACGGATTTCAGACGTTGCAATCAGTCTTTCATTATTGATGGAAATCGCTTCAGCGTCCGCGTCAAACAATTCGTTAATCAGACGCAAAAGATCGGCGTCATGAATCATAAAGTCCTCAATATTTGGGTCATTATTATTTTTATTGGTATTTTCTGTCAGGGTCACAATAACTCCCGGGCCTTCCAAATCCGTCTGCCCGGCCAGCAGTTCTGCCTTTGATAACTGCTGGCTCAGCACCTTTGAGGCATCCGCCTCCTCGCGGTAGCCGTTCAGTTCATCCATGTATTCCAGCAGCTGTACATACAACTGCTCGTTTTTCTGTTTTTCCGCGTTGAGCTGTGTTTGAAGGGTTTCTACCCTCTGGCCGTCATAACTGCCCGCTGTTTTATTTTTGGTTACGCTTTTGAATTGAAGGACAATCACAAACCCAAGCAAAAACAACACAACCGACAGTGCAATCTGTACTTTTCTATTGTGCATTGCTTTTGTCCTCCTGGTTAGATGAACTGTCATCCTCTTCATTAATAGATGGTTGGTCTGTGTTCCCCTGGCTCGTTTGGTCTCCGTTCTGCTCCTGGTCCGGCTGTCTGTTTTCCCGTTCAGGGCTTGGCTGAATGGTTGGACCCTCTTGGTTTAACCGATAGGTCGCGTCTTTCGCTGTCAGGTCTAAATATCCCTTAGGGCTTTCACCGAGCTGGTTCAATATTTCGCTCATATAGTCCATTTTATAGGTCAGATTTTTGCTGTCACCTACCAGGACAGTCAATTTTCCCTGGTTTAATTTCAAAATGATAGCGTCTGCGTTTGACACGTCTATTTCATTGACGGTATTATATTTCCCTTTATCCATTAAAGTTTTCACAATTTCTGTAATGATATTATATCTGCTTTCGTTTTCCAAAACAATCTTTTTGCCCTCTTCATATCCGGTGATGCCTGTCCCATTGATGACAAGATATTCGCTTATCTGGTCGGCGCCCACTGTTTCCAGCGCTTTGCCGTACCGGTCTATCAGGACGCCGTTGCCAAGATAGGGGATGACACCTGCAATTTCACTTTCGGTAACCGCAATATCGACTTTGTTGGGGAATACCCGCTTTACTTTGGCGTCCGCAACATAGGGTATCGTTTCAACACCCTGACTGATTTTAGATAATTTATATTTAAAAATATTGGTTCCCACTGTCACGCCCGATGCATTTAATATATCCTCCTGCGGTACCCGTATGTTGCCGGAAACCCTTATTTCAGTAACATTAAAATAAGGCGTAGAAATACCAAGGCAAACGATTGCAATCAATAAAAACAGAAGCAATAGGAGCTTTCCGATAAAGCTCTTTTTCTTCTTTTTGATTTTTTTTGCTGGGATTCTGCGTCTTTTCTTTTGCATTTTTAACCTGCCTATCTGCCCCAAACGGCTTGATTTATCTTTTGTATAAGGTAGCTGGGAAGCGCTGAGCACTGCGGCTGAGCGCCCCGTTTTTCTATTTCTCCCGCGCAACTTGTGCGCCGAGGTTCGTAAACATCGTTTCGATGGATTCATATCCCCGGTCAATATGGTAAATATCGCCTATTCGGCTGACGCCTTTTGCACCCAATGCCGCAACAAGCAGAGCCGCCCCGCCGCGCAAATCAGTCGCCCGGACATCTGCTCCGCTCAGGGCGGGGACGCCGCGTATTACTGCGGTCCGGCCGTCGATTTTAACATCTGCTCCCATTTTCAGCAGTCCATCGACATGCTTAAATCTATTTTCAAAAATGGTTTCTGAGATAATAGAACTGCCGTTCGCGCAGGTCAGCATTGCCATGACAACTGGTTGCGCATCAGTTGGAAATCCGGGATAGGGGGAAGTAGTAATTTTATCAATTGCCCTTACCCGGCCCTGACTCTGCATTCTGATTTCATTTTTATCGATTGTAACGTCACATCCGCAGTCGCGGACAACAGAGGTAATGCTCGCTATATGCTCGGGAATCACTTTTTTGATACAGACGTCGCCGCCGCATAGTCCAACAGCCGATAAAACAGTCGCCGCCACGATTCTGTCCGGAATCACGTCATGCTCCGCATCATGCAGCTCGGCTACTCCGTCAATCATGATTTCGGCAGTACCGCCGCCCCGCACCCTGCATCCCATCTGATTGAGAAAATTTTGCAGGTCTACGATTTCCGGTTCCTTGGCGCAATTGATGATTTTAGTGCGTCCCTTTGCCTTTACTGCCGCCAGCATCAGGTTTTCTGTTGCTCCCACACTGGGAAAATCAAGATAAACCGTACTGCCCATCAGAGTATTCGCGGCCGCACTGATTTCACCGTGGCTTTCCCGGATTTTAATTCCCAGCTTCTGCAAAGATTTTAAATGTAAGTCAATCGGCCGAGGGCCCAGCTCACATCCTCCGGGATATGTAATTTTTGTTTGCTTGCATCTTGAGATTACCGCCCCTAAAAAGATGACTGACGAGCGCATTTCACGCATTAATTCATCGGGGATACAGTTACAGGTAATGTTTTTGGAATTAACAACGATTGTTCCCTTATCCTTTTGTACAGTGCATCCCAAATATTTCAGGATTTCAATCGCGGATGTAACGTCTTTGAGGTCAGGACAATTATGCAGTACACATTCTCCCGGGTTTAAGATACAGGCGGCCAATATCGGCAAAACTGCGTTTTTAGCGCCGTGAATCGATATTTCTCCATGGAGGGGCCTCTGACCATTAATTACAAGTTCACTCATTTTCACACCTCCGCAAAAATCAACTAATCCATAGTATGCGAATGTGCAAACGAGTGTTACTTCCGCTTTCCTATTCCGATAGGGCATGCACAAATTTTCAAAATACAGTCATTCCTGCCCGATTAAGACAACAACTCCAAAATGGTCTGATAAATGAGTTCGGTTGAATTACGGATACCCATTTGACAGGACTTTTCCTGCATGATAGAGAGTCGTCTTTGGTCATTGACCAGTTTTTTTATTTCATATAAAACATTGATAATGGTATTTTCATCTTCTTTCACCATGACCGCACCGCCGCCGTCCGCGATTGCTTTGGCGTTGTATTCCTGATGATTGTTGGCAACATTGGGCGACGGTATTAAGATGGCCGGGCGTCCTACTGCTGTCAGTTCCGCACAGGTGATAGCGCCGCTGCGGGCAACGACAAGGTCGGACGCGATTATATATTCATGCATGTTATAGATATATTCAAAAACCTTGATATGTTCTCCTAAATTGATACCTGCAAGCTGCTTTATAACCTGCGGGTAGCCGGATTTTCCTGCTGCAAGAACGATCTGCATTTGTTTTTCCCTGGCCTGTTTTTGTATCAAGTCAACCAAACAGCGGTTGATTGTTTCCGCTCCAAGACTGCCGCCTGTTGCAAAAAGGAAGGGGCGGGAATCAAGGCCCAGTTTCGCTCGTGCCTCTGACTGGCTGATGCTAAAAAATTCTGCTCTGACCGGATTTCCAGTCAATACGAGCTTATCCTTTTGCTTAAAATATGCGCGGCTGGGTTCAAAGCTGATACAGATTTTGTCCGCTGCCCTGGAAACGATTTTGGTGGTAAGTCCGGGAATCACGTTCTGTTCATGTATCACAGTCTTAATCCCCATCTGCTGTGCTGCGAACACCACCGGTCCGCTGACATAACCCCCGGTGCCGACTACAACATCGGGTTCAAAATCACGGATGATTTTTTTTGCCTGTGACACGCCCTTAACAGCCTGTGCCGCTATTGTTACATTTTTCAGGCTCAATTTGCGCTGAAAGCCTGCTATTTCAATAAATGCAATCGGAAATCCTTCCTTTTGCACTAATGTCTCTTCCATGGAATTTTTCTTACCGGCAAACAAAATTTTAGAGCCGGGTTCCTGCTTTTGTATCATTTTTGCGATTGCAACTGCCGGGTTAATATGACCGGCTGTTCCGCCGCCGGCAAGCAATACCTTCATAATGACACCCCAATCGAGAAAAAGTTATAACAAGATTCCATTAAGGGGCTTTTGTGCTTAACGCACAAAAGCTTCCAAAACACTGAATTCTTAGCAAAGCGAGACCAAAGGTCGAAGCTGAGCCTTAGAGTTCGTGATGCAGG
>ERZ773194.4936-NODE-4936-length-10086-cov-9.666035_pt1 | contig 10086 bp, 6 predicted proteins | sample MGYA00511240_ERZ773194 | MGnify/ENA primary metagenome ERZ773194 (study PRJEB29015, sample SAMEA2737774) | human gut metagenome | biome: human gut; feature: human-associated habitat; material: faeces | place: China | collected 2012 ... | reverse complement strand
AAGGCGCTCTGCCTGCACGTCGCCCACAGCTGCAACCTCAACTGCAGCTACTGCTTCGCCGGGCAGGGCAAATACCGCGGCGAAAGCGCGCTCATGCCGCTGGAAGTCGGCAAACGAGCGCTGGACTTTTTAGTAGAAAACTCCGGCAGCCACACCAATCTGGAGGTGGACTTCTTCGGCGGCGAGCCGCTGATGAACTGGGAGGTCGTCAAAGAACTCGTCCGCTACGGCCGCAGTCTGGAAGCGCCGCATCATAAGCGTTTCCGCTTCACGCTGACCACCAACGGCGTCAATGTTGACGACGATGTGATCGAATTCTCCAACCGCGAGATGCAGAACGTCGTCATGAGCATCGACGGCCGCAAGGAAGTGCACGACCGCTTCCGCGTAGACTATCAGGGGCACGGCAGCTATGATACAATCATCCCGAAGTTTCAGGAGTTCGCAAGACGCCGCGGCGAACGCGATTATTATGTGCGAGGCACTTACACCCATGCCAATCCAGACTTCACCAATGACATCCTGCACCTCGCGGACCTCGGCTTCACGAAGCTTTCGATGGAACCGGTCGTCTGCGACCCAAGCGATCCATCTGCGCTGACCGCGGAGGACCTGCCGATCCTGTTTTCGCAGTATGAAAAGCTGGCAGAAGCAATGCTCGCGCGCCAAAAGGAAGGCCGTCCGATCACCTTCTATCATTATATGATCGACCTCAACCACGGTCCTTGCATTTATAAGCGCATCGCGGGCTGCGGCTCCGGTACGGAATACTTCGCCGTCACGCCGCAGGGCGAGCTCTATCCCTGTCATCAGTTCGTCGGCGACGAGGCCTACCGGATGGGCAATATCTGGGACGGTGTGACCAATACCGACATGCAGGAGAAGTTCCGCCAGTGCAACGTCTATTCCCGCAGGGAGTGTGATGACTGCTGGGCAAGGCTCTACTGCTCCGGCGGCTGCGCGGCGAACGCTTACCACGCGTCCGGCGACATCAACGGCGTTTACGAATACGGCTGCGAGCTGTTCCGCAAGCGTATAGAGTGCGCGATCATGCTCAAAATCGCCGAAAATTTCGTTTCTTAACAGTTTATTAACATAGGCTTGAATCTAGTTTTTTTGCGGATTCAAGCCTCTTATTTATGTCGAAATCTTCAAAGGTTCTTCAAATTTTCTTCACATTGACGCAAGCTTTTGTTGACAAGTTTTTAACTAGAGGTTATAATGAGCCTAGTGTTAAACAACACTCATTCTTTATTTATTTAACTTCATATGATTAAGGAGGACTTTATTATGGGTAAAAAGATTCCTTTGTGGCAAACCATTCTGGTTATGCTCGTGATGATCGGATTGTTAGTTTGGTCCATCGTCAAAGACGCAGGTGGAGAGCCGCACATCGCACTTATCCTCGCAGCTTCTTTCGCGGGCATCATCGCTTGCTTAAACGGCTGGAAATGGGCTTACCTGGAGCAGGGTATCCTCGCATCGATCAACCGGTCCATGCAGGCGATCCTCATTCTTGCAATCCTCGGCGCGATCATCGCTTCCTGGATGGCAGCAGGTACAATTCCTTCCATGATGTATTATGGAATTAAGATCATCAGCCCGAAGGTATTCCTCGTAACCGCTTGTATCCTTTGCTCCATCGTATCTCTGGCGACAGGTTCATCCTGGTCGACCGCGGGTTCCATGGGCGTCGCTCTGATGGGCGTCGGTGCAGCGCTCGGATTCCCGCCGGCCATGACAGCAGGTGCTGTTGTATCCGGTGCTTACTTCGGTGACAAGATGTCCCCGTTATCCGACACGACCAACCTCGCTCCGGCGATGGCAGGTGCGACCCTGTTCGGACACATCAAGCACATGGTTTACACCACCGGTACTTCCATGCTGATCGCTTTGGTTGTGTACGCAATCATGGGCTTCATGCATGCATCGAGCAATGAGCCGGATCTGTCCGTCATCGACGAGATTTTGGGCTTCATTCAGCAGTCATCCAATATCAGCGTTGTCACACTGGTTCCGCCGCTGTTCGTTATCTGTGCAGTCGCATTAAAACTTCCGGCGATCCCGTCTCTGGTAGGCGGCGCTGTCATCGCAGTTCCGTTCATGTTCATGAACCACGCTGCAATCGAAACAGCGCTCGAGGACAAGGTGATCAACAACGTATTCTACATCATGAACAACGGTATCTCCTTAGGTGTTGTTCCGGAGGGCGCTTCTCCTATTATTGAAGAACTCAGCAGCCTGCTGTCCTCCTCCAGTGTACAGGGCATGATGTGGACGATCTCCATCATTCTGTCAGCAATGTGCTTCGGCGGTATCTTAGACTGCACCGGCATGATGGCTTCCTTCGCATCGATCTTCCTGAAGGTTGCAAAAGGCAGAGGCGGTCTGGTTCTCTCCACTGAGTTAATGTGTATCATCACAAACGCAGTATGCTGTGACCAGTACTTATCCCTGGTACTCCCGGGCAGAATGTTCAAGGAATCCTTCGAAGATATGAGACTGCGTCCGGAAAACCTCTCCAGATGTCTGGAAGACTCCGGTACCATTACCTCTAACTTCTTCGCGTGGAACACCTGCGGCGCTACCATGAGAAACTTCCTCGGTATCGACTCCAGCTACATTCCATATGCGATTCTGAACTGGCTGAACCCGGTAGTCTCTGTATTCTTCGGCTACACCGGCATCACCATGACGAAGCTGACAGAAGAAGAATATGCAAAGATCTTAGAAGAAAGAGAAGAAGAAAAGAAGGCCGCGTTAAAGGCACTCGAAGCTTAATATCGAACTTCATCATCTTACAGTTTATTTACCCGCCGGCCCTGCCGGCGGCTTTCTGTTGTGCGTAAACCGGCGCAGGAAAGCGCTTGCGCCCCCTCCTGCCAAAACTTCCGGCGGCTTTTTCCATTCCATAGCTTCGCGCGTCCTGTGCGCGAAAACGGGCGTCCATGCAGGACGCCCGTTTTCGTTTACATATTACATAACCGCAGAATCAGAATCATCATATTCTGCTGTCTCTATTGTACATCTTGTATACAGTATGTGTCAAATATTTTCTAGCAGTTCTCCTGTTCTTTTTCTCGTACCCGGTGCTTGTGCAGCAGGCACACAAACCGCTCCTTGCCGAACAAACAAAAATGCAAGCAGCCCAAGCACCTATGCGAGTTTCGCGCGCAGCAGAGACACAAAATCAGCCGACGCGTATAGCGACAAACACGCTTGGCAAAGCAGCAGCTGCGCGAGGCAAACACACGCGCGAGGAAATCCAGCGTTCTCGCCATGCGCTTTTGTCCCCTCCGGCTCATATTTTTCAGTGATCTTTGCCATACTAGCAGCAGGGAAAAGATGCGCATGATGGAATTCGAGAATCCTCCGCGCATATCGTGCTTCTGCGTGAGCGTCGCTTTACGAGCAGTTTTTTCCGATATTCTGAAGCATCGCTACGCGATATTTCCTACATAACAGGAAAGGGTGTGCCGCTTCCTTGTCCGCCATTTCCCTGCGGTGCTTGGATTGCAGTTCCATAAGCTGGCGGCTGTGTTCCTCCTGCTGCCGCTCCATCTGCTGTTGCAACAATTCGATACTCTCGTCACGGGCAGCAACTTCGTCTTGCAATGTGCGGTTGTCGGCTTCCAACTCTTTCAATTTGCCGCTGCCCAAAAGAGAACCGACCTGTGCCACAAGTGCAGCTTTTGCCTCGGTCTTGGCGGCTTCCAGCTTCTCCGACTTGATTTCCTTCCGCACTTCGTCAAGTTGCCTTTCCGCCTGCTGTTGCTCGTCCTGCAACTGCCGCATGTTGGCTTCAAGCTCTCCCGTCTGCCGTTTCAGGTCACGGTAGTATTGGGCGGTGGTGATGTGCCGTGCCTCCGAACCCCGTATGCCACGCTGCAAGCCGTACTTTGCCATCGCTGCGGCATAGCTGTCGTGGTAGGCGATAAGCCTTTCACGGGTTAAGAGGTCATCGGCGCACAAGCGCACGGCGTTGGTTTTCTTGCGGTAGGTGCATTTGCCTTCCGTCTGCTTTCGCTTGGTTTTCCTGCGCTCTCCCGTCACTATCGGCACGACCGTGGCGTGGATGTGCGGCGTATGCTCGTCCATGTGCAGCACTGCAGATACAGTGTTCTCCTTTCCGAATGTGCGGTGCAGCCATTGCAGGTTGTCGTCGCACCATTCAGATAGTCTGCCTTCGTCCTGCATTCTCGCCATGTCCTCGTGTGTACCCGAAAGCACGATGCGGATTGCCCTCACTTGGTCGGGCGTTATCTTCCTTTTGATGCCAGCCGTGCGGATGCGGTGGCTTATCGCTCCGGTGCGGTCTGCCACTCCATCGGGGAATTGCACCAGCTCACGGTTGAGGTGTGTGCGTGTGGGGTCTGCGTTCTTGGGCATGGTCTTGCGTTCTATATGGTCGGATGCGCCCGTGTCAGCCGAACCTTTCGCCTTGTTGATTTGGATGCTGATATATCCCATGTCTGTTTCTTGTTTTTGAGGTTGTACAAACTTGTTTGTCGGTGTCCGCCTGCCTGCGGTCATAGCCGCACGGGGCAAGCGGGGGTGTCCAGAGGGGTGCAATCCCGCTGGCTCATTGGGGCGTTTTTAGCATTAGCGTCAGCGGTGCGTGAAGAAAACGCCCTAATGAGCTATGGCTTTTTGTTCCCCAAAAGCCTGCGGCGGTGTCGGCGGTGTGTCGGCTGCTGTCGGTCGCCTTTTTCTTTTCGCCAGCGATGTAGGCTTTCCCTTGTCGGTCGGCAGGACGGAAGTCCGTCCGACCAGCCTGCGGATGGCGGCGTTCACCTCTGTCGCTTCCCCGGCGGACTTGTTGAGGGTAGAAAAAGTGTTGAATTGTTGACGATGGCATATAGCGCATTGATGTCCTGTAATATACGTCCTCAGCAACCGCTCAACAAACCCGTTCACAAAACATTTGGAGACGAAAAGAAAAAGAAATGCCGTTGTGGTGTGCCGCTTGGCTTTTCTTTTCAACAGCCTTTTTCTTTTGTTGAGGATTTGTTGAGAGTGTATATTGTTATATATCAGTATATTATTTGCCATATTCAACAATTCAACAAAATATCAGAGGTTTTCAAGCATATTTTTGGTGACGGTATAATACCTGCCTACACGGTTCTTGGGCAGATAGTGTCCTGCACGGTTGTAGTCGTACTCATAGGTAGTGTAAGTAAGACCGTTGGGCGCAGGTGTCAGCTTCCAGCACTCCTGCACCACTTTCCGAACCTGCGACTTCTCCACCTTGACTTGCGAGCAGACAAGCAACGGGATGATGTCATTGAGGCAAAAAGAAACAGAACTGACACCCACGCTTGCCATGATGTCGAGCAGCAGTTCCGCCATCTCTATTTCCAAACGGTTACGGTTGCTTCGGATAATCTTCCGCAGGGCATCCGTTTCCAGCCGCTTCGGGTTGAACCACATGCGGCTCTCTTTCTCGGTGGATAGCTTACGACCAGCAAGGAAGTGCAGGAAAGCTGAGATTTCGGCTTTCAGCTTTTGCAGGAAGTCGGTATCGTCACTCTGTAACGGCATAATCTTCCGCACCCAATAGCGTGTTTCCCCTGCGTCGATGATGACGGGCAGATGTTCGTTGTTGGAGCAAAGCACGAACTTGGCGAAGAAGCCTATCTCGTCACGGTCTTTGCCTTTCGCCTCCACCTTGTAGGATAGCGTGGTACTGAGGTTTTTCAACCGCTCGCTGTCCTCACGGCGGTTGAGCAGCACCTCGTCCACCATGATGAGCAGCTTGCCCGCCCAGTCGGAATTGAACTGGCTGCGGAAGTCCTCGTTGGTGTTGAACGTCACGTTGTTCTGGAATACGGCTTTCAGGAAGTTCAGGAACGTGCTTTTGCCCGTATTCCTCTCTTCGGACACGAGCAACAGGATGGGCAGCTTCTGAACGGGATACAGATACAGCAGTTGCAGGTAGTCCATGCCCAACCCGTACTGTTCGCCGAAGATGTGTTCCACCAACGAGCGAATGCAGGGGAAATCGCCCGGCACGGGAACATGGCTTATCGGCTCGTAGAGGTTGAGGAACTTGCCGACTACGGGCTGGTAGCCTACATGGTCGGGTACGGTGCAGAAGCCGTCATACTTTGGGATGCCCGCCATGTAGTCCTTGCCGTAGTCCTGTCGCAGGGTCTCGGCGTTCCATGCGATGCGTTTCCTCACATAGCCGCCGTCGATTCGGGGCTGGTTCACAATTTTGTAGAGCGTTGTGCCTACACGGATAAATTCTTCTTTCTTTTCCATATCTCAAATACAGTTTTTAGTGCCGCCGACACCTTGTCGGCAAGCGGATTGAACATGGGTGCAAAGCTACGGCAGGACGGCTAAAACCTTGATAAGTAAAACTATGCAGAACGGCGCAAAAGAAACTGACAGACAAGAAAATACAGCATAATAGGAAATATCAGTTATCCAAAGGCGAAAAGAAAAAAGCCCGAAGAAGCGGAATGTCCCACTTCTTCGGGCAGATGGCATTGTGTGAATGCACGGGCGTATTGATACGCAACTACACCCGCTAACACTTACATGTTGTACTATTGCCTAACGAAAGCCAAAGCATTTGTCTGTCTTTTCGCAAGCACAGCCTTTCCAACAGGACGTTGCGTACCCTTGCGGCATTGGGTGTATTGATACGGAAGGCAAGTGCCACGACCATCGGTAGGGCATACGTTGCCGCATAATAACCGTTGGGCAGCCTCATACGCTTTTCAACATCGTAAGGTTGCAACACTTCGCTTTTGTACACGGCTCGGATAGCAGCACGGAGTGTCGGGGCGATTACGTCGAACAGTCTTACCAATTCCATTTCGCTCATCCAAACATTTGCGGTATCGGACGGCACGGCAACCCTGCCGTACTCGTCCATCGTGATTATTGTCCGTTTCATATCCCTGCCACTTTGATGTTGCCGAAAGTCTGGTTCAGTTGGTTACCGAAAGCCGTCAAATCGTTACCCAGCTTCTGTGTGGTTATCTTTGCGTAAATCTGTGTAGTCTTGATGTTTGTGTGTCCCAAAACACGGCTCACGCTCTCAATCGGCATGCCTTTGCTGAGGGCTAATGTGCCGAACGTATGGCGGGCGCAATGAAAGCTGATTTGCTTGTTTATGCCACACTCGCTGATAACCTTTTTCAGCTTCTTGCAGACGTTCCAATAGTTGATTTCACCGAAAACCGAATTGTCCTTTTGGAAAGGTCTGTACTTTCCGATTATTTGCAACGGGATATCCAGCAGCTTCACTTGGAACGGTACACCCGTCTTGTGCCGTTTGGAGATAATCCACTTCTCGCCGTTCACGTCCATAATCTCGTCCGTGGTCAGTTCCCTGATGTCTGCGAAGCTGAGTGCGGTGAAGCAGGCAAAGACGAACAGGTCACGGGTGAAAGCAAGCGTAGCATCGGAAAACTCATGCTCGATAAGCTGCCGGATTTCTCCCTCCGTAAGATACTCCCTTTCCTTCACGTTGGGCGTGATACGGAACTGCGCAAATGGATTTCTCGGTATCAGCCCGTTGTAATGCGCCCGTGAAACGACCGTCTTGACCCACATGCAAGCCAGCCACACGGAAGCGTTCTTCAACCCTTGTTCCGTTGTGAGGAATACGGAGAACTCCTTGATGAAGTCGGGAGTAAGTTCCAGCATGGACATGTCGTTGCGTTTGTAGAACGACTTGATGAACGCCGCCACATAGTTCCGTGAGCGCACCATCACACGGTAAGACCCCATGCAGCGGTCTTTGCCGACACGTTTCAGGAACTTGGCGTTCTCCTTGTCGAATGCGCCGAGTATCGTTTCATACTCGCAGCCGATGCCCTGATAGGCGTTGCGCACCATTTCCGCCGTGACATACGCCTCACGGTCGGATATGCGCTGGTAGTGCTTGATGATTTGCGCCTTGATGTTGTCAAGCGCAAGGTTCGTCTCCCTCGCTTCCACGCTCTTGCCTTTGGCACGGTTGCCCTTTGCATCCCAAAGCTCCTTTGTGATGCTCCGCTTACAACTGAACTGCGCCACCGTCCCGTTGATTGTAACCCGTCCCATGATGGGGACAATTCCATTCTTCTCCTTGCTGCCGTTCACATAGATTTGACTTCTCCCAATATCCACAATTTGCCCCTACCTTCTTCATATTCAATTTTAATTGCGCCAATCTGGGCTTTTTATAAGGTTATTACGGAGATTTTCCGTAAATTTGTAGAAATAAGACAGCCAATAATATTTATAAAAATATGCGAGAAAAACTCTCCTATCCTGTTAGGATCATCATATTCTTACTATCCATTTTTCTCTGGAGCTTTCCGGCAGAAGGGCAGGATAGTGAAAGCTTAAAAAAGCAATTAGATCAAAAGCTAAACTCTTTCGCAAGGCAATATGTGTCTTCACGCACCATTAAGATTGACTCCATCCTCATACAGAAGAAGAAAGTCACGCTTTTCGCCAATGAAGCTTTGGAGGACATCCCTTTTCGGGAATATAACGTTTCTGAGCTTTACGCAAGTATAGCTCCCCTATTCCCCAATGCCTCCAAGATCGTCATCTTGACCCGAGATACAGACATTGAGAGCTTGATTCCCGAATACGACAGAAAAGGACGTCCCAACAAAAAGAGGCTATACTCCATTAAAGAGAGTAAATACCCGCTAACCCGTAGCCTATCCACCCCTCATGAGATAAAAAACGGATTACAAAACCGTCATATCGCCCTTTGGCAAAGCCATGGTTTATATTACGCCCAGACCGCCCATCGCTGGGAATGGCAACGGGCTCGCATGTTCGGCACCGTGGAGGACTTATTTACGCAGAGTTTTGTTCTTCCTTATCTGACCCCGATGCTTGAAAACGCAGGAGCGACTATTCTTATCCCCCGGGAAAGGGACACTCAAATACACGAAATCATTATCGACAATGATCGCTCTACTCCGGGATCCGAGTATAAGGAATTGGATGGAGAGAAAGCTTGGTCGGATGGGGAGAAAGCCGGATTTGGGCATATTCAAGCTACTTATACGAATGGGGAGAACCCTTTTACGCAAGGTACCTATCGGCAGACGGTCACACAGAGGAAAGGAAAAGAAAGTCTCATCGAGTGGATTCCCGAAATTCCGGAATCGGGGAATTACGCGGTCTATGCCTCCTATCAATCTTTTCCGAACAGCACAGAGCAGGCACTGTATACCATCCATCATGCCGGAGGGGAAACCACAATCGCCGTCAATCAAACAATGGGGGGTGGGACTTGGATCTATCTGGGAAACTTCAAATTCACGGCACATGAACAAGCCCATGAGAGAATCGTATTAACGAATCAAAGCAATAAATCGGGAAAGATTATCACGGCAGACGCAATCAAGATCGGTGGCGGCATGGGGAACATCGCACGTAGCCCGCTAGAAAGTCCCTATCCGATAGAAGCAGAGACAAGTGGGTATCCACGGTTTACCGAGGCGGCCCGATATTGGCTACAATGGGCGGGAATGCCAGATAGTATCTATTCGAAAAGCGCTTTCCGCAATGATTATCAAGACGACATTTACGCACGTCCCCGATGGGTTAATTATTTAAAAGAACAAGCCCATATCCCTATCGACATGGCCTTCGCATTCCATTCCGACGCAGGAACCACCCCGGATGACTCAATTATAGGGACACTCGGCATCTATATGTCTAAAAGCAACGACGGAATCTACACCAACCGGAAAAGCCGGGAGATCGCCAGAGACCTAACCGACATGATCCAAACACAGATCCTGTCCGATGTCCGCAAGGTTTACAATCCTCAATGGAGCCGCCGTGGCATGTGGAATCAATCTTATATAGAGGCACGTATTCCCGATGTCCCAACGATGCTATTAGAATTACTATCCCATCAAAACTTCGCCGATATGCGTTACGGGTTAGACCCACGCTTCCGTTTCCTTATCTGTAGGGCGATCTATAAAGGGATGCTCCGTTATATCTGTTTCCAGAATAAACAGGAGCCTATCGTACAACCGCTCCCACCCGATCGTCTGTATACGGAGCTCGTAGAAACGAATAAAGTGAGAATCGGCTGGAAAGCCGTAC
>ERZ773194.4933-NODE-4933-length-10091-cov-3.972200_pt1 | contig 10091 bp, 9 predicted proteins | sample MGYA00511240_ERZ773194 | MGnify/ENA primary metagenome ERZ773194 (study PRJEB29015, sample SAMEA2737774) | human gut metagenome | biome: human gut; feature: human-associated habitat; material: faeces | place: China | collected 2012 ... | reverse complement strand
TGGTGCTTACGGTATTAAAAGTGACGAGAACGTTTTCACTGCCTTGGTTGTGGGTGCTTGGTCCGCTTTGGATTGGCACACGTCGGTACCGTGATTAGGGCTGCTTGCGCTGGGAGATCTCTCCCAGCGTTTTTTATTGCTCAGAGATGCTGAGCTGTCAGGATGAAATGCCAACTCCCGAACTCCGTACTTTTTGTACGGCAAAAAGGATTATAATTTTGTGCGTAGTACGGTATAATAGGCGAAAAGTTTATTGTACGAAAGCGAGGAGTGGCGGTGGAGAACATTCTGGATACCATAACCGCCTACCGTAAAGAACGCAAATGGTCGCTATACGATTTAGCGGCTCACGCCGAGCTGAAACCGTCCACCATTTCTACATGGTATAATGACAATGCGATTCCGACCATTCCTTCGCTTGTAAAGATCTGCGATGCCTTTCAAATCACACTTTCTGAGTTTTTTGCTAAGGCAGAGGGAAACATGTTTTGTTTCCTGTGGGGCGAGTGCCACCTTTTTAAATGCCCTCAATTGTTTTTTTGGCTGCCCTTCTTCCGGGATGCCGACATAGAGCTGTATGGTCTGTGCACCTGCTCTGTTTCCAGTGTTTGTAATCTGGCAGCGGCAGCAAACAGTTTCATCGTCGGTTTTTTCAACGGAAAAATCATGCAAATCAAAGGTTGTGTAACTAAGACCGTATCCAAATGGGAAGAGAACCGGAATTTCTTCGGTTTCATAATAGCGGTAGCCAACCATTAATTTTTCCGTGTATTCCACATGACGCTGACCGGAATTATCCACTGTGCCTGGATAGGATTTGAATTTTTCGGTCGGTGTATCACAAAGGTGAACCGGATAGGTTTCCGCCAAGTGTCCGGATGGATTTACCTCGCCAAAGAGAACTCGTGCTAAAGCAAGTCCGCCATGCATGCCGCAGTAGCTTGTCTGAATCAGTGAGTTTACTTCTTTTATCCATGGCATTTCAACCGGACCGCCGTTGATCAGTACCACGGTGAGATTTTTACATTTTTCTGTCAAAGCCTCAATCACTTCGTTTTGTCCATATGGAAGTGTCATGTCCGGGCGGTCAAATCCTTCCACATCGTAAGCATGGTTTAATCCACCGATAAAGATGACTTCATCGTAGGACGGGCAGGCATCCAGTGCCTCTTTCAGATACTTCTCACGTATCGGGCGGATTTCTTTGTCAAACTGTTCTTTTCCGCGGTCTGTTGTATAATCTACATCCAGACTTTCTGCCTGCCAGTCGACTTCACCGGCTACATGTTTTTCATTATCTACGTAATAACCGGGCAGCCAGTCAATCTGTGCATCACCGCCGAGTACCATACGCATGCCAAGCATTGGCGAAATATCATAAAGTGCTTTGATTTCCGCACTTCCACCGCCGGCAGCATGTGTTCTTTTGGCGTTATCGCCGAGGACAAGAATTTTCTTTGTTTCCTTGGAAAGCGGGAGATGTGCCGTGTCATTTTTTAACAGGACAATTCCCTCTTCCGCAATCTCCTGAATGGTCTGCTGATGTTCTTTTGTGTTTGTGCAGCCTTTATTTCTAGTTTTGTCACCGAGCTTAATTCGCTCCATCATTGTTAAAATCCGCTCAATCCGTTCGTCAATTACAGATTCGTCGATTCCTCCAGATTTTACTTTTTCAAGAAGTGGATTTGCTAACTTATAATCGTCAAAATCCGGTGTGACGGACATTTCCATATCAACCCCGTTTAAAGCGGTTTTTTCTGTGTTATGCACGCCGCCCCAGTCAGAAATTGTAACCCCATCATAGTGCCACAAATCACGTAGAATTGTTTTTAAAAGCGTTGCATTTTCACAGCAGAATTCACCATCATACTTATTGTAGGCACCCATCACACTATACGAGCCACCTTCCATTAATGCATCATAAAATGCCGGCAGATATAATTCAAAAAGTGTTTTATCATCGACTTTGGTGTCGACACTTAATCGGTCACACTCCTGATTATTCAGGGCAAAATGTTTCACACAAGCAGCTACATCCTGTGACTGGATTCCCTGCACCAAAGGAACTGCCATACGTCCGGTAAGGTGTGGGTCCTCGCTCATATATTCAAAGTTTCTTCCGCACAGAGGAGTTCGTTTGAGGTTGATGCCGGGTGCCAAAATGACATCTTTTCCTCGTCCGCGTGCCTCATCCCCTAACACTTCGCCAAATTTGCGAGCAAGGTTAGGATTCCACGTGGTGCAAAGACATGTATTACTTGGCAGCCAGCTTACGAAATCCGTTGTGTCATCAATTGGCGTCCAACTGTCATTTTCAAATTCCTGACGCACTCCGCTTGGCCCATCTGACATAATAAGCGAAGGAATATTAAGTCGTTTTACTGCGCCGGAACGAAAAAGTCCGGCGGCATGAATCATCGCAATTTTTTCTTCCAGAGTGAGTTTGGAAATGATGTTTTCGTGGTTCATGAAATACCTCCTTTTACTTGTAAAATCGTCCAAAACATCTTGAGATTAGTATAGCATAGGTGGTGGTTTTTTGGAAGTTCCGTAAAATGTCTCAAATAAATTTGCACCTCTTGTGCCGCTTTCGCTTATCAAACACGCAGGGGTATCGGCATGTAAACTACAATTTGCCGAAAGCGTTGCATTTGTTACTTTCATGAGGTTTGGTGTTGTGGTAAAATGAGGGGGAATCAGGTGTAGTTTAGTTATACAGAAGGAGAGGGTATTTATGATTGAAAAATGGGATGCATACGATAAATATTTTAATAAGATTGCCGATGGTTCGCTTATAAGAGGAGAAGTTATTCCAGATGGGGTGTATCATTTGGTAGGGGAAATTATTGTGAAAAATACGGATGGTACATATTTACTCATGCAGAGGGATTATAAGAAACAATTTGGTGGGAAATGGGAATTGACAGCGGGTGGCTCGGCATTACAGGGAGAATCGCCGTTAGAATGTGCAATTAGAGAGTTAAGAGAAGAGACAGGAATTGTTTGTTCAGACTTAAAAGAGTTAAAAAGGGTTGTTCATGATGGTTACCATTCACTTTTTGTGGAATACTTATGTGTTACCAAATGTGATAAAAATTCTATTGTCTTGCAAGAAGGAGAAACTGTTGATTATAAGTGGGTAAATCGAGAGGATATTTTAAAAATGGGAGAAGATACATTAGCTTCATCAAGGGCGTTAGAATGCATGATGCATGATGAGGTGTAACTATGGCAGAATATAGATATAAAAATTCGGAGGATTTAGACGATGAATAGTAAAGAAAAAGATGAATATGTGAATCAGGCAATGGAGAGAATGACATCGATGGAGCCATATTATTGTAATCCATTTGATAATCCAAAGGAATTGAAGGAAAGAGCAAGTGATTTGCTGAAGCGTTTGAATTCTTTGGGGGATAATACTCAGGAAGAAAAAGAAAGTATTATGCGGCAGTTGTTTGGAACTTACAATAAGCTTGCATTTCCGGGGGATGGTTTTAAGTGCGATTATGGATTTAATATTCATTTTCATGGACTTGCAGTTATCAATTACAACGTGGTGATGTTGGATACTTCACCAATCAACATAGGAGCGGGTGCATTTATTGCTCCCGGTGTGTGTCTGGCGTGTTCCGGACATGCGATTCATCCGTCTCAGAGAAACCGCATGTTGACAAGTGCGCCGATAACGCTTGGAGAAAATGTGTGGCTCGGTGCCAACGTGACGGTTGTAGGCGGTGTTTCAATTGGTGATGGAAGTGTTATTGGAGCAGGCAGTGTAGTGACAAAAGATATTCCTGCAGGAGTGATTGCAGCAGGTTCCCCATGTAAAGTGATACGTGAGATTACTGAAGATGATTTACTTGAGGAAAAACAATAGAAAAATGCCAAAACGCCGAAAAAAATAATGCCAAAACGCCGAAAAAAATAATGCCAAAACGCCGAAAAATGATTTTTATGCTAGAAAATATACAATGATGAGGAGAGGTATCTATGAATATTACCGTATATCTTGGAGCCAGCAAAGGAAACGACAACACACTTGCAAATGCAGTGAGAGAACTTGGCACATGGATTGGAGAAAGTGGAAATTCGCTTGTTTACGGAGGCTCTAAATCCGGGCTGATGGGCGAAATTGCTGAAAGCGTGCTGCGTGCAGGGGGAAAGGTTACCGGTGTGGAACCACAGTTTTTTATTGATGCAGGTTTTTTGTACGAAGATGTTACAAATCTAATTGTAACAAATGACATGTCGGAACGAAAAGCGAAGATGATTGAACTGGGGGATGCTTTTATCGCATTTCCTGGTGGTACCGGTACATTGGAAGAAATCGCGGAAATTATGTCGAAAGTGTCGTTAGGACATTTGGATGCTCCGTGTATTCTTTATAATCTTAACGGTTATTATGACAGTTTAAGGGATTTACTTCGGCATATGATTGAGAAAGATTTATCAACCGAGGAAAGGCAGCAGGGAATTTATTTTGCTGAAAATCTTGAGCAGATTAAGGAGATTCTTTTTGGAGGAATAATCAGTAAAAAACATTTGACAATTAAAAAAATTACAAATATAATACTTTATTGAACGAGTAGCAAAATTGCGTAAATCCAGTTTTGCTGCTCTATTTTTTTGCAGAAAAAAGGAGGATTGACATGACTGAAAATAACAAAATGAGGGAAATGCCGGTTTATAAACTTATGATTCAAATGGGGATTCCAATGATTTTATCGATGGCATTGCAGGCGGTTTATAATATCGTGGACAGTGCTTTTGTTGGCAATATGAAGGAGGGGAGCGAGGCTGCGCTGAATGCTCTTACGCTTGTATTTCCGGTGCAGATGCTTATGGTTGCAATTGCAATTGGAACCGGAGTGGGAACGAATGCGCTTCTTGCAAGAACACTTGGGCAGGGAGATTCTAAAAAGGCGGCAATGGTTGCAGGAAACAGTTTGTTTCTGGGTTTGATTATTTATGTGATTTGTTTTTTGTTTGGAATTTTTGGTGTGAATGCATATATTTCATCACAGACAGCGAATCCGGAAGTGCTTTCTATGGGAACCAGTTACCTTAAAATCTGCTGCGTGCTTTCTTTTGGAATTGTTTTCTTTTCTTTGTTTGAAAAATTACTGCAGGCGACGGGGCGCTCACTGTATTCTACGATTGGTCAGGTGGCAGGTGCGGTAATCAATATCATTCTTGACCCGATTATGATTTATGGCATTGGACCGGTCCCGAAAATGGGTGTGGAGGGAGCCGCTTATGCAACGGTAATTGGACAGATTGCTTCGGCTGTACTGCTGTTTGTTTTTCATATCAAATTAAATAAAGAATTTGAACATGGATTCAAGTATATGAAGCCGGATGGTAAAATTATAAAAGAAATTTATGCAATCGGTCTTCCGGCGATTATTGCACAGGCACTTATGTCCATTATGGTATATGTGATGAATCTGATATTGAAATTTGATGCTTCTGCACAGACTGCATATGGGCTTTTCTATAAAGTGCAGCAATTTGTTTTGTTCCTTGCTTTTGGATTGAGGGATGCGATTACGCCGATTCTTGCATTTGCTTATGGAATGCGAAGTAAAAAAAGAATTCAGGACGGAATGAAATATGGTATTATTTTTTCGATTGGCTTGATGATTTTAGGGATTTTTATTACAGAAGTTTTTCCGGGACAATTTGCTGCCTTGTTTAATGCCGGTTCATCCAGAGAGTATTTTGTTGGAGCCATGAGAATTATTTCCATCAGTTTTCTTTTTGCGGGAATTAATGTTGCATATCAGGGAATTTATCAGGCGTTAGATGGGGGAATGGAATCGCTTGTAATCTCACTTCTCAGGCAGATGATTATTATTTTACCGTTAGCAGAAATTTTTTCTGTTTTAGTAAAAAATGGGCAGGCTGGGGTGTCACTTATTTGGTGGGCATTTCCGATTACAGAATTTGCAGCATGTTTGTTAGGTTGCGTATTTTTAAGGAGAATCCGAAAAAACAAAGTGGAATCTTTGCAGTGAGGTTAGCGTAAAAAAACTTTCGGAAAAATAAATATTGAAAAAGGCAGCTCCTTTGTATAAAGTTTTAAGTGCCGAAACAAAAAACGCAAAATAGCACGTGCGATTGAACGCTTGACGATGGATGTGCAGTCGGAAGACGATGACTACCTTGATTATTTGATTACCGTTGATATTTTTTCGGAAGGAACCGATATTGTTGAAGTAAATCAAGTAATTATGCTTCGCCCAACCCAATCGCCGATCGTATTTATTCAGCAGTTGGGGCGTGGCCTCCGAAAAGCAGAGGGGAAGGAATATGTTGTAATTCTCGATTTTATTGGAAATTATAAAAATAATTTCATGATTCCAATTGCACTATTCGGAGACAGAAGTTACAATAAAGATAATATCCGAAGATATTTGAGGGAAGGCAGCCGCGTTATTCCCGGTGCAAGTATGATTCATTTTGATTCAATACGCAGGAAATTATTATCATTTTTTGAAAATGATTGATAAGGAGTATAGCGGAGAAATGACGGACAGGGAAGAAGCCTGTCTGGAATTTGTATCCCAGAATCTGGCAAATGAAAGATATAGTAGAACTTGGAATTCGAAGATATAGTGAAGTATCACAAAAAAGAGGATATTGCAAAGAGTACAATGTATGATGACAAAGGAAGATTTCTTCCCATTATGAATTTTTAACTTCAAATGAGTCATCCGGTGAGAGAAGATATTTATCAGTATTTTGTGAATGAATAGAGGTACGATATGAAGACGATACATGTAGTGGCGGCGGTTATAGAAGCTGTCGATGAACAAGGAAAAGAAATACTTTTTGCTACCCAAAGAGGGTACGGAGATATGAAAGGCGGCTGGGAATTCTCCGGTGGAAAAATTGAGCCGGGAGAAACGCCGCAAGAGGCACTCAAACGAGAAATACAGGAAGAACTTGATACCAAAATCAAGGTGGGAAGTCTTATTGATACATTGAAGCAAAGTAAACTTATAACCCCAGAAAAGGAAGTGTGATATGAGAAAAAAATTAAGTGTATTATTATTGATTTTAGCGTTAATTATGAACCAAGCTGCTCCAATGGGCATTAAGGCGGCGGATGCAGCAGATGAAGTTAAGGTTTATGTGGAAAATGGAGAAGGCAGTCTTACGGAAGGTGACGGAACCGCCCAAAGACCGTATCAAAATATACGTACGGCCTTGAAGCAGATTCAGACGGGACAGACACTTGTACTTGTGGGTGAAGTCTCCTACACCAAATACGAGACGTGCGAAGACGGATCTCCGAAACCATTATTTGTTGATAAAGATATCACGATTGTTGGTTCAGATACGTCAGCAGGTTTGAAAATACGCAGTATGATTCAGCTGGGAGCGGATGTTACGTTTCGTGATATGTGGCTGCAAATGGTGCCGCAGGCAGGGAATGCACGTGGGACAACAATTTATGCGGCGGGACATACGCTGGTGTTGGATGCGGTAGATACGAGAGTAGGAACCAGTACATTGCAGGACGATGTGAGGCCATTGATCAGCGGTGGCGCGTACCAGGGAGAGGAAGGAAAGATGGGAAGTCACACAACGATTAAAGTGGTCAATCCCATATCCCAGACTAAGATAGCTGCAATTTATGCAGGAGATTATTATCGCGATTCCGAACAAGACAAAGTGGATATAGAACTGGATTCCAAATTGGTAGACACGGAGATTCATGCAGCGGGTGCCGATGGTCATACATTGACAGGAAATGTAAATGTTACACTGGGAAAAGATAGTAATGTAACGGATTTTGACAAGACGGATCTGATAGGTGAGTTGAATGTCAATGTGAAAGCGGGAGCTCATATTGATACCTTGTCATTTTCCGGTATCAATAATCTCACGATGGCAGAAAAGTCGCGGATCACGCTTCCTAAGGAAGCGGATTTTAACGTAAATAACGTCGTTTGTGAGAAAAATGCGGTGCTTGATCTCAGACAAATGTCAACGAATCCGAGTGTTGCAAACAATTTTACCGGTGTAACGGTATCCGGCGAGGATCAAACATGTGGCTCCGTTTTGGTTGGAAATGATACTACACTTGAGATAAAAGGAGAAGTCTATGGTCTAACAAAATTAAACGTAAATGGCTCAGAATATATGGCGAGATTTGTGGAGAATCATTGTTACATACAGGCAAAGGCCTCTTCGAGTGGGAATTTTTCAATTGAGGGCACGCAGTATACAAATTTTCAATTAAATAAAAAGAAAACCGAAGAAATATATTCCTGGATTATTGGAAAACTGGAAAATGAGGACGCAGATGACTTTTATTGGATTGGAGATGCAGATAAAAAATCTGTGATCAGTCAGCAGGGAAAAGAATATTATTATCCGGTTGAATTTAAAAAGGCAGATGGTACGGTTTATAAGCCAACGTTTGAGGAACTTTTTTATGATTACGATTTGGCATTGACGAAGGAAAACGGGGAAGCGGTTGATTTAGAGGAAGCGGCTTTCTGCAGTTGGGATGAGGAGTGTATTAACGAGGGGCAAAGCCAATATAATCAGGTGATTGTATGTATATACGACTGGGAGAACTGTAAGGGTGAACTGACATTGACGCTGACCCATTCGAAAACCGGCAAGAGTATATCGCGAGTGCTTTTGGTGGGTGAAGAACAGCCGATTCCGACAGTAACCCCAACTATGACCCCAACGCCGACGGCAACGCCAACCGTAGCGCCGACAACAACACCAACGGCAACGCCAACCGTAGCGCCGACAACAACGCCAACGCAGGTGCCGACCCCAACGCCAACGGCAACGTCAACCGTAGCGCCGACAACAACACCAACGCAGGTGCCGACGCCGACGGTTCCAACTCCGGCTGCGACAGAAGTACCAAATTCAACACCCGATGCCACACCTGTAATACTTCCAACGCCACCAACGGTAACACCATTGCCGCCAACTAGTGAACCGCGGGCATTTACATTGAACAAGACATCTGTCACATTGTATACAAAAGGGAAAAAAATCATACAGCTTAGTGCTGATACAGAAAGTGTAGTGAAATATACATCTGACAATGAAAAAGTGGCAGTTGTAGATGAAAATGGCCGGGTAACAGCAAAAAAAGCAGGAACTGCTTTGATTACTGCGAGTGCAGATGGTTATCAGAGCACGTGCAGGATTGTTGTAAAGAAACCAACATTTAAAGTGGCGAAAAAGATGATAAAGGTCAAAAAAGGGAAAAAGGCTCGTATTATTGTTAAAGTCCGTCCAACAAAGAAAGTTGTGTTTGCTTCCGCGAATAAAAAGATTGCAGCAGTTACCAAAAAGGGAATGCTAAAAGGCATGAAGAAGGGGAAGACAAAAATAAAAGTAAAGTGTTATGGAATAACGAAGACAGTTATTGTTATCGTGAAATAATCCGATATAGGAGGTAGGTATGAACATCCAAATCTTTGGCAGCAAAAAAGACAACGACACAAAAAAAGCACAGCGTTTTTTCAAGGAACGGGGAATCCGGTTTCAATACGTTGATCTGCGGGAAAAGACACTAAGCAAAGGCGAATTCCGATCGGTAGCAGCCGTCAATGGCGGATTGGAAGGTATGATAAACAAAGAATGTAACGACCGGGATGCTCTTGCATTGGTGACGTATATTGCGGAAGAGGATAAATTGGATAAGATACTTGAAAATCCGCAGATTTTAAAAATTCCGATCGTTCGCAATGGCAGACAGGCGACACTGGGATATCAGCCGGATGTGTGGAAGACGTGGGAATAAAGGAGGCAGCTATGAATCAAGATACTTTAAATAAGATTAAATCGTATAAAAATTCAAAATATGTATGGTGTGCCGTGGGGGGGCGTTGCCGGTTTTTTGATTGGCATTTACCGCGCCGCACTTTTCAAGGTTTTGATTTTTTGTGTGGTATGTGCAGTGGGAGTAATTCTATTTGCCATTTTTAGTAAAATAGTAAATAAAATTTATCAGAAGCGCATGGAAGCAAAGAATAACGCGTATGGATTTGACTATCTGGCAGAATACAATATTTATAAAAAGATGAGAAAACAGGATGCGAAAG
>ERZ773194.4928-NODE-4928-length-10099-cov-2.428315_pt1 | contig 10099 bp, 7 predicted proteins | sample MGYA00511240_ERZ773194 | MGnify/ENA primary metagenome ERZ773194 (study PRJEB29015, sample SAMEA2737774) | human gut metagenome | biome: human gut; feature: human-associated habitat; material: faeces | place: China | collected 2012 ... | reverse complement strand
CGTCAACTTCGATACCGATCTGAGCAAGCTGCTGGGAAATAAATGTCATACCTTTGATTTCCTGTGTTGTGTTATCGCCCCACAGAGTAAGTTTGAATCCGTCTTCGTATCCGGCTTCTTTCATAAGTTCTTTTGCTTTGTCTACATCATATGTGTAAGCTTCCTGTTCTTCATATCCACCGATGATAGATGGAACTACAGATGTAGCCGGTTTTCCGTATCCGGAATACATTAACTGGATGTATGCATCTTTGTCGATTGCATAGTTCATAGCCTGACGTACTTTTACATCAGAAAGCTGTTCCAGATCCATGTTCAGAGTTACATATCTCATGATGTTGGAGTCTGTTGTAAGGATGTTTACATCGTCTGTTCCTTTGATTGCTTCAATCTGGTCAGATGGTGTAGGATAGATGAAATCTGCTTCACCTGTCTGAAGCATAGCTGTACGTGCACCTGCTTCCGGAACTTCTTTGATTGTTACAGTGTCAACGCCCGGTTTGTCTCCCCAGTAATCATCATTGCGCTCGAAGCTTGTGTGGTCGCCTTCTTCCCATTCTGTACATACATATGGGCCGGTTCCGCATGGATGGTTCATGATATCATTGCCATACTCTTCAAGAGCTGCAGGGCTGATGATACAGAACTGTGTCAGACGGTTGATAAATGGTGCCCATGCCTGTGTCAGTTTGATAACCAGTGTGTAATCATCCGGTGTTTCAATGCTGTCTACACGAGGTGTTTCAGATCCGTCTTCGTTAGTTACGATAAATGTTCTTCTCTGACGAAGGTTGTTGTCTTTGTTAACTACACGATCGTAGTTTGCTTTAACTGCTGCTGCATTGAAGTCTGTTCCGTCCTGGAATTTAACACCCTGACGAAGTTTGAAAGTATAAGTAAGAGAATCATCGGAAACTTCCCATGATTCAGCAAGTTTGCCTGTCAATTTCTGGTTCTCATCAAAAGAAACCAGTGTCTCGTATACACCACGTGTAGCGGAGATTGCGTTTGTATCCGGAATGTTTGCCGGGTCCATGGAGCTTACACTTCCTTCGATTGCGATCACCAGATCATTGTCGGATGATTTGGAATCTTCATTTGTGGCTTTGAGAATATAGCCGTCATCATCTGCTGCAAATGCTGTAGCGGACATGGAAACTGTCATTACTCCTGCAAGAGCTGCTGCCATAACTTTTTTGTACATTTTCATAGTTTTCTCTCCTTTTCTTTCTGTACATTGTTACTTAGTTACAATCACGAAGTTAATTTTGGGTACAAAAAAAGTGTTTTTATATTTTTGCGTCTTTGCAATGTATAAAAATCGTGCAGCAATCCATTTACTTACATGCGCCTTTGCATCTTCATAAAAACACTTAGTTGTTTAACTTGACTCCAGTATAGCAATCTGTTGTCCTATTGTCAATTATTTTGTCGTATTTTATATTATTTTGGTGGTATTATACCAATATCTGACAGTGAAATTGGTATAAATCACTATGGTTCAAGGATTATTTATTCTTGTTTGGTATTATTTGGCTATAATCTGTACAAACAATAAGTCCTCTAAACCTTATAGTTGGTTCAGAGGACTTATGTTGTTATCATATCTGTTTCTTCACGAACCTGTAACTGATTATACGGGATTTCAATTCCGTTTGCATCGAATGCTTCTTTGATCAGTTCATTAAGCCGCCACCTGGCAGGCCAGTATTTCTCCGTAGCCACCCAGACTCTTAACCCACACACGCAGGCCCATGACCACTGCGCTCTCTCCAAGCTCATCTACAAACACCACCATTCCCTGGTCGTCTTTCGTATCTTCATCATTATGAAGGATTTCTTCCAGGATTGCTTTTGCTTTCTTAATGTCTGAATCATAAGAAATTCCTACTTTGATCTCCAGCTTACGAAGATCTCTGGCAGTTACATTTGTAATAATGCTGCCGGACAGCGTTCCATTTGGGATTACAATGTGTTTGTTATCTATGGAAATCAGAGTTGTATAACAGATTTCTATTTTGTATACAGTTCCTTCGCACCCATTCTGCTGTGCGATAATGATATAATCCCCCACCTGAAATGGTTTGAAGATCAGAAGCATGATCCCGCCTGCGATATTTGCAAGGCCGCCCTGCAATGCAAGACCTACCGTTACACCGGCAGTACCAAGCAGTGCCGCAATAGAGGATTCCTTTACACCAAAATGAGTGGCAATGCTAAATACCAGCAAAATGTAAAGTACAATTCTCAACAGCGACCCTGTAAACTGGATCACACCTTTGTCTACAGACGCACGCTCCATGGACTTCTTTATGAAAGAAACAAACCACTGGATCACTTTGCGCCCGCCCACAAATACCAGCAATGCCATTACTACTTTCAGCCCCAGTTTCGTCAAAGCCGGAAGATAGTCTGAAAAATACTGCTTATAGCTGTAATATAAACTTTTTGCCTCCTGAATTTCCTGTTCCAATATTTTTCACCTGCTCTCTTATATTTTGTCATGTATTATTTTTCTGCCCTTCTTTCACTTAACAGGCAGCTTTTCATATAATATCAGGGTTAAAAGATGTCTTTCCCCTGACTTGATATCTACGAATTACTCCGCTGCTTTGCAGATCCCGCAATTCTCATATAAGAGTAGCATAACATACCTCATTCTCTGTAACAATCAATTTTATTCGGGCAAAAAAAGAAAGCGGACAATATATCCGCTTTACTGACACAGGATTTCACGCTCTGATGAGCTAAAATCAATATGCATTATTTATAAGGATTGCTATAAGCGCAGAATAATCCCCTCATTTCCCGAAAACAGAAAATAAATAATTAGTTGAATAATCAGTATCGCCGGAACTCCTGTCTTAAATTTCGGCTTTCTTGTTTTATGATGAAATACCTTCATACCGGCCAGAGCTCCCACCGACCCTCCGATCACCGCCAGAAATATCAGCTGCGCTTCCGGTATGCGCCACTGTCCGGCTTTTGCCCTGCTTTTATCCAAGCCATAGATAAAAAATGTGACTACATTAATGATAATCACATAAATATATAGAAGATTTGTAGATGTCATCTGCACCTGCGAATTCCTTTCTTTAATCTTAACATGCCAGACCTGCGATCACTGATTCAAAATCCTCATCATAACCATCATATTTAAGTTCCAGAGGTTCTTCCACATCAAGGCTTAATACTCCGAGAATAGATTTGGCATCAATAAAAATTTTTCCTTTAGATACAATGTCAATATCAAATGGACATCTGACTGCCGCACAGACCAGTTTCTTTGCTGCCTCTACGTCATTAATCTTAATTGTCTTATTTGCTGTTGTCATATTCGGTAATCTCCCTTTCCTTTTGGTCTCCGTCCTATTGTCAGGACTTTTATATTGATTTTTTGACCCAGTCGTATTATACTGATTCACACATTGATATACAAACGTTATTTTTCTATATCAGATATTCTATTTTTATATAGCATAAGGAGCCGACTGTATCATGATTCTTGATTATTATCGTATTTTTTACTATGTTGCCCAGTATAAGAGTTTTTCCAAAGCAGCCGACGTTATGGGAAACAATCAGCCTAACATTACCCGGTGTATGAATATTCTGGAGAATGAGCTGGGATGTAAACTTTTTATCCGTTCCAATCGCGGAGTACAGCTGACCATTGAAGGAGAAAGACTTTTTGAACATGTATCAATTGCAATAGAACAGCTTGTATCAGGAGAAAATGAACTTCTCAAAGATAAAGGTCTGGAAAGCGGACTTGTAAATATTGGTGCCAGTGAAATCGCACTGCGTTTATTCCTGCTGAACGAACTGGAAGTCTTTCATCACCGTTATCCACATGTAAAGCTGAGAATCTCTAATCATTCCACACCACAGGCAGTTCAGGCACTGGAAAACGGTCTGGTAGACTTTGCAGTAGTTACCACACCTGTCGCTCTGAAAAAACCACTTCAGAGAATTCCCCTCTATTCTTTCCGCGAGATCCTTATAGGCGGAGAGGAATATGCGGAAACAGCTTCCAACAAACACTGTCTTCAGGATCTGCAGGATATCCCTCTGATCGGGATTGCTCCCGGAAGCAGTACAAGAGAATTATATACACAGTATTTTATGCGCCATAACCTTCCCTTCTCACCTGATATGGAAGTGGCAACTACTGACCAGATCTTCCCTATGGTGCAGCACAACCTGGGAATCGGATTCTTCCCTGAAGAGCTTGCTGCTGAACATATTGCTCAGGGGAAAATCGTCCAGATTCCCATTGAAGAGCCTCTTCCTGAACGAAAGATCTGTCTGATCCGCAATGTAAAAAGGCCACAGAGCATTGCAGCACGCAGCCTTGAAGAACACCTCACATCACACCGGGAAACAGAATAACTGTTACTGCAGACAGCAGTACCCCCAAAAACAGGGATCACTCCTGCAGATATCCGGTCTGCAGTGGTAATCCCTGTTTTATTGATGTTATTTATTTAATCCTTTCATGGATAAGCTGATACGTTTTTTCTTCATATCAACTCCGATTACTCTTACATCTACGATATCCCCTACACTCACCGCTTCCAGAGGATGTTTGATAAATCTCTCTGTCATCTCGGAAATGTGCACCAGACCGTCCTGATGTACACCGATATCTACAAATGCACCGAAATCAATAACATTACGGACAGTTCCCTTCAGCACCATTCCTTCTTTCAGATCTTTCATTTCAAGAACGTCTGAACGAAGGATCGGTTTCGGCATGTCATCACGAGGATCTCTTGCCGGTTTCTCCAGTTCCTTTACAATATCACGAAGTGTGATCTCACCGATTCCCAGTTCTGCTGCCATCTTCTTATAGTCTTTTACCTGCAGGGAAAGTCCAAGGAGATTTCCTGCCACAACATCATTTGGCTTATATCCAAGTTTTGAAAGAAGTGCAGATGCTGCTTCATAGCTCTCAGGATGTACACTTGTTGCATCCAGAGGATTCTTTCCACCTGAAATACGCATGAAACCTGCACACTGTTCAAATGCCTTCGGTCCTAATTTCGCTACTTTGAGAAGTTCTTTTCTGTCTGTAAACTGACCGTTCTCTTCTCTGTAAGCTACGATATTTTTGGCAATTGCTTTGCTGATACCGGAAATATACTCAAGCAGAGATGCAGATGCTGTATTTAAATCTACACCAACTTTATTTACGCTGTCTTCTACAACGCCGCTTAATGCTTCATCCAGTTTCTTCTGGTTCATATCATGCTGATACTGACCCACACCGATAGATTTCGGATCAATCTTCACAAGTTCTGCAAGCGGATCCTGTACACGTCTTGCAATGGAAGCCGCACTTCTCTGTCCTACATCAAAGTTCGGGAATTCCTCTGTAGCCAGTTTGCTTGCAGAATACACAGATGCTCCTGCCTCATTTGTGATAACATACTGCACCTTTTTTTCCGGGATTTCTTTGAGCATATCTACGATCACCTGCTCGGATTCACGACATGCTGTACCGTTTCCTACTGAAATAAGGGATACACCGTATTTTTCGATCATACCTTCCACTGTATCCTTGGCAGCACGGATCTTTTTCTCAGTAGTCGGAGCTGTGGGATAAACAACTGTTGTATCCAGAACTTTACCTGTTGCATCTACAACTGCCAGCTTACAGCCTGTACGGAACGCAGGGTCCCATCCAAGTACGACTTTGCCTGCGATTGGAGGCTGCATCAGAAGCTGTTCCAGATTCTTGCCGAATACATGGATCGCGCCGTCTTCTGCCTTATCAGTAAGGTCACTGCGGATTTCTCGCTCGATAGCCGGTCCGATCAGACGTTTGTAACTGTCTTCTACAACTGCTTTCAGAATCGGAGTTGTATTCGGGTTGTCTTTTTTGATCACTCTCTTATTCAAATAACGAAGGATGTCTTCCTCCGGTGCATTTACTTTAACAGTGATAAATTTCTCTTTCTCACCACGGTTTAACGCAAGAATACGGTGTCCTGCCAGTTTCCTGACCGGCTCCTCGAATTCATAATACATCTCATATACAGACTGAGTTTCCGCATTCTTTGCTGTGGAAGAAATACTTCCGTTCTTTGTTGTCAGGTTACGGATGTAGATACGATAGTCTGCTTCATCGGAAATACGCTCTGCAATAATATCTTTAGCTCCGTTCAATGCTTCTGCAACATTCTTAACACCCTTTTCTTCGGAGACATACGCCCTGGCTTCCTCTTCTACCGGCTTGTCTGTCATCTGCAGAAGAATGATATCTGCCAGTGGTTCCAGCCCTTTCTCTTTGGCAATTGTCGCACGGGTACGACGTTTCGGGCGATATGGTCTGTATAAGTCCTCTACTACAACCAGTGTCTGGGCATCCAGAATCTGTTTCTTCAGTTCCTCAGTCAGCTTGCCCTGGTCTTCGATGCTCTTTAATACCTGATTCTTCTTATCTTCCAGATTTCTCAGATACGTCAGTCTCTCAAAGAGTGCACGAAGCTGCTCATCATTAAGGGAACCTGTTGCTTCTTTTCTGTATCGGGAAATGAATGGGATGGTGTTGCCTTCGTCAATTAATTTGACTGCGGCTTCTACCTGCCATTTCTCCACCTTCAATTCCTGTGTGATTACCTGAATAATATCCATTATTTGTTTCTCTCCTCTTGTTGCTTGTGTGCCAACAAGTTGATTTCTCGAACAATCTTGCGTCTAAATTTCTTATTTCCGCGTTGTCGTCGGTCGCCGTAGCCACCGCTACGCCTCCTTCCTCCGCCTTGAAATAAAAAAATTTATCCTGCAAGATTGTTTCAAGAATCAACTTGTCGGCACACTTGTCAGAATTCAGATTGATTTTTTATCATCAAAAACGCTCTTGTGATAGGGTATCAATCTGGCAGTGATTTGTCAAGTGCGGGATTTTGGCATACATATGTCAAAATCCCACAGGATAACAGCGTATAAAAAGTAAATTACCCAAAATATTCATTAAGCTGTGCAATAAATTCCTCCGGAACCTTCCGTTCAAACGGAAAGCCTTCAATATTTCCCAGTCTGTCTGCAATATAGCCGAGCAGAACTGCACTTCTCTCCAGTGACCAGTCTGACAGCAGTGCAATGGTGTCGTGACGGGTATGCATGCCAAACCCATCTCTGTTCAGCGTCATTGCAGGGATTCCTTTCCATGCAAAAGCATTGGAATCACTTCCCCATATCTGGTTCTTCGTTGACATTCCGATACCGATTTCATGAGCCATATATGTGAGTATACTGCAGACAGACGCATCACCGGTGACCCCTGCTACAGTTCCGCCTACAAGCTGTCCGGCAAGATCTACATTCATGTTAAAACGATGTGCCGAAAGTTCATTTTCATGAATTTTGATATAATTCTGACTTCCCAGCAGACCTTTCTCTTCTGCTCCAAACCATATGAATTCCATTGTTCTGCGTGGTCTGTGTGCATGGAAATATCTGCACAGTTCCATAATGATCGCTGCTCCGGACATATTATCATACGCCCCCGGTCCCTCCGGAACAGAATCATAATGTGCAGTCAGAGTCAGGATTTCCTCTGCCTTATCTGTCCCCTCGATACGTGCCACTATATTACGGGATGTATGTGTTACTATCTCCTGCTCTACAGATAAACATACCTGAGATGCACCTTTCGTCACCAGTTCGATGGCATCTTTGTAATGAATGCTTACGCCAGGAATCCTGTTATCATAATTGACAGCTTCTCTTCCCGCTTCTTTTTTCTCTTCTCCCGGCAGATTCTTTGGCAGAGCGTATGCACGTGGAACCAGATCCACGCCTTCATCTAACGGAGAACCTGCAATACTGATGAATCCCACAGCACCGGCTTTCACCAGCTTCCGGTACATATCTTTTCTCACTGGATCATTTACCATAACAATCTTTCCGCTGACATGTGCAAGGCTGATATCATCACCGTTCTCTGCATACGCAAATGGTGCTTCCAGCCCGTCCTCTGCTGTGTTTCCGCATCTTCCATATCCGGTTACTGTGTATTCTTTTGTGTATGGCTCTGTTACTTTCAGCTTTGCTTTTTTTATCTGAAAGGTATCAAAAGAGAATTCTTCCAGATGACTCTCCACGCCAAAACTGTCCAGAGTTTTCTGAATCCTTTCTGCTGCTTTTTCTTCTCCTGCAGTTCCTGCCTCTCTGATATAATCAAAATCTGCCAAAAATTCCAATTGACGCTTTCCACTGATCTCATTTGTATTCATAATCGTAAAAACCCTTTCCCTTTTCTTGAATTGCTATAGAAAAGACCTTTTTCTTCTGATAATATGATGTCAGGGCCAAAAGGTATTTTAACCCTGATATCATAATACTTATCATAGCAAAAAGGTCTTCAATTTAATAAACTGTATTTTTATTTCAGACTGTCAAAATATTCATCCCATGGTTTCGGTTCGTTGTCTTCTTCCTCTTCTTTTGGTGATGAATCATTCTGCTCTTTTTTATCATCCATATCTGCCTGAACATTCTGCATTTCTGTGTTGTCTGTAATGTTCTGTTCATCTTCGTTTTCATAAGAAACCGGTTCTTCCGGTATACGCCAGAACTGCTGCGGATGTGTCTGTTCTTCCTGTGGCTGTTCACTCTGTGAATAGCTGTCAAACATAGGATTCACATAGTCTCGTGCCACACGTTCTTCTTCCTCTTTCTGCACTTTAAGCTCCCCTGTCAGATCACGATAGAACATTACTTCTGTCATGGCCATATATGGAAATATCCACAAGAGTGCAATATAGAATGTAAAAACAGAAAGAAACATCAATGGGATAAAGCTTATCTTCAGCATCAGATATCTTCCGAAGTTTCCATGCATCATCTCCAGACTCTCTTTCATAGCCTCTGTACTTTTCAATTCCGGCTTATCTGCCAGAATATAATAAGTCATCTCCAGAGGAATGACCAGAATCTGATAAACAATCATTCCAACGATCATCAGAACAACACCTGTATACAGCCAGGTGATCAGCACCTCCACAGAAGCATCTTCACCCGGAAGATTCGCATTACTGTAAATCGTATAGGGCAGCATGGTAAGCAGATTCAGTACTGCCATAAAAAATCCGGCAACGATCACTCTGTCCGGGTGATGTCTGTAAAAATAAAACAGATCATTTAATGAATATGCTTTCCCTCTGGCAATATTCAGATACATATAATTCATACCTGCCGCTACCACATTGATCAGCAGAGTCAGAATAAATGTAAATGCATACGACAGCACAATATCAATTGTTTCCTCTCCCGGAAATAAAGCCGAGGATATCATGCTGCTGATTAGGGCCAGCGCCTGAACTGCAACAAATGCCAAGATCAGTATCCCATATTTTCCTGACATGGCCTGCTTCGCATAGTTTTTTAATTCACGTCTCGATGTCATGTAATTCTCCTAAATCAGTCTGCCAGACCAAAGGCATCATGTACTGCATTCATTGCGCGCACGCCGTCCTTTTCATTGATCAGAACTGTCACACGAATCTCGGATGTAGAAATCATGTTGATGTTTACGCCCTCATTATAGAGGCTCTCAAACATCTTTGCAGCTACTCCGGGATTACTCATCATTCCTGCACCTACGATGGAAAGCTTCGCAATATTTCTCTCAGAATGAAGCTCTGCAAATCCAAGTCTTGCCTGATTTGCATCCAGAACTGCAACTGCATCATCCAGATCATTTCCATCGACTGTGAAAGAAATATCCTTTCTGCCCGCACGTCCGATAGACTGCAGGATCACATCTACGTTGATATGTTTTTTGGCAAGTACATCAAATAATTTAAACGCCACACCCGGCACATCTCTAAGTCCGATCACGGCAATTCGTACAGCGTCTGTGTCAAGAGCCACTCCGCTGATCAGCATTCTTTCCACTGTTACTTCCTCCTTTACGACAGTTCCTTCACTGTTATTCAGACTGGAACGTACCACCAGCGGTACGCCATATTTTTTCGCCATTTCGACAGAACGGTTATGAAGCACACCGGCTCCAAGCGTTGCCAGATCCAGCATCTCATCATAAGTGAGTTCTTTCAGTTTGCGTGCATTCGGCACTTTTCGCGGATCA
>ERZ773194.4926-NODE-4926-length-10100-cov-3.796117_pt1 | contig 10100 bp, 10 predicted proteins | sample MGYA00511240_ERZ773194 | MGnify/ENA primary metagenome ERZ773194 (study PRJEB29015, sample SAMEA2737774) | human gut metagenome | biome: human gut; feature: human-associated habitat; material: faeces | place: China | collected 2012 ... | reverse complement strand
GGCGACATGTGCGGCGAAGAAAATACTTCTCGGCCTGCAAACGTGCGCGCCGTCCGCCTCCGGCGGACAGCGCGTGCGCTGCGGTCAGGCCGCAAACTCATTTGTCAAAAAGCAATACTTTTTGACAGCTTCAAACGCCCTGCCGGTTTTCCGGCAGGGCGTTTTTGCGCTCAGATCGTTTTGCGCGCGCGGCCGGTCAGATATGTTCCGACCGTGCCGAGACCGAGCAGCGCGAGATTAAGCCGCGGCACGACGTTTGTCTGCAGCGCGTCCGTGTCGAAGGCGTTTTGCGCCAGCAGCAGCGCACCCGCCGCGACCGCTATTTTCGCTCGCAAATTCATATTCCGAAGGGCAAAGATACGTTTTTTACTTGTAAGTAACGCAGTGCGGAGCCGGATTATTACGCCGCAGACGGATTTTTCTCCGCCTCCTTCATGCGCCGCAGCGTGCGCAGCATCATATAGCCCGACACGGCGGAGAGCGCCAGCGCCGCGATGTAAATCAGCACGTAAAGCGTCCGGCTGCCCACCAGGTCGATCAGCAGCGCATTGCCGTGCCCGGTGGCCAGCGCCAGATAGGCCACGGCGTTGTTCAGCGCATGGAGGATCATCACCGACCACAGCGAATCGGTCGCCAGGTAAACGTAGCCGAGCACCAGGCCGATGACCGTGGCGTTGATCACCTGCACGGGCTGGCCGTGGAGCACGCCGAAGAAAAGCGACGAGACGAGCCATGCGGTCGTCACGCCGAACTTACCGCGCAGCGACCCCAGCACGACGCCGCGGCAGATCAGCTCCTCGAAGATCGGAGCGAAGATCACCAGCGAGAGGATGGTCCAGAATCCGCGGCCCACTTCGAGCGACAGTTCGGGCATCAGCCGCAGCAGCGGTTCGAGCACCACGCCGACGGCGAACATCAGCACGAAGGCCCACAGCAACAGCGCGGGATTCAGCCCCCGGGCCGAGAAACGCGCCCACGGACCGCTGCCGCCGCGCGCGCGGCGGTAGTAGAGGATGCCGGCAAGCGTGATCGACATCGAGCAGAAATAGAGCGCCGCCATCACCTTGCCCAGCGCAGCCGGCTCCAGCGATTTGAAATCAAGCCCGTGCCCGGCGAAAAGCAGGAAGACCATCGCTGCGGTCCCCACGACGATCTGCGCCCCGAAGGCGATACCCAGCATGGCGAACAGGTCGCCCACGGTCGGGAATTTCCGGCGGCCCGGACGCAGCTCCGCCGCCGGGACTGCGGCCGGCTGTCCCGAAGCTGCGGACTCCGCCGCGGAAGCCGGCGATTTTTTTTCTTCCATAGTATCGTATAGCTATCAATTCATTCCGACCGTAAAGATAAGCATTTTTCCGCTACGGTTATGGATTTCCATTTAATTTCACTAAATTTGCCTGCTTATAAACCGAATTCAAACATGGCAAAGGTAATCGCATTGGCCAATCAGAAAGGCGGCGTGGGCAAGACCACGACAGCTATCAATTTAGCGGCTTCGCTGGCCCTGCTGGGCAAGAAAGTCCTGTTGCTGGACGCCGATCCGCAGGCGAACGCCACCTCGGGGCTGGGCTTCGACATCAACCTCGAAGGCATCTACGAGTGCATCGCCGGACAGAAACAGGCCGACGAAGTGCTTCTCCAAAGTCCCGACGTGAAAAACCTCTGGGTGCTGCCCTCGTCGATCGACCTGGTGGCCGCCGACACCGAACTGCCGAAGATGGAAAACGCCCACCACGTGATGAAACGCATCGTCGACTCGGTGCGCGGAAAGTTCGACTACATCTTCATCGACTGCTCGCCGTCGCTGGGCTACACCACGGTCAACATCCTCACGGCCGCCGACACGGTGCTGATCCCCGTGCAGTGCGAATACCTCGCCCTGGAAGGGCTTTCCAAACTGCTCAACACCATCCGCAAGGTCAAGGGCGGACTGAACCCCGGCCTCGACATCGAGGGCTTCCTGCTGACGATGTACATGCGCAACCGCCTGAACAACCAGGTGGTGAGCGAGGTCCGCGAGCACTTCGGCCCCCTGGCCTACGACACAATAATCCAGCGCAATATCCGTTTGGGAGAAGCGCCCTCGCACGGAAAACCCGTGATGCTCTACGACGCCGGGGCCGTCGGCTCGGAAAACTACCTGGCCCTGGCCCGGGAATTTCTGAAACGCAACCGCAAACGCAGCAAATAAACGAATACCGATATGAAACAGAAGGGATTAGGACGCGGACTCGACGCCATTTTCGGCAGCGATCCCGTGGATGCCAAGCTCAAACCGATGAGTCAGATGGCAGAAATCGAAATCGCCGACATCATACCCAACCCCACGCAGCCGCGCACGCAGTTCGACGAGGAGGCTCTGGACGAACTGGCCGACTCGATCCGCCAGCTGGGCGTCATCCAGCCCGTGACGGTGAAAAAGGGCGACGGAGGCAAATACGTCATCATCAGCGGCGAACGCCGCTGGCGGGCCGCGCAGCGGGCCGACCTGAAGACCCTCCCGGCCTATATCCGCGAGGTGGACGACGAGAACCTGCACGCCATGGCCCTCGTGGAGAACATCCAGCGCCAGGACCTCAACGCCATCGAAATCGCGCTGGGCATGCAGCGCCTGATCGACGAGTGCAACCTCACGCAGGACGCCCTGTCGGAGAAGGTGGGCAAGAAGCGTTCGTCGGTGTCGAACTACCTGCGCCTGCTGAAACTCCCCGACGAGGTGCAGCTCGCCCTCAAGGAGGGGCTGATCTCGATGGGACACGCCAAAGCCATCGCCGGGGCGCCCGCCGACCAGCAGCTGCGCGTGCTGAAAAGGTGCATCAAGAAAGGCCTCTCGGTCCGCCAGGTCGAGGAGCTGGTCCGCTCTCTCTCCGAAGCCCCGGGCAAAGAGGCACAGAATGTGGAGGACGAAGAGTATCCCGAAAGCTACCTGAAACTGGTCGAGCAGCTCGAAAAGTTCTTTTCGCAGGAAATTTCGATCAAACGCGCGAAAAACGGCGGCGGCAAAATCGTCATCGGCTTCACGGACGACAGGGACATCGAACAGTTCATCGAACGTTTTGCTAAACGCTCCTAATTAATATATGGTGACAATCCGGTTCAGACTCCTGCTCCTGGTCGCAGCCCTTTCGCTGGGACTGCCCGCCGGGGCGCAGCTCCACCGCGGCGCACGCACGGTCGTCCGCGGCGGACTGCTCGAAAAACCGGATTCGCTCAAGGGCCGGCGCGATTCGCTGCGCCTGGCGGGCCTCGTACGGCAGATCGACTCGATCGCCGCCGCCGAATACGCCGCCGACTCGGCGGCCGTCGCGGACCTGCGCTCCGACGACCTGCATTACCTCGACTCGCTGGCCCTGGCGCGCTTCGACGCCGCACAGCGGGGCGTGGACACCACGACCAAACGCAAGGTCTACAAAAAAGGCTGGTTTATGAGCGACTCGATGTCGCTCTCGAAGGTGTGCTGGATTTCGACCGTGGTCCCCGGCTACGGACAGATTTACAACAAACAGTACTGGAAACTGCCGATCCTCTACGGACTGGTGGGAACCGGACTGGGACTGTACATCCACGAAAACAAGACCTACAAGCCGCTCAAGCGCCAGTTCGAATCCTATACCGACGTGAACCTCTCGCGCACGCCCGAGCTGGACGCCCTCCAGTCCAAGATGATCCGCAGCAACACGCGGCGTCAGGTTTACCTGGGGATCACGATCGCCTCGTACATCTATTTCATCGGCGACGCGGCCGTGAGCTACTCGACCAACGACGTGTCGAGCGTCAAGAAGGCCACCACGCTCGCCTGCATCTTCCCCGGAGCGGGACAGATCTACAACAAAAGCTACTGGAAAGTGCCTTTCGTCATCGGCGGATTCGCCTCGATGATCTACTGCATCGACTGGAACAACCGCGGCTACCAACGTTTCAAAAAGGCCTACAATCTGTTGAGCGACTACGACCGCAATCCCGACAAATACCCCGACGGGCCGACCGACGAGTTCCACGGACGCTATTCGGCCTCGTTCATCCGCAACCTGCGCAACAACTACCGGCGCAACCGCGACCTCTGCATCATCCTCTCGGGTGCGCTGTACGTCCTGCAGATCGTCGATGCGCATGTCGACGCCCACCTCAAGGACTACGACATTTCGGACGACCTCTCGATGAACCTCGAACCGCTGGTCGACTACACCTACGTCCCCACCCTCGGGGGCAACCGCCCGGTGTTCGGCTTCAATTTGAGCCTGAAATTTTAGACGATGAAGAAACTCCTTACCATAGCGCTGCTCCTTGCCGTCGCCGCTTCGGCGTCGGCCCTCGACCGCAGCCCCCGCAAGAAGAAACGCGACAAGAAAGCCAAAACCGAAACCGTCGTCCCGGCGCCCGTTCCCGAGGCCGAACCGGTTCCCGTCCCCGAGCCGGAACCCGCCCCGGCCGAAGAACCCGTCGTCAACGACATGACGCTGGGATTCTCCCCCGAACAGACAGACTCGCTGCTGGCCGCATGGCGCGAACGCCAGCGGCAGGACGCGTTCAGCGAATTTTTCAAACAGTACATTCTGGAGGACTCCACCGAGGTGGCCGACAGCACGCCCGACTCGGTCTACTCCCGGCGGCTGCTCGACCTCGCGTCGCCGATCCAGTTCCCCTACAACAGCATCGTAAAGGGCTACATCAACCGCTACACCAACTCGCGCTACGGCACGATCAGCCGCATCCTCGGCATGTCGCAGTACTACTTCCCGATCATCGAGGAGGAGCTGCTCCGCGAAGGCCTTCCCGTCGAGCTGCGCGCGCTGCCGATCATCGAATCGGCGCTCTCCCCCACGGCGGTGTCGCCGATGGGCGCCGTCGGGCTGTGGCAGTTCATGCCCACGACCGGCAAGAGCTACGGACTCGAAATCAACTCGCTGGTCGACGAACGCCGCGACCCCTACCGCGCCACGCAGGCCGCCTGCCGCTACCTGAAAGACCTCTTCGCCATTTATAACGACTGGTCGCTGGCCATCGCCGCCTACAACTGCGGCCCGGGCAACGTCAACAAAGCGATCGCCCGCTCGGGAGGCAAGAACTTCTGGGAGATTTACGACTACCTGCCCCGCGAGACGCGCGGCTACGTGCCGGCCTTCATCGGCGCGTCGTACGCCTACGCCTACCACCGCCAGCACGGCATCGAGCCGACCGAAGCCCCGATTCCCCTTTCGGTGGACACCGTCCGGATCAACAAACTGATGCACCTGGGGCAGATCTCCTCGACGATCGACCTGCCGATCGAGACCCTGCGCCAGCTCAATCCGCAGTACAAACTCGACATCATCCCGGCCACGACCAAGCCCTACACGCTGGTCCTGCCGCAGCGGTATGTCATGCAATACATCGCTCACGAGCCTGAAATCCAAGCCAAAGACTCGATGTACCTCAAGGAGTACATCAACCCGGCCAACATCGACAAGAAACGCCAGGAGCGCAGCGGATCGGTCTACGTGGTCAAAAAGGGCGACACGCTGGGGGCCATCGCCCGCCGTTACCGCGTGACCACGGCGCAGATCATGCGCTGGAACAAGCTCAAGAGCGCCCACAAACTCCGCATCGGACAACGGCTCCGCATCGAAGGCAGGTAATGAACACCGATCACGATACCATCGTCGCCCCTGCAACCGCCGCCGGAGGGGCTATCGCCGTCATCCGCATCAGCGGCGGAGAAGCCTTCGCCGTCTGCGACCGGATATTCCGGGGCCGGCGGCCGCTCGCCGAGGCAGACGGCTACACGGTGCATTACGGTACGATAGCCGAGGGCGACCGCGTGATCGACGACGTGCTGGCGGCCGTTTTCCGCGCCCCGCACTCCTACACGGGCGAAAACTCGGTCGAAATCTCGTGCCACGGCTCCTCCTACATCGTCTCGGAAATCCTCCGGCTGCTGACCGCCGCGGGCGGACGCATGGCCCAGCCGGGCGAATTCACCATCCGCGCCTACCTGGCCGGGAAACTCGACCTCTCGCAGGCCGAGGCCGTGGCCGACATGATCGCCTCGTCGTCACGCGCCGCGCACGCGCTGGCCTCGACGCAGATGCGCGGCGGATACTCCGAAGAGCTCGAATCGCTGCGCGAAAAACTGCTGAACCTCACCTCGCTGCTGGAACTGGAACTCGACTTCTCGGAGGAGGATGTGGAGTTCGCCGACCGTACGGCGCTGCGCGCGACGATGCAGCGCATCGCTGCGGAGATCGACCGCCTGCGCAGTTCGTTCGCACTGGGCAACGCCATCCGGGAGGGCGTCGCCGTGGCCATCGCCGGAGCGCCGAACGTCGGCAAATCGACGCTGCTCAACCGACTTCTGAACGAGGAGCGGGCCATGGTCTCGGAGATCGCCGGAACCACGCGCGACGTGATCGAGGAGTGCGCCAACATCGGCGGCGTGCTTTTCCGGTTCCTCGACACGGCCGGCATCCGCCCGACCGACGACCGGCTCGAACAAATGGGCATCCAGCGCACGATGTCGAGCATCGAACGGGCGCGGATCGTCATTCATATGGTCGACGCCTCGACGCTCACGGGTCCGGTTCCCGCCCCGGATTTTCCGCTCCGTCCCGGGCAGAAACTCCTGACCGTCGTCAACAAGACCGACAAGGCTCCGGCCGCATGGCGGCTTCCCGAAGGCGTTGTCGGCATTTCTGCCAAACACGGCGAGGGTATCGACGCCCTGTGCGACGCCCTGCGGGAGTCCGTCGACACCGAAGCGCTCTACCACGGTGATCCGGTCGTCTCGAACAGCCGCCATTACGAAGCGCTTTCGGCGGCCCGCGAAGCACTCGGCCAAGCCCTCGACGGTCTCGCCCACGGCCTTCCGACCGATCTTCTGAGCGAAGAAATCCGCCAGGTCATCACCCACCTCGGCGCCATCACGGGCCGCGGCGCCATCGCCCCCGACGAAATCCTGCAAAACATCTTTTCGAAATTCTGCATCGGAAAGTAACTTAACGAAGCAAAATTCGGAAAATCGAAGAATAAAAAAACACTAATAATCAGCGATTTACAGCGATTCGAAGAAAAATTTTCCGAATTTCGAAATCTCCCTTCAAGGCGCGTTTTTGCAACGTATTTGTAACGTTTGCACTTGCATGTTGCAAATTTTATCCCTATTTTTGCAACACACCAATCGAAACGCACGCCTATGGAGATTAAGCTGATCAAACGCGAACTGAAGAACGGGCGAACCTCTTTGGTATTGGAATACTACCTGGGGTACACCCTCGGGGCCAACGGCACCACAAGGCCCAAGCGCAAATTCGAGACCCTCGAATACTTCCTCTACACCGCGCCCCGCAACAAGGCCGAGCGCGACCACAACAAAATCAATCTGGAGATGGCCGAGAAGGTCAAGGCCAAACGGCTGCTCGCCGAGCAGAACGAGCAGTACGGATTCGCCGTACCGTTCAAGATTCGCACCAACCTGGTCGAGTTTATCCGCGGGATGGTTGAGCAGCGCAAGGATTCGCCCGGCAACTGGGGCAACTGGGACAGCATGCTGAAACACCTGATCGCCTATGCGGGGACGGAGACCACCTTCGAACGGATCGACCGACGGTTCGTCGAGGGGTTCCGCACCTACCTCGCCAAGGAAGCCCGCACGAAGAGCGGCACCACCCTCTCGGTCAATAGCCAGAACAGCTACTTCCTGAAGTTCAAGGCGGCGTTGAACCGGGCCGTCGAGGAGGGGATCGTCCCCCAATCGCCCGCCATGGGGGTCAAGGCCACGCGGACGGAGGATGTCCACCGCGAATACCTCACGATCGAGGAGCTGCAACGGCTGGTCAAGACCGACTGCTCCTACCCGGTACTGAAGGACGCCTTCATCTTCTCGTGTCTGACGGGCATGCGCTGGAGCGACATCAACAAGCTGACGTGGGGCGAGGTGCAGGAGTTCGACGGCGGCACGCGCGTGGTCTTCCGCCAGAAGAAGACCCGCGGTCTGGAGTACCTCGACATCTCCGAGCAGGCCGTGCGCTACATGGGGCCGCGCGGCAGAGCCGACGAGCGGGTCTTCTCGGGGCTGAAATACTCCGCCTGGCACAACCTCGCACTGCGCGAATGGTGCATGAAGGCGGGCATCACGAAGCACATCACCTTCCATTGCGGGCGCCACACCTTCGCCGTATTGCAGCCCTCTCGAAGCTCCTCGGCCACCGCGAGCTGAAGACCACGCAGGTCTATGCGCAGATTATGGACGAGAAGAAACGCGAAGCGGTGAACCGGATTCCGGAATTATGATTATCTTTGGAAGACGGGGCGCCCACCCGCACCACCTCCGTACTCACGCCTAAACCGACCGCCCATGAACCGCATCGAATACATCCGCTACTCGCACCGTCGCGCCAACAGCCGGGTCCGCGCATGGATCGGGAGCGTGCGCATGCGGCTCGTGCGTCGGAGCCGGTTGCTGGGCTGGATCTGGATGGTGCCGGCGTCGATCTTCTACGCGCTGGTCGTACTCTTCAGCTGGCTCACCTTCTGCGTCGTCCTCTTCCGGGATCCCCGCTTTACGCTCCACTATCTGGAGAGTGAGATCGAGTGCCGCGGACTCTCCGGTGCGGAGGCCCGCCGCTACCTCGACGAGCAGCACCGCGACTACGAACGTCGGCTGGCCTACGGCAATTTCACGCGCGACGAACAGCGGCGCATCGACCAGACCTTCGCGTACCTCTACAACCGCTACCCTGCCCCGGTTCGGGACGACCTCAACACCCGGCTCGACGAGGTGCAGAGCGCCGTTGCGGAGATTGCCGGCTTCACGCGGCAGCGGCAGGAGGAGCTGGAGCAGGCCCGGGAGCGCGAAACCGCCCTGCAGGCGCAGGCCGAGAAGCGCCGCGCCATCAACCGCAGCCGCACGGGTTTCGACCCCACGCCGGAGGACTTCTCGCCGCGCCTTACCGACCGGCAGCTCGACCTGCTGACCGAACACATCAACCGCATCGGCCTCTTCCGGCGCGACGTCACCCGCCCGGAGGTTGAACTGCTGCTCGCCTGCCAACTCCCGGAACCGTTGCAGACAACCCACAATAAGCTGCTGGCGCTGCTGCTCGAATCGCTGAGTGCCGCGCGGTTCATCACCCCGAAGTGGCAGCGCGTGGCGGGAGCCAAGGGGTGCTTCCTCTCGAAGCTGGGCAAGCCGCTTACGGCCAAGGATCTCTCGGCGGCCAAGCAGATGGCCGACATCATCGACGCGAAACGCGAGCAACAGATTCTCGACTGCATCCGGGCCCTGGAGGCCGCACAGTCATAGTCCCCCGAAAAGGCCGACAAACACGGACGAAGTCCCTTTGCAGGGTTCCGTCGTCGTGTTTGCAGGGTGCCAGTACGCGGGAAAAAGATGGAAAAAATTGTCCAAACAAGCGGAAACGTTGGCAGACAATGTCGCCAGCCTTTTTTCTTCGTTTTTTTGTCTCCGTAATTACAACCTGTGCGTTGCACAACGCCTTTGTCAAACCTTTTAAATTGTGTTTTTATGCAAATGAGTCTAACCGTCGAGGAGCGTCTCGACCGCATCGAACAACTGCTGCGCGGACAGAAGAATGTCCTGAACTTTTCCGAAGCCTGCGACTTCACAGGCATCTCACCGAGCTACATGTACAAACTCACCCACAACGCCCGCATCCCTCACTACAAGCCCCACGGCAAGAATGTCTACTTCCTGCGCGAGGAGCTCGAACAGTGGCTGCTGCAGAATCCCGTGCGGACCGCCGAACAGAAGGATCGCGAGGCGACCGAGTTCGTCCTTCGCAAACGGCGTCCGAGATAGCAACACGTATCGGTCCGACCGGTCCCAGGCCCATCGGGGCGGCCGGATTATCTACCCCTAAAAAAGCGCATCGCTCACCTTAAACGAGCGGATCGCCCGCTCCTTTACGACATCACCCTCCTCCATACGGCCAATCAACAACGGCGACGACAGATCATGCAACCCCCGGTTCCGACACACCGTCTTCGTATCGGTGTTGGCATAGCAATACAGACAGCCGTGGCTGCATGTATCATAGACCCCGATATCCACACTCTGCACACATCCACACTCCGGCCGTTGGTTTCTGTCCCTGGCGACATTCAAT
>ERZ773194.4925-NODE-4925-length-10100-cov-7.026481_pt1 | contig 10100 bp, 7 predicted proteins | sample MGYA00511240_ERZ773194 | MGnify/ENA primary metagenome ERZ773194 (study PRJEB29015, sample SAMEA2737774) | human gut metagenome | biome: human gut; feature: human-associated habitat; material: faeces | place: China | collected 2012 ... | reverse complement strand
TGTGCCTTTGCGGTGCGGGCCGCTTTTTCATCCTTGCAGCTGCGTGCCGGGGTAGTAGTGTGCCAGAATATCGGCATAGCTTTTGCCCTGCTCCGCCATGGCCTTTGTGCCCCACTGGCTCAGGCCCACGCCGTGGCCGTAACCCCGGGTGGTAAAGCTGAAATTCCCGCTCTGGTACTGTACCGTAAAGCATGTGCTGCGCAGGCCCAGCGCCCGGCGCAGGGTCGTGCCGGAAACGGTCTGCCCGCAGACCGTGACGGTTTTTGTGTATCCGGCGCTGGTCAGCGCTGCCGGGCCGAACCAGCCTTCCGGCGCGGCGAGGTCGGCAGAAATGCCAAAGCCTGCAAGGGCCTGCTGTACCTGCTCTGCGGAAAAGGTGACGGTGTATTCGTAGTTGTCAGCGGAACGGTCGGTGCTGCTGTCCACTGAAATGAGGTAGGGCAGGGCGGAACCCCATACATTTTCGCTGGCCTCGGTCTGCCCATTGGAAATGGCAAAGTAGCTGGCGCAGGCAGGAGCATTCTCATAATAAAGTATCTCATCCAAGACCTCGTCCACAAGGGCGGAGAGGCGGGCGTAATTCTGCTCGTAGGCGGTGCCCCAGTAGCTGCGCAGCACCGGCTCGGTCAGGCAGCCCTGCCGCCGGGCTGGGTCGGCAGTGAGCCAGGCGCCGCTTTGCAGGGTGGTGTGATCCCGGCAGTAGAGCGCGTAGGTGTACTCCCGACCGAGCGCCAGCGTCAGCGCCTCGGTCAGAAGAAGTTGTCCAAGCTCATCCTGCTGTGCCGAGCGCGGCACGAACAGTCCGCTGATCAGCAGCGCCCGCCCGCCGGCATTTTGCCGCACAAAGGCGGCGAGCTCCGCGCTGCCGAGGCGCGAGAAAAGGTGCTGCGGGTCCATGCAGCAATAGCTTACAGCGCCCAGCACCGTCCCCTTTGCGCCGTGGCAGAGCAGCATCATATCATCGCCGCACTGCTGCAGCCGCCGGCAGAGGTTCCCTGCGCCTGCGGACGAGTAAAGCTCGCGCAGCAGAGCGCCGACGCGCGCGTCCCCGACCGGGCAGACGACCGCCTCCAGCTCCTCTGTGCGCAGAAGCGGTTTGTCCTGCGGCTCGCGCAGGTAAAGGCTGTTGCGGTAGATGAATTCCTGCGCCACGGGGTCGATCAGGTGCGAGATGTCGCGGTTGGCGTCCACCGCCTCACGAATGCGGGTCGAGCTGATCTCCTCCAGCTGTTCAGGCAGTGTCAGCTCCACGACTCTGCCGTGGATGCAGCCGTAGTCCGCCGCGCCGCCCGTGCCTGCGCGGCGGAAGATGACATGGTCGAAGCTGTGAATGGAATCCGGCTCAGCAGGCTTACGGTAGGAGGAGGCGTGAGCCACCACGTCGCTGCCGACCACATCCGACTTGACGGTATGTCCCGCCTCCTGCACCCGATACATCATCCGCTCGCAGTCCACCTGATTCTTGGCGCAGCCGAGGGAGATAAAACCAATATTTGCCATAATTCAGAATTCCTCCTGAAAATCTTCTGTGTCAAAGGAAAGCGCATCCAGCGCACGCCGGATGGTCCCGTAACTGTGACCCCGGCGGATCAGCGCGTCCACGGCACGCCTGACCTGCTTTTCATCGGAGTCCGCGTCCAGACGGCTTTTCAGAAACGCCGTGATTTTCTCCGTCTGGTCGGGGTAGTCCGCAAGTGCCTCGTCCCAGTATTCCTTGGGGATACGTTTCTCGTAAAGCGCCTGCTTGGCGCGCATCAAGCCGTAGCCCTTGGAGATGCAGGAACTGACCACCTGCTCCGCCGTCGCCCGGTCGTCTACCAAATGCAGATCTTCCATCCATGCAACTGCCTCTTTGGCCTGTTGGGGATCCTCCCCCTTGCGCACCAGCCGGGCTTCCAAGTCCCGGCGGGAAACGCTGGCCGCGGAGACAATGCGGACTGCCCGCATTTTGGCGGACATCTGCCCGGCGGCGGTGCGGAGGGCTTCCGCCTCCTGCTCATCCAGCTCTTTGCCGGAATAGAGTGCGAAATCCTCCACCGTCTGGCGATACAGTCCCATTTTGCTGCCGTCGTCAAAGGTCACCCAATAGCGCCCTGCCCGGTCCGGAGCCGTTTTCAGGGACTCAACCTTCATCGTCGAAATCGTCGGCGCTGACGGCTACCGCTTTATCGGCGGCCTTGGCGGGGGCTTTGGGTGCGCCGTTGTTCAGCTTCCACAGGTTCTCCCGCACCTCGGCTTCCACCTTCTCGGCGATGTCGGGGTTGGCGATGAGGTAATCCTTCACGGAGTTCGCGCCCTGACCGATGCGCTCGTCGCCCATGGAGAACCAGCTGCCGCTCTTCTGGATGATGTCAAGCTGAACCGCCAGATCCACCAGCTCGCCCCACTTGGAAATGCCCTTGCCGTAGAGAATCTCAAACACGGCTTCCCGGAAAGGCGGCGCGACCTTGTTCTTGACCACCTTGACGCGGGTCTTGTTGCCGATGACGTTATTGCCCTCTTTGATGGACTCAATGCGGCGCACGTCCAGGCGGACGGAGGAATAGAATTTCAGCGCGTTGCCGCCGGTGGTGGTCTCCGGGTTGCCGTACATCACGCCGATCTTCATACGCAGCTGGTTGATGAAGATGACCACACAGTTGGTCTTGGCAATGGTGCCTGCCAGCTTCCGCAGCGCCTGAGACATCAGACGCGCCTGCAAGCCGACAAAGGTATCGCCCATTTCGCCCTCGATTTCCTGCTTGGGAACCAGCGCGGCCACGGAGTCCACAACCACCGCATCCACGGCGCCGGAGCGAACCAGCGCGTCGGTGATTTCCAACGCCTGCTCGCCGGTATCGGGCTGGGACACCAGCAGATTGTCCGTATCCACGCCCAGCGCGGCGGCATACACAGGGTCAAGGGCATGTTCCGCGTCCACGAAGGCCACTTCGCCGCCCCGCTTCTGGGCTTCTGCCAGAATGTGCAGCGCCAGGGTGGTCTTACCGGAGGATTCGGGGCCGTAGATCTCAATGATTCTGCCCTTGGGCACGCCGCCGATGCCCAGCGCTGCGTCCAGCGCCAGAGAGCCGGTGGGGATGGCCTCCACGTTCATTTCCGGGCGGTCGCCAAGGCGCATGACCGTGCCCTTACCGAAGTTCTTGTCGATCTGGGCAAGGGCCGTCTGCAATGCCTTCTTCTTGTCCGACGCGGGGGCGGGGGCTTCATAAACCGTTTTCTTTGTAGCCATAATCAATCTTCCTTCCTGCCGTACTGGGCAAGCACGGCACGTTCTCTGTCATTATAATCTCTGGTTCGTTCCAGAATGGTATACCCATTTTCTTCCAGAATCCGGCACACATCGTCTCCCTGACCCATGCCGAACTCGAAGCAGACAAATCCGCCCTTCTTCAGCGCGGGCGTGTAGTTTTCCACGATGGCGCGGTAGAAGTCCAGACCGTCCTCCCCGCCGTAAAGCGCCATTGCCGGCTCAAAGTCCCTGACGCTGTGGGGAAGCGCCTGCATTTCCGCCCCGGTAACATAGGGCGGGTTGGAGACGATCATATCATATTTCCCGAGAAATGCCGGGGCTTTCTTCGTGGCGTCCGCCTGAACGCACCGCACCCGCCCGCCGAGACGGTTCAGGCCGGTGTTTTCCTTGGCGATGGCCAGCGCCTCCATGCTCAGATCTGCCAGCGTCACCTTCGCGTCCTTGACCCGGCTGGCAATGGCAAGGCCGATGCAGCCGGAACCGCAGCACAAATCCAGTATCCGGGGATCCTGCTCCAAAAACAGCGCCTTGCGGATGGCAAGCTCGGCCACGGCGCAAGTATCGTCCCGGGGAATCAGCACATCCGGCGTCACCCGAAGGGGCAGGCCGTAAAACTCCCACTCCCCCAGCACATAGGCCAGCGGCTCCCCGTCCAGCAGCCGCCGGACGGCACGGCTCATGTCCCGGCAAACCTGCTCGGACGCATACAGGTCACGGTCTGCCAGAATGGCTTCCGGACTTTTCCCGGAAAAATGGCACAGCAGCTGCCGCGCCATCATCCCCGCCGTCTGGGCGTCCTCGGTTTCCAGCAGCGCATGGCGGGTGTCCAGATACAGCTGGCCGTATTGCTTCACCAACGATCAGAACCCTCCTTCTCCGGCAGCACGGCCTGTACCGCCGCAATGCCCACCTCAATCATGGAGTCGTCCGGCTCGTTGGTGGTAAAATGCTGCATCCACATGCCCGGCGCAGAAAGCGCCCGGGTAAAAGCGTTGTCGTTTCTTCCGCACCAGCGGTTGATCTCGTAGGTGATGCCCACCACCACCGGCAGGAGCAGCAGCTTGAAGACGATCATCAGCATCCGATAACCGAAGGTGCCGCGGATGGTTTCCAATCCGGGGAAGATCGCCAGCAGCGCTGACGACGCGATGGAAAACACAAGAATGGAGATCACCATGACCACCAGCAGGAAACTGGTGCCGCACCGGGGGTGCAGCCGGGTCATTTTGCGCACATTTTCCACCGTCAGGGGCAGTTTCGCCTCGTAGCAGCGGATGGTCTTATGCTCCGCGCCGTGGTAGGAAAACACCCGCTTCATGTCGGGCATTTTGGACACCAGAATCATATAGGCCATGAAGATCACCATGCGGATGACGCCCTCCACCAGATTCAGAAGCAGCGTACTGGTAATGATTTTGTCAAAAAATCCGCCGATGACCATGGGCAGCAGGAAAAACAGGCCGATGGAAAGCAGCAGTCCCATGGCCACGGCAATGCCGACGATGGCCTTCTGAAAGGCTTCGCTTCCCAGCTTCTTTTCCAGCCACTTGTCAAATTTGGACGGCTCCTCCTGCATTTCGTCGGGAGCCAGATCAGCAGACCTCAGCAGCGCCTTCACGCCCACGATCTGCGCGTCGAAGAAGTTGAAAATGCCCCGGATAAACGGCCAGTTTTTCCATGAGCCGGGCGGGTTCAGCTTCCGCGGCGAAACCTCCACGGTCAAGCCGTCCTTGCCCCGGATGACGATAGCGTCCTTCTCCGGCCCACGCATCATGATGCCCTCGATCAGTGCCTGACCGCCGATCATAGTCTTGAATTTTTCACAGTTCTCGGTTTCTTTGTTTGCCATGGTTTCTCCTTAATGTTCCGCCGGAAGACGGATGGTCACCAGCGTGCCGCCGCCCTCGGCGTTTTCCAGCGTCAGCGTGCCGCCGTGCATTTCCACGATCTCGTCGCACACCGCAAGGCCAATGCCCGTGCCCCGGACGCTGGAGCTGCCTTTATAGAATTTTTTCTTCACCAGCGGCAGCTCGTCCTCCGGAATGCCGGGGCCAAAGTCCCGGATATAGACGATCACATCTTTGCCGTCATAGGACATGGAGGCCTCAATACGCTTGCCCGAGCCGCCATGCTTGGCGGCGTTGTCCAGAAGATTCAGGAACACCTGCCGCATCCGCTGGGGGTCGCAGGGAATTTCCGGAATGTCCTCGTCGTTGTCCAGATAGACCAGCTGAATGCCGTCCTGTGCCAGACGGCCGCCATACATATACACCGTGTCCTCGAATTCACCCCGGATGTCCGTCATTTCCACAGCCAGCGTCATGCGGCCGTCCTGCATCCGGGTGAAGTCCAGCAAGTCCATGACCATTTCCGTCAGGCGCTTTGCCTCGCTGGAAATGATCTTCATGCCCTGCCGGGTGTCGTCGTTCAGGTCGTCTCCGGCCAGCAGCGTCTCGCTCCATCCGTTGATAACGGTCAGAGGGGTGCGCAGCTCATGGGACAACTGGGAGACGAACTCCGCCTGCATTTTTTCGTTCTGGGCAATTTTCGTGGACATTTCATTGATGGTGTCCGCCAGATCGCCGATCTCATCCTTGAAGGGCGTCTGAATCTGGACGCCGTAGCTGCCGGAGGCGATTCTCTGGGCTTTTTCCGTGATCTCCGCCACAGGATTTAAGATGGAGCGGATGCAGTAGCCGCTGCTAAGCAGCACCACCGCCAGCACCACCGTCAGCACAAAGCAGCAAACCAAGCACACCAGAATGATCTGCCTGTTCACCAGCCGGGTGGAGGTCACGTAGCGCAGTACACCGATGACCTCGCCGTTGGAATAGATCATGGGGCAGGAAACCGCCATGATGCGTTCTCCGGTGTCCGGGTCGCGGCCGATGTAGGAGCTTTTGTCCCGGATGCTGATGGCGTCCCAGATATCCGACGTGCTGGGAGACGGCCCCGCCCAGGGGCCATAGGAGGACGCCACGAGACTGCCCTGATTGTTGATAAATTGCAGCTCAATTTTGCCCTTGTCCTCAAAGGTCTTGGCATAGGTGATACAGGACTGGTAGTAGTCGCCGTAGTCCTGATTGATATAGTCGGCAAAAAAATCCGTAGTGGTTTTCGCCCGGTTTTCCATGTCAGACTGCATGTTGGAGTAGTAGTAGGTGGCGTAGGACGCCGTTACCGCCATCACGCACACCAGCCCCAGGGCGAAGACAACGCCGACGGTGTTCAGCAGCCAGCGTTTTCGCAGGCCGCCCGTCTTTTTCATGGACTTCATGTTCATTCCGGGTTAGGCGCCCCACTTGTAGCCCAGACCCCAGACCGTGGTGATATAGGTGGGATTGGAAGTATCGTCCTCGATTTTCAGGCGGAGACGGCGGATGTTCACGTCCACGATCTTCAGCTCGCCCTCGTAATCCCGTCCCCAGACGGCAGAGAGAATGTCCTCACGGGAAAGCGCTCTGCCCGGATTCTGCATGAACAGCTTCAGGATCGCGTACTCCACCTGCGTCAGGCGGATACGGTTCCCGTTCTTCTCCAGCGTGTGGTTGCGGGTGTTCATCACGAAGGGTCCCTGCGTCAGCAGCTCGGAGCTGGCGGAACTGTCGCCGCCGATACGGCGGTACAGCGCGTCAATGCGGGCAGTCAGCTCGGCGGGAGAAAAGGGCTTGGTGACATAGTCGTCCGCGCCGGTCATCAGGCCGGTGACCTTGTCCATCTCCTGCGTGCGGGCAGTGAGCATGATAATGCCCATCTGCTTGTTGGAGGCGCGGATACGGCGGCAGACCTCAAAGCCGTCCATGTCCCCCGGCACCATAATATCCAGAATGGCAACGCCAATGTCCGGGGTCTGGGCGATGGCGTCCAGCGCCTCCTGACCGTTCCCCGCCTCGATGGCGTCGTACCCCGCCCGCTTCAGGTTAATGACCACAAAGCTTCGGATATTCAGTTCATCTTCCATAATCAATACTTTTTTCATATGACACCCCTCAAGTCTCTCCCGTTTTCCAATCCTGCTGAATCAGATGGAAGTTGTTGATAAGTTGATTCTCTGTAATGCCGAATTCCGCCGCGTTCGCCTCCAGCTTCGCGGCGTAGACCACGCCCTCTGCCCGATAGAAGGCAAACCGGCCGTCCACCGTGGCGTCTTCCTCCCGGCTTCCGCCGGTGAGTACGTAGATGGAGAACACGTCCAGCGCCTGCCGGTAATCCTCATCCCATACATAGAACGTATACCGGCCGCCGTCCTGATCCACCGACACCCGCGGCGCCCAGCTGCTCGCCAGCTGCATGTACCAGCCGCCTAAGTAATTGTGGAAGGTAAAGTACTTGTCCATCTCCCTGCCCTCCAAGTCCATGGCGAACCAGCGGATGAGGAACTTCTGCTTGCCCTCCTGTTCCGGGAAAACACGCTTCATGGTGATCAGGCTGGGAAGCTCCATCACGCCGTCGCCGTCGATGTCCTCGGCGTAGACGTAATAGTTCCGCAAGGTCTGGACGCTGGTGTCCGAATCCCGGGAATAGGAAATATTGGAAAAGCGGTCGTTTCTCCAGGCAAATACGTCGGTTACGATGGCGCTGTTATTCACCGCGCTGGCGACGAACACCGCGGGAGTTCCGCCCAGCAGCCGTCCCACCGTGATCCGCCGGATGTGGGTCGCGTCCTCCGACACGTTGACCTCCACCGAACGTTCAATATTGCCGTCCTGCATCCGGTACAGCACCGCAGAGCCTGTCCCGGTTTCCGATTCACCGGGAAGAATGACCATCAGCTCGCTGCATCCGTCGTCATTCAAGTCGCAGGTAATAAATTTGGAGTAACCCACCATCATCAGCTGCTCGGCGCTGCCGCTGGAAAAGGAGTACACCGATACGCTGCGCAGCACCTGATCGCTGAGCTGCCGCCCGACCACCAGCTCGTAGCCGGGGGCGTTGTCCATCTGCACGTATTCCACCTGCTCAAAGGCGGAGCCATTGCTCTGGATGACCTCCATCAGGCGGCACGTGCCGTCCTCCTCCTGCCGGAAAATCAGCACCTGCAAAGGGTTGGCAGAGTTTCCCTGCGCAAAGACGATATATTCCTCCACGCCGTCGCCGTCCAGATCTGCCATCTGCACCGTCTGCTGGTTTTCTCCGGAGACCGGTGCGGAATAGCTCAGGCCGTACATGGCGGAATCGATGGCGGATTGCAGGCTGTCATACTCTTTCGAGCGCTTGGGCAGCGCATACATTTCATCCACCGTCTGCAAGGCGCAGCCGGTCAGCAAAATCGACGCGAGGACGATCAGAAGAAGCAGCCATATTCGCTTTTTCACGGCATCAACTCCTCTTGATTGATTATTATACCACAATATGTTCTAAAAGAAAAGCTATTTCAGCACAACATTTGCTTCTCCGAGCACATTTTTCAGCTCAGAAAGCATACTTTCCCGGATGCAGCACCGGGTACCCCGGCGTCGCCTTGTGTCCGCAAAGTAAAGCACCGCTGTGCTGTCCCCCGGGAACATGTTCAGAATGCACCGGATCTTGGGATACAGCATCCCTTCCTCCCCCGGCAGGCGGAGATACAGCGTGCCGCTCTTATTCACATTCTGCGGCTGCTCCGGCGGCGCGCTGCCGTCGGCGTAGTCCGAAATGGGGCGGGCGCGGTTGATGACGATCTGCGGCTCCTTATCGTCCCGGAGGGACAGCCGCCCGGTGATGACCACGGCGCTGTTTTCCCGGAGGTAGCCGCCGTACTGATCCAGCACATTGGAAAATGCCAGCATCTCTATGGACGCGGTATCGTCTTCTACCGTGACATACGCCATCATGGAATTGTTCCGGGTGGTCTTCATTTTCACGGTCTGGACAATGCCCGCGACGCTGATGATCTGGTCGTCCTGAAAGCCGTTGTCCTCTTCCATAAGGCTGCCGATGTGGACAACGTGGGTGTTGCGCAGGTACGGCCGGTAATCGTCCATGGGATGGCCGGAAATGTAGATGCCGGTGGTCTCCTTCTCCATGGAGAGAAGCTCCCCCTTGTCAAGCTCCTTGAGCTTGGGGATCGGCACTTTGCCCGCCTCGTCGTCCTCGTCCAGCATGGCGAACAGACCCATCTGCCCTTCCAGATTCTTCTTCCGGGAGGCGGACACGCTGTCCATCATCTGGTCGTATACCGCCAGAAGCTCGCTACGATGATAGCCGAAACAGTCCATCGCGCCGCATTTTATAAAGTTTTCCACGGCGCGCTTGTTCAGCTCGCCCTCCCCCATCCGTTCCAGAAAATCTTCCAGAGAGCGGAAAGCGCCGCCCTCCGCCCGTTTGGCCGCCATGGAACGGATAAGACCGCGGCCTACGTTTTTCACCGCGCCGAGGCCGAAGCGGATGGCGTCGCCCTCGACGGTGAAGTAGTCCTCAGAATGGTTGATGTCCGGCGGCAGAACCGGGATTCCCAGCTCCCGGCATTCGGCGATGTAGCCGGAAATTTTGGTGGCGGAATCCAGAACGGAGGTCATCAGCGCCGCCATATACTGCTGGGGATAATGGCACTTGAGGTAGGCCGTCTGGTAGGCGACCACGGCATAGCACACCGCGTGGGCCTTGTTGAAGGCGTAGTTGGCAAAATCCACAATTTCGTCGTAAATCGACTGTGCCACCGCCTCGGGTACGCCCCGAGCGATACAGCCGTCAATCTTCTGCTCCCGGTCGCCGTAAACGAAGGTCTTCCGCTCAGCGTCAATGATCTTCTGCTTTTTCTTGGAAATTGCCCGGCGGATATTGTCCGCCTGACCCATGGAGTAGCCGCCCAAAGTCCGGAAAATCTCAATGACCTGCTCCTGATAGACGATACAGCCGTAGGTCACCTTCA
>ERZ773194.4921-NODE-4921-length-10112-cov-3.035100_pt1 | contig 10112 bp, 8 predicted proteins | sample MGYA00511240_ERZ773194 | MGnify/ENA primary metagenome ERZ773194 (study PRJEB29015, sample SAMEA2737774) | human gut metagenome | biome: human gut; feature: human-associated habitat; material: faeces | place: China | collected 2012 ... | reverse complement strand
GGTCCGGATATTCCGGTTTGGGTCCGTATGCTTTCAAACGGCGATTACGCAATCGGGCTTTTCAATTTGACCGACGAAGAGGGCAGAGCACAGTTTTGCCTTCCGGATTTGGGAATAGATCGCAGCACAGGAAAAACCCTTCAACTGAAAAATGTATTCACCGGCGAAGAAAAAACAGTTTATAACGGCATTTATGCGGAATTTTTAAAGCCGCATGATTGTACTGTTTTCAGAGCAAAAATAGTACCGGAATCGTTTTAATTTTACTTAAAACGGGCGAAAGAATAAGGTTAACTTTTCTCTCGCCCTTATTTTGTTTTTCAAAAATATACGAGTGGAGAATTTTATGAGCGAAAACATAATACAAGAGCTGCATGATGAAATGGAAGCTGAATATAAAATAATACAGTCCTCGAAAAAAAAGGCAGATGACCCTGCATGCTGGAAACCTGTAGAATATAAAACCTTTATGCCGCAAACAGGCGTAAAACTTATGGGCGGTATTTTTCAAAAAATGTTTTTTCAAAACAAGGCGTATATAAAAGAATCGTATAGGTACAAGGATTATTGCAAAGATAAAACCTGGATAGAAGCGCTTGCGGATTTGGAGGGGAACGGTTGGTATCCGTGGCTGCCTGCCTCAAATGACGGCAGAATGCTCGGCGGTGCAGCAAATATATTGCGTTGGGAAAATGATCCTGAACTTAAAAAAATTGTCGAGGACATTTTATCCCGTATTGAAAGTCAAATGCGCGAAGACGGTTATTATAATTATTATTCGGAGAATGATTCGTATGATTGCAGAAATTTACCGAATGATACCGAAAAGAAAAAGCTGTTCAGCGAAAGAAAGAATTACGATCGTGTGTTTTGGACTCGGGGAATGATAGCGGCGGGTATGGCAGGTTATACCGACGCTTATGCTGTGCTTCGCCGTATGTACGATTGGTTTAACGGCGCGGAAAAATATCTTCCGGATATGCTTATGGGCTATAATGCCACCAACGGATTGCCGGGCGGTCCTTTGGTTTATCATACCCCGATTGGCAGGACTGAGGATATGACCGTTACGCAGCGCTTTTACGATCAGGATTATCTGATAAATGCGTTTATAAAGCGTATTCCCGAAAGCTTCAGTCATTACCCGGGAGAAAGACCCCACTGTTATGAATTATTGGCGGTTGAAGCAATGCTCGATGAGTACCGGGCTACCGGGGAAAAGCGATACTTAGACGCCGCTTTAGGTGCTTGGGAAATTTTCAACGGCGGATATGAACAAATAGGCGGCAGCGTTGCCATTTGCGAGGGTGGAGGGCCATATCCGTACGGATCGCTTTATATAACAACCGGGCATGTCGGCGAAACCTGCGGCAGCGTATTTTGGATTTTTATAAATCAGCACTTGCTGCAATTATTTCCTGACGAAGAGAAATATGCTTTTGAAATCGAACAATCCCTTTATAATGTTTTAGCCGCCTGCAGAACACCGGAAAACCGATGCAGATATCATAACAAAATGCACGGGAAAAAGGAAAAGGGCGATTTTGCAGGCTCATGCTGCGAGGTATCAAGCACTTTGCTGCTTTCGGATTTGCCAAACTATATTTATACCGTATCCGAAAACAGCGTGACGGTTAATACCTTTGCGGCTTCAATATTGGAAAACGACATAGCCTTAATTAAAACCGAAACCGATTTTCCGTATTCAAACGAAGTAAAAATCACTGCGTCGGCAAAAAAAGAAAAAAACATCTTTTTGCGTATTCGTATTCCCGGTTGGAACGCCGGAAATCTTGATATTTATGAAGACGGCAATTTAATCGCGAGCGGATTACCGGGCAGCTATTTGACTATTGGCGGCAATTTTGAAAATGAGAGAATTTTCACATTTAAGCTTTCGGCAAGGCTTGAAAAACACGATTATCACGGCTGGGATCAGGTTGAAGGCAAAAAACATTTCGCTGTTATGTACGGACCTGTGCTTATGGCATTTCGCGGCAATTTTGACGAAAAAACGGTGCCGGCGGTTGCTGTTGATACTAACGATAAATATTTGGGCTTTAAAAAAACATCCGAATTACATTTTACCGTGCCATCGGAAATACCGCTTGAGGCTGTGCCGTATTTTGAAATACAGCGTGAAACCTTTACCTGCTTTCCCGTGACGGAAAAATGACAATATTAAAAAACAGCTTACGGAGGTCTGTATTGTATGAAAATACTGAGTTTTGGTTCGATGAATATAGATAATACTTATTCGGTAGATGAATTCGTTCAACCCGGAGAAACTATGACTGCTAAAAATCTTTCAAAGTTTTGCGGCGGCAAGGGACTTAATCAATCGATTGCACTGGCTTCTGCCGGAGCGGACGTTGCTCATTTCGGCTGCGTCGGTGAGGACGGTGATATACTTTTAGATATGCTTAAAAGCCGCGGTGTCAATACCGATTCAGTAATAAAAATTGACAATATTACAAGCGGTCACGCTATAATACAGGTTGACAGTCACGGACAAAATTCAATTTTGCTTTATCCGGGTGCCAATCGCCGAATGACTCCGGAGCTAATAGACAGAGAACTTGAAAAATACAGTTGCGGCGATTGGCTTTTGATACAAAACGAAACAAATTGTCTTGAATATATTATACGTGCCGCAAATAAAAAAGGGATGAAGATAGCCTTTAATCCTTCCCCGATGGATGAAACGGTTTCCACACTGCCGCTGGAGCTTGTTGATTTGTTTTTGGTAAACGAAATTGAAGGTGCGGCCGTTACAGGAAAAGAAATTACAGAGGAAATAACGGCAGAGTTTGAAAACCTGTTTCCGAATGCAGCGGTTATTTTGACATTGGGCAAAAAAGGCAGTATTTTTAAAAGCGAAAAGGATATGTTGTTCCAGCCGAGCTATTGCGGCACAGTAAAGGATACTACCGGTGCGGGAGATACTTATACGGGATTTTTCATTGCAAATTACATTAAAGGCGTTTCACCGCAGGAATGTATGCGAATTGCCGCAATGGCATCTACCGTTCAGATATCCCGTGATGGTGCCGCAATAGCAATACCGACGAAGCAAGAGGTATTAAATGCTTTAAAGAATCACTGCCGCTGATATGTGAAATTATTTTTTGCAAATTGCATTGGTAATACGGAGCAAAATTAAAGTGAAAGTGACAAATGTCTCTAAAGAATTTTATGAAAGTGGGTTTTAATTATGATGAAGATGTCTGAACGGTGCATCAGATTACGTGAAGAAGCGGTCAATAAAAAGAGTTATACAAATAAATATTGCTTGCAACGGGCGGTATATTTCAGTCTCGGTGCAGCAAAGGCGGCAGAGAAGTCATCTGATATGGCGGAAATATACGGTGCGGGAATAGCTAATGTTATAGATAAGTTTACACCGTTTATAGCTCCCGATGAACTGATAACAGGCTTTAATTTCGGAAATAAGAATCTTGCGCCGGCGGATGTTGATTGCGATATTGCATTAACATACGGTGATTGCTATATTGCGAGAAACACGGTGCACGACAGAGAATTGATGAGGGAAAATTCAATTTCCGATACGGATATTGACGAGTATTTTAAAATAGACGGGTTTTACAGGGATGAATGGTATTTGTACGGTGTGGCACTATGGAACGATAAATTTGAGCTGACGGAGACAGAGAATGCAGCAAGAAAAGATATGTCTGCTCTCGGAAAATGTATATCACACAATCATTCCGTTGTAGGATATGACAAGGTTTTAACCTTTGGGTTTGAAGGCTTGTTGAAGGAAGTGGAAGCTTACGAAGAAAAGAACGGAGCGTCTGCCTTTTACAGCGGTATAAAAACGGTTTGCAAATCTGCCCTGCATATCGGAGAAAAGTACGCCGAAAGTGCCGAAGAATTACTGAATACTAAAAACCCGGCATATAATCCGGAAGACCTCAAAACAATAATTGCAACCTGCAGAAGAGTTCCGAGGTATCCGGCAAGAAGCTTTATTGAAGCCGTCCAGTCACTTTGGTTTGCCCACATAATAAACACATGGGAGGATACAATAAATGCGAATTCCTTGGGACGGCTTGATCAGCTGCTGTATCCTTACTATAAAAAGGACATGGATAAAGGTATTATAACCGAGGAACAGGCATTTGAAATTATTTGTTGCCTCTGGATTAAGCTTTATAGAGATTATGACGTTCAGCAATCGTGTGTGGGCGGAACAAATATCGATGGAACAAGCGCGGTAAACGAGCTTTCGTATTTTATGCTTGACGCAACTGAGCAGCTTGATTTTATAAGATGTTTATCCGTTCGTTATTCAGGCAATACCGATAAACGCTTCATAAAACGTGCATTGCAGGTGGTTGGTCATGTTCAAAAAGGCGTTCCGTTTTTCTTTAACGATGATGTAATGATACCTGCACTTATAAGCAAGGGAATAAAAAGAGAAGATGCGTACGATTACACTCAACTCGGATGTGTTGAAACCGTCATACCGGGGAAAACCAATCCTCATGCGGTTACCGGCGAAACAAATCTGCTTAAAGCAATTGAATATGTTTTATGTAACGGTCACAGTATGTATTATCCGGATATTGCTCCGGGAGTAAAAACCGGTGATTTAAGTGATTTCAACACATATGATTGTTTTTATTCGGCGGTAAAGAAACAAATAAAAACAATACTCGAGCTCACCTGCTCAATGGTTGTAAAATATTGCGATGCCTGTGTTGCCCCAAAACCTGTAAAATCTCTTTTAACGGACGGGTGTCTCGAAAAAGCGAGGGATTACAATCAGAAGGGAGCTCTGTATGATTATTATCAAATAATGCTCGGCGGAATACCCAATCTTGCCGATTCGCTTATGGTTATAAAGAAATTTGTGTATCAGGATAAAAAATATTCTTTGGAAGAAGTAAAGACAATATTAGAAAATAATTATCCTGATGACAGTGTGAGACTGGAGTTTCTTAATAAGGCACCAAAGTTCGGTAACGACATAGATGAGGTAGATAGCATAGCAGTTGACATAACAAATTACTGTTGTGATTTGCTTGATAAATTATCCGTTGAGACAAGTCATTGCTTTCATGCACAACCGTTTACATTTTTTTGGATGATTGATCACGGAAGAGTCTCGGCAGCATCACCCGATGGGCGAAAATCGGGCGAACCTATAGCCTACAGCGCCTCTCCTATGCAGGGAAGGGATATAAACGGCCTTACCGCTGTTTTGAATTCTATTGCAAAATTTCCGACAAAGCGAACTCCGGGCACAACATCTGCAATAGTTGAAATCGATCCCAAACTATTTACCGATAAAAATATAGATATTATTACAGATATTGTTATTGCGGCTGCAAAAAACGGACTCAGTAATTTGCAACTTAATACCATTGACGCTAAAACCCTTGAAAATGCAAAAAAATATCCCGAAAAATATAATAATCTTGCAGTCAGAGTTTCCGGGTTCAGTCAGAAATTCAATTTGCTTACACCGGAGCTGCAGGATCATATTATTGCAAGGACTAAGCACGCATGTCTGTAACAGGTGTTATTTCAAATATTTCAAGGTGTTCTGTGAATGATGGACCGGGAGTGCGCACTGTGGTGTATTTCAAGGGTTGTAATTTAAGGTGTAAGTGGTGTCATAATCCCGAGTCGATTTCTTTTCATAGAGAATTGGCTTATTTCCCGCAAAAATGCATATTCTGCGGCAGATGTGTGATGATGTGTCCAAAGGTGCATATTATTGAAAATAACTTCGTTAAACTGAAAAGGGAATGCTGTACAGCATGTGGAAAATGTGCTGATGAATGCCCGGCAAATGCTTTGGAATTGATTGGAAAAGAGATGTCGGTCGATGAAGTTTTCACAGAGGTGCTTAAGGACAGACATTTTTTTAAGGAAAGCGGAGGCGGCGTGACATTTTCCGGCGGAGAATGCCTTTTGCAGGCAGACTTTTCAGCATCACTTGCGGAGCGGTTTAAAAAAGAAGGAATACATACTGCTGTTGAAACATCCGCTTTTTGTTTATGGTCAAATATTGAAAAGATGTTGCCGTTTACAGATTTATTTTTCACCGATTTAAAAATTGCAAATTCAGAAAAGCACCGCAGTTACACATCGGCCGGCAATGAACTTATCATAGAAAATATTCGCAGGCTGTCAAGTAAAAATAAAAATATAATAGTCAGAATACCGGTGATACCGAATGTAAACGATTCGGCAGAAGATTTTGATGCATTAGGCGGGGTTATCAAAACATTTGACTCCGGTATACATCATATTGAGCTTTTAAAATATAATAACTTGGCAAAGCCAAAATATGATGCAATATCTGCCGATTACACGAATTTTGCGGCATTTCCGCAGCATGAAAAACAAATGAAAGCTTTTGCCGAAAAAATAACAGATATAACCGGCGTAAAGTGTATTTTTTAAAACCTTAAGCTCCTATAAAAAACAAAAGCATATGATTTCATAGGCAGTGTAAAGTTAAAATGAAAAGACAGCTCACGAAATCATAGAAAAGCTTCACGCAACGAGCAAAAACTCCCGTTTTCTTTGTTTCGACAAATTTAAATCGGCGACCTGAGCCGGGGCAAGACCGTTTAAGGCAGAATGGGGGGCGAACAAAGTTGAAGAAAAAGACGAACAAGGAAATCAAGTTATTGGCACTTTCAAAAGAGGAAAAGCCCGGTTTGGTTTTGTACCAAGCCTTGAATTGCTTATTAAAGCATTCAATTAAATTGTTTGAAATGTCGTCTTTAACATCCGGCAAATCTTTTAGCGTGCTGAAATCGGAAAAGAGTACAAAAAAACACCTCCTTAATCACAGAGCAGACCGCAGCATAAGTAGTGTTTCTTACTTTTGCCGGTCCAATCGTTAAGTTAGGCGTTCATTCCCGGAATATTAAATTGCGACTGTATGCATGTTTTAGTTTATATTTGAAAACCTCCTTAAAAATATTATATAAACCCGCATTGCAGGATTATAAATGAATGTAATCGTGAAGGTTGGTAATATCTTTCATTGCCCTGAGTTTCCGTATAGCTTTACTTTCGATTTGTCTAACTCGCTCTCGCGTAAGACCGATTTCCTTGCTTATTTCTTCAAGACTATAAACTTCAGAACCTTGTAAACCAAAATGTAGTATTAAAACGCGCTGTTCACGTTCACTAAGTTTAGATAAAAATATGTTTATTTGTGCATCGCGCTCTTGTATATGAAGCTCGTCATCAACATTTTCATCGGTTGATAAAAGGTCCATAAACGTTCCGTCCATTTCATCGTTTGGCTTTGAATCACTTGACAGACATGTAAAATTATTTGTTTGCAGTGATTTGACCTTTGCGATTGACAGCCCGGTAAGCAACCTGATTATCGGACATAAGTGCTTTTGCAAAAATTGTATCTGCTGTTTGTCCCTCAGGGAGTTTGTATGAAAGGATTCTGTCGTTCATAGCATAAAAGGCTATGCGCGAATCATCCATAGGGCAAACTGACCATCCGCCGTCTTCGCTTATAATTTGATTGCCTTTATAAAACGCATTATAACCGTTGGTGTTGTGGTCATTAGAGGGGGCTTTGATGGAAGAATTATTGGTAAGAATGTAATTCCAATATTCACCGTCTTCTGAAATATTGAAGTCAATAACTGTTTCTCCTGAAAGCACTTTATAAGGTAGAGTGAAAAGGTAATACTCGCTCGTTACCTGATTTTCTTGATCGCCCCATTGATTGGCAACTCTCATACGGTTATATTTAAGGAAATAACCGGGATTTTCATTACCCAAAGAAAATCCGCCGTAGTTGAGGGTTTCACGGTATGTAATCGTGCTTACCGGCACTTCGATTCCTCCAAATATGGGAGTTTCACCGTATTCGGTGGGGAAGTGGTGTACTGATGTAAGAGAATCGGCCATTGCGTAGGAGAAACCTTCGGTATAGATTTCTATACCTTTATTCTTAAATTGTTCTAAAACTTTTTTCTTTCCAACGACATTTTCATATACACTTGCAGGGCTTTAAGGATTAAATGAGTATCTGATAGGACATAATCCTAAAACGTCGATTAAGTTTGCTTTTTTCAGTTTATATGTTTCGGCAGTATAATTTATTCTCTGTTCACCGTCACCGCCGTCTTTCATATACTCTTTGAAATCTGTAAGTATAGATTGTGCACCCCATAATCCGCCATACTTATATCCGCCGTCTTTTTCACGCCCAACATTAATAGGTTTGAACCATTCTCCTGAATATTCAGTTATATATTGGTCGTCAAAATTATCATCAAAATTTAAATAAGCATTATATAATGATTCCTTGGATATTTGAGAAGGGGTTTGACCGCTGCAATACTTCTGAACAATCTCAACTTTTTGCTCTGTTGTATATTTTATAGCATGTCCGTTGAATTTACAAGACCATTTCCGCTGTTCCTTCGGCAAATCTTCCCTTAGCCACTCTCCAAGTAAGGTTGCTCCCGGATATTCAAGAGCTGTAATTGTATTTTTTATGCTCCTTCCGTGTGAAAGGTAATATTCAACCGCATGCTTTCTTTGCTCAACAGTGTATTTCCTTCTGGTTTTGTTTGTAACTTCAATATTTCCGGTACGGCGATACTCCTTTATCCAATAATGAAGCATTGTTCTTGATGGATACCCAAGCTCGGCAATTACCCATGTGTAATGACCGAGAATTTGAAACAGTTGAATTGCTCGTTCTTTCTCTTCTAAACTATATTGTCGTCCCATTTTTTATCCTTTCTTGGTCCAACTTTTTGTCCGCATCCCCATCTCAAAGGATTTAACCGTCGCGGACTTTATCGTATGAAACAGTTTTACGAGCTTTACAAGGACGAAGAAAAAGTGTCACCATTGGTGACACAATTGAGCTGGACAAATCATTTGAAGATCATGTCAGCCTGCAAGACAATGGACGAGCGTATTTTCTATATGAATATGTGTATAAAAGATCACCTTACAAAGAGGGGACTTGAACGGCAAATAGACAGCGGATATTATGAGCGATATATGCTGTCACAGAACCCGATTGCTCCGGTAATTGGTGAAGCAAAGAAAGCGACAGGCAATATCTTTTTGGATACTTATGTGCTTGATTTTCTTGATGTCCCTGATACGGTTTCCGAATATGATCTGCAAAAGTCGATTATCCGTAACGTAAAAAACTTTATCTTGGAGATTGGAAATGATTTTACCTTTGTCGGTGAGGAATATAGGGTACAAGTCGGAAACCACGATTTCTTTATCGACCTTCTTTTCTATCATCGCGGGCTTTCCTGTTTAGTTGCTTTCGAACTAAAGATCGGAGAATTCAAGCCTGAATATGTTGGCAAGGTGAATCTGTATCTTGAAGCCTTTGACAGGGAAGTAAAGAAAGAAAATGAAAATCCGAGCGTTGGCGTTATTCTGTGTGCAAGTAAAGATGATGAGGTCGTAGAATTTGCTTTGAGCCGCAGCTTGTCGCCTACAATGGTTTCTGAGTATAATCTAAAACTTATAGACAAAGCGCTATTGCAGAAAAAGCTGAAGGAATATATTGAACTGGCACAGTCATCCGAAGACGGAGAGTAACAGGGAAATTGGTCTTGCGGATGATTATAATCGCAACGGCAACTTTAGAGTGAGGAGGCTTTTAAAAGTCAGCTATAGAAGTATAAAAATACCTGTCGTAGATAGTACGTATCCGTCAAATAAGTCAGTGCCTAAACAACGTGAGATATTGAAAGTGACATCGAATGAGCTGAAATACAAAACCTAATTAATGTAAGAACACAAGTGTATTTTTCTAATTGTCATTGGTTCCAGCTTAAAATCTCTAAAATTATTTTGACTGCAAAATTGACTGCAAAATTGACTGCAAAATCTATAGACATATGTTAAATAATAGACGTTGTTGATTTTATAAGTCATTCAAAAACCCCTTGTTTTAAGGCATTTTTGAAAGTTAATAGACGTATGGAAAATAATAGATATTAACGAGCATCAAACTGTTAACCGCAGGGTCGTAGGTTCGAGTCCTACAATAGGCGCCAAGCAGTTGGTGTTGATTGCGGCGAGGGTCCACCCGTTCCCATACCGAACACGGAAGT
>ERZ773194.4920-NODE-4920-length-10112-cov-3.682808_pt1 | contig 10112 bp, 8 predicted proteins | sample MGYA00511240_ERZ773194 | MGnify/ENA primary metagenome ERZ773194 (study PRJEB29015, sample SAMEA2737774) | human gut metagenome | biome: human gut; feature: human-associated habitat; material: faeces | place: China | collected 2012 ... | reverse complement strand
TTTCTACAGCGACAACTTTATTTGCTATTTTGTTAGTAACTAAAAGTATTGGCAAGTAGCCATGATCAGAACCTATATCATAGACATAAGAATTTAAAGGAACAAGCGAAGCGATGCAAAGCAATCTTTCTGAATTAGTTATCATTGCGATAATCTTTAAGTTGTTTTGCTCTTGTTGGATGTCTAAGTTTCTTTAATGCTTTAGCTTCAATTTGTCTTATACGTTCACGTGTAACGTTAAATTCTTTACCAACTTCTTCAAGAGTATGAGTTCTTCCGTCATCAAGACCATAACGTAATCTTAAGACTCTTTCTTCTCTATCTGTTAATTCTTTTAAAACTTCATCAATCTTATCTTTTAATAATGAATTATCAGCATATTCTGATGGTGTTTCATTATCTTTATCTTCAATAAAATCTCCAACGTGTGAATCTTCTTCTTCACCAACTGGTTTTTCAAGTGAGAGTGGATCCAATGCAAATTGTTGGATTTCTCTAATTCTATCCGGAGAATATAGTCCTTGTAATTCTTCTGATATTTCTTCAGCTGTTGGGTCACGATTTAACTTTTGAACTAATTTTCTTTGAGCACGAGTAATTTTGTTCATAGTTTCAACCATGTGAACTGGAAGACGAATTGTTCTTGCTTGATCAGCTAAAGCTCTTGTAATAGCTTGTCTAATCCACCATGTTGCATAGGTACTGAACTTAAATCCCTTCTGATAATCAAACTTCTCTACCGCTTTGATAAGTCCAAGGTTTCCTTCCTGTATAAGATCCAGAAACAGCATACCACGTCCCACGTAACGCTTTGCAATGCTGACTACGAGACGAAGATTGGCTTCTGCTAACTTCTTCTTAGCCTCCACATCGCCCTCTTCCATACGTTTTGCAAGCTCAACCTCTTCATCCGCAGTAAGAAGCGGCACTTTACCGATCTCTTTCAGATACATACGTACCGGATCCTCAATACTGATACCATCCGGCACAGACAGATCGATATTCTCGATCTCATCATCGTCCGGAACTTCCCCATTATTCTCCAGTTCCAAGATCATATCATCATCGGTATCTTTATCATCCGAAATCTGTAAAACATCCACATTTTTTTGTTCCAAAAACTCTATGATCTTTTCGATACGCTCCTCTGTCAGATCAATATCCTTAAAAAAATTGTTGATCTCTGTGATCTCCAACACATTTTTCTTACTTTTTGCAAGATCTAACAATGCGCTCATGCGCTCCATAAATTTCTTTGCCTCATCTTCTGTCGCTTTTGCTTCTTTGGCAGATGCCTTCTTCGTCGTTGCGGCAGATGCCTTTTTCGTCTGCTTTTTCTCCGCAGGTTCTTTCGCAGCCGACTGCTTTTTCGTCGTTGTCTTAGCTGCCTTCTCAGACTCCGCTTTTGTCTCTGCCTTAGAAGCAGACGTTTTTTTCGTTGTGCTCGCCTTCTTAGCAGTTTTGGTCTGTTTCTTTTCCTTTGTCTCGGAAACGACTGTCTCCTGCAGCTCCGCCTGTTTCTTTTCTGTTGCCATGTTGTTCCTTCCTTTCTATCTGTGTACCGGGATATCCGGGTTTTTCCATTGTATCTATTGTCTATTCTGATCTCCTGTCAGGGAAATATGCAGTTTTCCCGGAGATTCCAGTTCTTTTTTCTGGCGGACAAGATCCTGAAGCTGTGAAAAATCCGTCAAAGTTCTTGTCTGATGTTCTATACTGCGCTCCTTGATCCGATGGATCAATTCGTTGACCGCCTTTTCTTTTCACGGTTGTCCATCTTCGCAGATAATGTTGTCTGAAACATTCCTGCCACCATCCGCTGCTCTTCTACATCTTCAAACCGACTGATGATCTGTGCCGGTTCTGCTTGTCCGCGTTCCAGCTGCTCGTATAGCAGCCCCGCCACCTGACGATACGGCTCCGCTAAGAAATCCTCAACATGCACAATGTGTTTAACCTGTTCATAAAGGGCCGGCTGTTCGATCAACCAAGACAAAAACAGCCGATACGTATATGCCATTCCCTCCGGATCCTTGCGGATCGCCTTTCTTCTGCTCTGTTCATGTCGTTCTTCCATGACCTCCCGATAACCTTCCGGCTCCATATTGCTGTAGCGGATCACGAGGGATCTTAAATCTTCCTTTGGAACGCTATACTTAGCAGATAACGCCTCCAAATAACTATCCCGCTGCACTTTGTCCTCAAACACCAAAAGTTTACGTGCCATTCCATGCACAAACTTTGTCTTTTCCTCCGGATCACTCAGATTGTGCTGTTTTCGAAGCACATCTACTTCAAAAAAGAAACTGTTCTGTGCTTGTTCCAGACGTTCTTCAAACGCATCACTGCCAAGTCCCTTGATAAACTCATCCGGGTCTTTGTATGGCTCCATATGAACCACACGTCCCGTAATACCTGCACGCCTTAATATCGGTATTGCACGCAGTGCTGCTTTGACTCCCGCCTCGTCACTATCATACGTCAGATAGATTTCATCAGTATATCTTCGAAGCAGATTGGCCTGCTGCTCTGTAAATGCAGTACCTAACGATGCCACTGCACCACTAAATCCTGCCTGATGCAATGCGATCACATCCATATATCCCTCACAAAGAATAAACTTCTTACGTTTGCCCTGCTTTGCATAATTGAGGCCAAACAGATTACGGCTCTTGTCAAAAAGTTTTGTTTCTGGAGAATTCAAATATTTCGGCTTGGCATCCCCCATAACTCTTCCTCCAAAACCAATAACCCGGTTATTCACATCCATGATCGGGAACATAACACGGTTCCAAAATTTATCATAAACGCCACGCTCATCCATCTTAAACAATCCGGTCTCACGCAAAATGCGATCATCATACCCTTCATGCCGTAAATAGCGGTAAAGCTCACCGCCGCCCTGTCCGGCATAACCTAAACCGAACCTTAAGATCGTTTCATCGCTAAGCTGTCGTCCCCGCAGATATTCAAGGCCTAATTTACCCTGTGGAGATTTTAGCGTCGCATAATAATATCTTGCCGCCTTGGCATTGATCTCCAATAACGTTGAGCGCAAGTTTTCTTCCTGTTTTTGCTTGGCAGTCATTTCCTGCTTTGGCAAAGTGATCCCTGCCCGCTCTGCCAAGCTTTCCATCGCTTCCGGAAACGAATAATTCTCATATTCCATGACAAACGTGATCACATTTCCACCCACACCGCAGCCAAAACATTTATACATCTGTCTCGCCGGGTTCACGGAAAAGGATGGTGATTTCTCACTATGAAACGGACATAGCCCGACATACCCGCTGCCGGAACGCTTCAATCGTACTGACGCGCCTATCACATCAACTATATCATTTGCCGACCGAACCTGTTCGATCTGTTCTTCTGTATATCTGGGCACACCGTTTCCTCCTTTCCGAAATCAAACACTCTATTTGGGTTATTCGACGTCTTTTTCCCATTTCCTTTTTTGCAGGCAAAATATATTTTTCTTTATCGGTGTTCCACACCACGAACCGACCAGGACTTCGGTATCATAATCTCTTTATATAGGTTTACTGAATACCGATCACTCATGCACGCAATAAAATCACAGACCGTACGTTGCGTTGTTTCCCCTTGCCTGATCAATTCCAAAAATTCTTCCGGTAATTTGTCAGAATGATGAATAAAATATTCATATAATTGCTCGATCATATGTACAACTTTGCGCTCTTCGCCCTTGGCGATCGGATTGGTATATACATTAGCAAATAGGAACTTGCGTAATGCAAACATTGCTTTCTCAACGTCAGATGACATGCATATCTCATTCTTCCCCTCGCTGTTATGTACGATGTCATGCACCAACGTATTCAGGCGACTGTTGGTCGTATCCCCCAAAACATCTGTCAATTCTTTTGGAATCTCCTCCTCCCGAATGATACCGGCTCGGATCGCATCATCTATATCCGAATTGATATACGCAATCTTGTCCGATAGGCGAACAATCTTTCCCTCCAATGTCATAGGCATCAGACTTGTCTGATGGTTGAGGATTCCATCTCGTACTTCTGCCGTCAGATTTAAGCCTTTGCCATCTTTTTCCAGCCGTTCCACCACGCGAACACTCTGCTCATTGTGATGAAAACCGCCATATTCCTCAGAGATGCGGTTCAGTGCACGCTCTCCGGCGTGACCAAAAGGCGTGTGTCCAAGATCATGACCAAGTGCGATCGCCTCTGTCAGATCTTCGTTCAAAAGCAGCGCACGTGCGATCGTCCGCGCATTTTGCGCCACTTCCAACGTATGCGTTAAACGGGTACGATAATGATCTCCCTCCGGAGCCAAAAAGACCTGTGTTTTCTGTTTCAAACGGCGAAATGCCTTACAGTGCAAAATACGGTCACGATCACGCTGAAAATCCGTTCGGATATCACACTGCGGCTCCTCGTGGTCGCGACCTCCGGACTCATCTGCATAAGATGCAAACGGACCTAATATTTGATGTTCCCGCTCTTCCTGCTTCTGCCGTAAACTTTTTGTCTGTGCCATGGAAATCCCCCTTTTTCAAGTGCTGCGCCTTTTTCTGACCGCCATCGATATTACGCTTGTTCTCCCATATAATAAAAGCCTTTGCTTTCTACTAATTTTACCGGTAAGATTTCTCCAATCAAGGAGACATCACCCGGAAAATGAACGACCGCATTATTGGATAAGCGTCCGGTTAAAAGTTCTTCGTTCTGTGTATTTATCTCTTCTACCAGAACCGGAACCGTCTCTCCCTCGATACTCTTTGTAATCTCTGCAGAAATCCCCTGCACTTCATGCAGCAATCTGTCAAACCGTTCTTTCACTACTTCTTCCGGCACTTGATTTTCCATTGCAGCCGCCGGCGTACCGGTGCGCTTTGAATAAATAAAGGTGTAGGCACTGTCATAGCGAACTTTTCTTACTACATCTAATGTGTCTTCAAAATCTTCTTCTGTCTCTCCCGGAAATCCAACAATAATATCCGTCGTAAGCGATAGTTTTGGATTCTTTTCCCGAATCCGCTCCACCAAAGAAAGATAGGATTCTTTCGTGTACTTACGGTTCATTTTCTTTAAGATTTTCGTGCTTCCCGACTGCAATGGCAAATGCAGATGAGTGCATACTTTATCACATTCCGCCATCGCCTCAATCAGCTCATCCGACAAATCCTTCGGATGCGATGTCATAAACCGGATTCTCTTAAGCCCTTCAATTTCATTTACCTGACGCAATAGATTAGCAAACGTAACCGGATTTTCCAAAGTCTTTCCATAAGAATTTACATTTTGTCCAAGTAACATTACCTCTACCACGCCGTCGGCTACAAGACCTTTGATTTCGGAAATAATATCCTCCGGCTCTCTGCTTCTCTCCCGCCCGCGCACATATGGTACAATGCAGTAACTGCAAAAGTTATTACAGCCATACATAATATTAACACCGGTCTTAAATGGATATTTACGTTTTCCCGGCAAATCTTCCACAATCTCTTTGGCTTCCTTCCACACATCCATCACCGGACGCGCCGACTGCACCTGTGTATACAGTAACTCTGCCAATTTATAAATGTTATGTGTACCAAACACTAAATCAACAAACGAATAACTCTTGCGAATCCGCTCTACCTCATCCGCTTCCTGCATCATACATCCGCAGAGAGCAATCCTCATTGACGGATTTTTCTTTTTATGATTTTTCAAATAACCAAGCCGTCCATAGATTTTTAAATTAGCATTTTCGCGAACAGTACACGTATTGTATAAAACAAAATCCGCAACCGGTTCCTCTACTTCTTTGTATCCAATATATTCAAGAATTGCTGTCATCTTCTCCGAGTCCTTTGCATTCATCTGACAGCCTAGCGTCTGAATTGACATGGTAAGAGGATGTCCGATTCGCTCTTTCTCTTCCTCTGCCCACTGCCTGCACTTTTTCATAAAATAATACTGTCTCTCCGGTTCTGACTGTGGAGCCTCTCCTTCGATGGAAAGTGCCTCCAGACGTTCATAATCAAACATATTGTTCCTCCATTAGTTCTGTTTTTTACCAAACGTAACAGAAAATGTCTTTTCCTGATAGGATGAACCGGAAGCAATTTTTACAGTGACTTTACCCTGTGTTCCTGCCTCACACTTTGAAAGTTTTTCCTGCAACTGGGAAAGTGTTTTCACGGTCGTTCCATTTAATTTGGTAATAATATATCCTTTCTGCAATCCTGCTTTCTCTGCCGGTGAACCAGCTGAAACTTCTGAAATGTAAATTCCCTGCGGAATTCCATATGCCTGCTCGTATTCGCTTGTCACATCACGGCCGGTAATACCCAGATAAGCCTGATTGTTTGCTGCCACTTCTTTTTGATTCATTAACTCTTCTAAGATTGGCTCTGCAGTTGCCATCGGAATCGCAAATCCCATTCCCTCTACTTCCTCAGAAGCAAATTTTGAGGAATTGATAGCAATCACTTCGCCTTTGCTATTTACTAATGCACCGCCGCTGTTTCCCGGATTAATTGCTGCGTCTGTCTGAATCAATTTTACACTTGCGCTGTCTTCGGCGTCAATCTCACGGTCCTTTGCACTAATATAACCGACCGTAACGCTCGTTCCATAGCCAAGGGCATTGCCAATTGCAATTGCCTGTTCGCCGACTTTCGTCTTTTTACTGTCGCCAATCGTAGCAATTTTTATATTCTTCTTTGTCGAATCCGACAATTTACTCATATCCACTTCTACAACAGCTAAATCCGTTGATGAATCCGTTCCTTTTACAGTAGCACTCACTTTGCTCCCATCGTTAAAAATAATGGTAACTGAAGTGGCTCCTTCGACAACATGATTGTTTGTCGCAATGTACATTTTGTTATCTTTTTGAGCAATGATAATACCGGATGCACTTCCGGTTCCTTCACTCGTCTGTGCGCCAAACGGCGTATTGGTTGTAGTCTGTGCCGTAACATCAATTGCCACAATCGACGGAAGCACCTGCTCCGAAATTGATGAAACATCCGATGTCGATGTATTTTGGTTTGTCGTCACCGTAGTCGTTGCCAGTTTCGCAGAGGCACTATCTTTCACCGTCTCATTCTGACTGACTAACACATTCTTTCCAATCATTTCCGCTCCCTGAAAAGCGGTTCCAGCGGCTGTTCCAAATAACACAGCTGCTGCTAATATTTTAGCAAATTTTTTCATATTCGCACACATCCTTTCGTCTTTGTTGCTCTTATCATAATATGAAAATGTGTGCGGTTTTTGTTCGCTTTTTGTATGAATTGTGTGGTCTTTTTGACGAAAGTGTGTCTTTTATGCCTCAAAGTTGCCAAGCACACGCATAAAGGCAGATTCCTCTTTCACACCGCGAAGTGCATTCTGCACAGCCGCATCGTCTAAGTTTCCCTCCACATCAACAAAGAAGCGGTATTCCCAGTTTCGTCCCGGAATCGGACGCGACTCAATTTGTGTCATGTTCAAATCGTTATAAAGAAAATGGGACAAAATCCGGTACAGTGTACCACTCTGATGCGGTAGTTCAATGCACAGTGCGAGTTTATTGCTCTCTTTTGTGTAAACTTCTTTTGGTCCGATAATAATAAATCTCGTACAGTTGTTCTTCTCCTGCTGAATGGAATCGGCAACAATTTCAAGTCCATATTCTTTGGCTGCACGCCGGCTTGCAATCGCCGCCTGCGTCTTATCTTTATCCTGCGCCACCTTCTTTGCTGCTGCTGCCGTTGAACCATATTCCACACCTTCAAAGAGAGGATGTTCCTTCATAAATTTACGGCTCTGCAACAATCCCTGCGGATGGGAAAATACCGTCTGAATATCTTCTAACTTTGTACCGGGAAGTGCTAAAAGGCACTGGTCAATTTTCATCACGTATTCGCCGACAATGGCATTTTTATAATTCAACAATAAATCATAATTCGTGCTGATACCGCCCGTCGAAGAATTTTCAATTGGCAGGACACCGTAATCTGCCTGTCCGTTTTCAACAGCTTCCATTACACCCTGAAAACTCTGACAGCTGATCCCCTGTACCGCCTCACCAAACACGTCTTCCATCGCCTGCTGTGTATGGGTGCCCGGCACGCCAAAATAATATACTTTTGCCTGTTCTTTATCAAACGCTTTTTCTGTTTTTTCAAAATCCGTGATATCATCCGTATGCGGCAGAACACCATACTGGTATTTTCGGCTGATGGACATAATCTGGCTGAACAACTCACGGACCGCACGCTCATTGAATTTACCATGAGATATTTTCGAAAGACTGTCTAACTTCTGTTCCTCGCGCTCTTTGTCAAATACCGCTTTTCCGGTCTCCATCTTATACTTGGCGACCTCATTGGCAACTTTCATGCGTTCTTCAAACAGTTTGACAATCTGACTGTCAATCTCATCAATCTGCCTTCTTGAAACTTGTAAATCAATCATTTATGTTCCTCCAAATCCTCTAACAGCATACTAACACTCTTACCAAGCACCGGATGTTTTACATACGGAGCAATCTCAGAAAGCGGCTCTAAAACAAACTGTCTTTTATGCATTTCCGAATGTGGTATCGTAAGCGTCTCTGTGTGCATGACACAGTCTCCATACAAAAGAATATCCAAATCAATCGTTCTTGGTCCCCAGTGAATCTTTCTCTCACGGTTTCCCTTCTTCTCAATTTCATGACAGACAGAAAGTAATGCCTCCGGCGTCAAAAGTGTCTCAAACCCAATTGCCGCGTTTAAAAATTTATCCTGATCCGTATAACCATATGGCTCCGTTTCGATGATTTCTGAAACCTTTATCTCACGGATTGTCTCTACTTTTTTTAATTCTTCAATCGCCGCCTCTAAATAGGCCTTTCTGTCTCCCATATTGGAGCCAATCGACAAATATGCCGTTTCCCATCCGCGCGTAATGCTTACACTCACCGTATCCAGAGGAAGTAAAATCGGTGCCCATGGTTTCTTAATCTCTACTTCCACTTTTTTTACAAGGGGAAACTTTAGCAAAATCTTTTTTGCCAGCTGCTCCGCTGCTGCCTCAATCAGACGGTACGTTTCCTTTTCCATCTGCTCTTTAACAAGATAAGAAACTTCTGCATAATTTACCGAATCCGCCAAATTATCACTTTCCCCTGCTGCCCTCGTATCCGTATAAAGAGCAAGAGAAACCAAAAACTTCTGTCCAAGTACATTTTCCTCTTTCATGACACCATGGTGTCCATAGATTTCTAAATCGCGGATTTTAATTACATCCATGACTAGTTCTCCCTTCTGATGGCATCTGTCATGCGAAGGGCACGTACATTTTTCTGCACATCATGCACACGGAAGAACTCGCAGCCTTTCATCGCTCCGATTACACTTGTCGCAATCGTTCCCTCTTCGCGCTCATCAACCGGCAAATCCAATGTAAGTCCAATCACACTTTTTCTCGATGTACCAAGCAATACCGGATATCCCATCGCTCTAATTTCTTCCAAGCGGTTGATAATGGTCAAATTCTGCTCTCTTGTCTTTGCGAAACCAACACCCGGATCAAGCATGATTTTCTCTTTCTTTACTCCATACTTCTCAGCAAGAGAAAGAGAGATTTCCAAATCTTTTTTTACGTCATCCATAAAGTCGTTATATTCCATCGTCTCACGGTTGTGCATTAAGCAGACACAGACATCATACTCAGCTGCCAGTTTAGCACAGCGCTCATCATAACGAAATCCCCAGATATCATTTAACAAATCTGCCCCGGCAGAAAGTGCCGCCTTTGCCACTGCACTTTTATAGGTGTCAATTGAAACCGGCACATCAAACCTTTTTTTCAATGCTTCAATAACCGGTACAACACGGCGGATTTCTTCTTCATCGCCAATCTGAACATGGCCGGGTCTTGTCGATTCACCGCCGACATCTAAGATATCCGCTCCTTCTTCTACCATTTTATCTGCCTGCTTAAGTGCACGCTCTATATCGTTATATTTTCCCCCATCTGAAAAAGAGTCCGGTGTCACATTTAAAATGCCCATCACATAGGATTTCTCCCCCAAAGGGAACTCACGGTTTCCTATTTTCATCTTCTTTCATCCTCTCTCTATCCGGCAATCATCTGCATAAACATCTG
>ERZ773194.4916-NODE-4916-length-10113-cov-3.276198_pt1 | contig 10113 bp, 5 predicted proteins | sample MGYA00511240_ERZ773194 | MGnify/ENA primary metagenome ERZ773194 (study PRJEB29015, sample SAMEA2737774) | human gut metagenome | biome: human gut; feature: human-associated habitat; material: faeces | place: China | collected 2012 ... | reverse complement strand
ATCATAAGAAGGGATATCGTAACTATTCATAAAATACATAAACCGCCCCGACAGATTATCATACCCCAAGGTTGAATTCCGGGTATTCAAAAGCATCGGAGACAACCGATAGTCCACCGATCTTTCTGCATCTCCTTCGACGTGGATCGGTTTTAGAGAAGAAGCCATATAACGGTTTTGACGGGCCTGTTTAGGATAAATAATCCCATCTTTACCGATAGCCCCTCCGAATTCGGTAATCGCATCTTCAAACCGGCAATACACCATATCATATTCCTGGGCAGGCCCGGTAAATGAATTTTCGTCGAACAAGGCAATCTCTTTAAATAGTACAGGATCCAACTCATGAGAGGAAGCTGAAGTATGTACAAAAACAGTTCCACCATAAGAGTATTCATCGGACTGCTCTATTGCTAAGGCCTTCCCCTTCAACTCTCTCTTATTCTCCAAACTATACACATCCCGCATGATTTTATTAGTCGGATTATTCAATGTGCTCATAAAAGAAACTTCCGGATAATCCTCATAATCACTCAATAACAATAGTCCTTTTGAATAGGGTGAGAAAACCTGAACCTCAAAATCAGCAAAAAAACGGACACTATCATCTTCCGGCAAAGTAACTTCCATACGAGCCTGATATTTTTTAGCCTTATCCGACACAACATAACAAAGGTCCTCGGTTTCCGCAATCTTTTTCTGATCCAGATACCAGGCATAAATCAATTTAGCTTTCTCATTCAGGCTATTTTCTAAAGTAACCGGAATTTTCAAGGTATCCCAGCGCAATATTTCGTAAGGGTCTTCTTTAATCCCCGATATTTTTACTTCATTGATCGGATGATAGTCATAATTTCCTTTATCCTCATAACAGGAAACTGTAAGAAGCACAATCATCCAGAAAAAGGCATATATTCTTATATTATTCATAAGTTCATCATTTTTTAATTAGCATATTATATTTCCAGGCGTTTACCGGTAAAAGGATCGATCACGATATTATTTTCAAAATATTCGCGGACAACATTAGCTACATAAGCACAATAAGGATTATTCCCATAAGGGTCGATTTCCTCACTTCCATACACTTCGACCACTTTCTCATATTTCAACGGATGGTATTCCCCCAGGATAAATTCAAAAGCCCACCACCAATCGGGTTCCAGCACATAAGCACTGAAATTCACTTTCAGGGTTGAAAATTCAACATAAGCAATCCCTAAATCTTCTGTCGGTTCGAGTTTTAACAAAACATTCCGGTTAAAAACTTTCTCAAAGGCCTGTTTATTCAGCACCAAAGGGAACGAATCCACGCCGACGTTACGGTGAAAGATATATTCATCCGCTAACTTATCGAAATCCACACCTTCCTTACCGGTACTGCTATCGGCAACAACGACCACTTTATAATTTCTGTCGAAATCTTTACGGGCTCCCATAATCTGTAATTGAATCCACAAAGTATCTTTCCCATCCGGAAGGTCTTTCCCATATACAGTATGAACAATACTATCCACCAACAGATCTGTTTCTATTCCTAAATCGTTTATTTTTTTCGGATATTTGAAATATATCTTACCGTCATCTTTAAAATCGAAAGCAGGATCTGTTTCGCACGACTGTCCTAACCAAGCAATGACAGCCACCAAAGCGATGATTATTTTATTTTTCATAATTATTTATTTTTCAGTTTTCCAAATTCCGGATTCCCGGTCCCCATATTTAATTTCATCCTGTGGTAAAGGCCATACCAGAACTTTATTTTCATTCGGAATATTTATACCTAAAGGAAGGATAGCCGCTTCCTCTTCAATCAGGCGTTTATAAGCATAAAAGAACTGTCCATCTCCGATATATTCCTTGCGGTATTCTTTCAACACTTCGGTCAATACTTCCGTCCGGCCGGCATTCACCGGCAAAGAACTATGAATTTCACGGGAAGGCAAAATCTCCTCCAACAAATCGTATGCTTCGGCGGGATGAGCTTCGGCAGCGATGTAATACATTTCAGCCAATGTTATCATCCTCACCTTTTCTTTGGCATACTCCAAATCCGCATTATGTTTCAATAAATAAGAAGTGCCCCAGGATGTTTTAAACCAATGTGTCTGACGCAGATCACGTGTTCCCTGCCCATAAATATCACTCAATTTATTGATTAAAATCTTTTTAACTCCATAAGATTCATCGAAATTCGACTTATAAAAAGCATCTACCTGTGCTGAATATAATCCGAAAATAAATTCGTCGGTAAACAGAATATCCCTGTATTTCGCCTGTTCGCCACTCACCAGAATATGTTCTTCCTGAATGGGCCGGAATTTACCGCTTTCGATGACTTCCATCGCATAATCATAGGCTTTCTCCATATCGTCGGTTGTCCCTAAAGTCAGGTGTACCCGTGCCAGTGTCCCTAATACGGCATAATAATTCATCCGGTATTTCCTTGTTTTCAGAAAATCGGATGTATAATAACCCTCATTTTTATCAGTTACATCGTCCGATTCTTCTTTCTTTTCACTTTCTCCCAACCAGTCGGGACCATTTGTCCGGATCACATCGTTGGATAAAAGTTGTTTTGCTTCAGTCAGGTCAGCCAGAATCTCCTGATACACCTCTTTAACTTTTAACTGAGGTTCGATATCCGGTGAAAAAGTTTTCCGATAGGGGATCGACTTATATTCAGGATTTTTCTTTACATCCGGTGCAAAAATCCGGATTAATTCAAAATGCAGATAGGCCCGCAGAGCCAACGCTTCTCCTCTCAAATAATCATAATTGCTACAAATCTGTACCGCTTCAGGTTTATCCAGGTATTTCAGTAAATTATTCGTCAGACCGATACAATAATAAATACGCATCCATAAAGCATCGGATATAGCTGTACAAGAGGGATGCTCATATTCGAAGGTTTGATAGTGCCCGTAAGGACATTCAGAAATATCATAATAACTATAGTACTGAGCCGTCATGTCCAGGGCAGTCTGTAACGTACCTCCATATAAATCGCTTTTTCCCATGTTTACATATATTCCGTACAACGCATCCATAAACCCTTGCTCGGTATTGAACATATCATCCTCATTCACTTCAGTTTCAGGTTTCACGTCCAGCCAGTTTTCACATCCGCTTAATGTAACCGCAGCCAGCAGAAAACTTATTATCTGTATATATTTCCTCATAATTCTCATTTTTAGTATTTATACCCTATTACAAACTAGCAGACAAAGAAAAAGTAAATTGCCGGGCAAACGGATAAGACAATCCCCGTTCTTCTTTTACCGAAGAGAAACGGGCAATATCTCCCATATTGAAATTAAAACGCAAGCCGGTAAGACCGATTTTCCGGCATAATTCCCGTCGCATTTCATAACCGAGCGATATACTACCGATCTGAAAATAATTGTAATCCTGTACAAAGCGGGTCGTCAGATTCGACACATTTTCTTCCAAAGCGATATTTTTAAAAAAGGTCCGGTCGCCCGGTTTTTTCCAACGGTCATACAATACCCGCCGGTCACAATTACTATTGGGATTCACCCCTTCCACCCGGGAAGCCAACGTCTGATTATAAGTTTGTCCACCCCATTGGAAATTGAAAGACATATTCAGGCTAATTCCCTTAAAGGTCAGAAAAGAATTCAAAGTGCCTCTGAATTTGGGATCTGTCGTTCCACAAACCACTTTATCATTGTAATCCCAAATGGTAGTCAGGCTGCCGTCTTTTTTCACAAACACTTCTTTACCGGTTTCCGGATCGATTCCCAAAGAAGGCACAGCCTTCAAGGCATCGAGTGATTCTCCTTCTTCGTATAAAGGTACCGGTTTCTTGGTTTCATTTTTATTGTTCTCATCATTCATCGCTCCCAGCTTATCCGTGATCTTTTTGATCTTATTCTTACTGTCACTGGTACCGAAAGCCAAAGACCAATACAGTTCCCGTTCAGTATCCCTCAGCATCTGAGTACGTAAATTCAGAGACCACCCCTTATTTTCCATCTCTCCGAAATTTTCTTTATAATCGATAAACCCAAGAGAGGGTGGCAGACTGATATCCATCAATACATCCTTGGTATATTCACGGAAATACTCTCCGGTCAGAGAAAAACGTCCCTCCCAGAAATCCAGATCACATCCCAGATTCACCGTAAATTTGCGTTGCCATTTCAGATCCTCATTTCCCAATGCAATGATATCGGCTCCGACTCCGTTCAGGTAAATATTATCCGATGAATATTGATAAGTAGTCTGGGCCTGATAAGGGGAAAAGGTCACATTACCGGTATATCCTACAGAACTCCTTATTTTTGCCTGAGTTAACCACTCCGGATTTCCCCAGAATTTCTCGTTATGAATATTCCATCCGATACCTGCCGACCAGAAAGGAGCAAACCGGTTTTTCTTACCGAATTTGGAAGAACCGTCTGTCCGATAAGAAAAATCGAACAAATAACGGTTGTCGTATGCATAACTGGCATTAGCAAAGAAACCGATCAACCGGTCCTGGGATACCGATCCTCTGGGTTTCGCACCCTCCCGGTATTGCATGGCAAAATCCAGATTAGTCAGCTTATCACTCAAGAAACCGGTAGCTGAAAAACTTTTATTATCTTCTTTATTATCCTGCATATTGGCCCCTAACACCAAGGTAAACATATGCTTATCGATAGATTTCCAGGCATTCACCACAATATTTCCATCCATAGAATGGGTCGAACTGCTACTATAATCGTAGGATCCTTTATCTTTATCATCCTGCTGATCTTCAAACTGACTCGATTTTGGCGATACAAAGACATCACTATGGGTCGTCCCGTAGGTATAGGCAAAACGCCCGGTCAGCCGTATTCCTTCGACAATATACCATTCAAAATCAAAATTGTCATTGAAGGAAGTGCTCTTACTTTTATTGACATTATTCAGTGTAGCATCAAATACCGGGTTAGCCTCTCCGTTAGACAAGCGTTTAATACAGCGTCCCATCTCATCATAGGCTCTTTCGTAGGGATTAACTTCCGTATATTTACTGAAATTTCCATAAGGAGATTCCTCTGTATTATTCTGATCAACAGACAACATATTCCCGATACGTAATTTTTGACTGATCGTATAATTCCAGGTAAAACTCAAACCCAACCGATCCCGCTTGGATCCTTTCATAACCCCCGGATTATTGCCGTAATTGATGTTGATTCCATACCGGGAATTTTCATTTCCTCCTCCCAGATATAAAGAATGCGTATGCTTGAAAGCCGTGCGGAGCGGTTTGGAAAGCCAATAGGTATTTACTCCCCGGAGCACTTCTTTGTGACGTGACTCATATAACCGATCCAATTTCCTTTGCTGTTCGATATTACCGTCTTTATCTTTATACACTCCGGCCAAACGTTCGAATTCAAGTTTTTCGGCGGCATTCAACAAGTCATAATCGGTCAGATCCGGGATTTCAACCGTAGCATTAAAATTATAACTGGCGGTGAGGCGTCCTTTTTCCGGCATTTTCGTTTCGATTACAATCACCCCGTTGGCAGCCCGTGAACCATAAATAGCGGTGGCCGAAGCATCTTTCAGGATAGTAAATGTTTCAATTTCATCCGGTGCGAGGTAACTCATGTCACGTTCAATTCCATCGACAATGACAATGGCACTCTGGTTACCGTAAGTTGCCTTACCACGGATAAACAATTCACTTTGATCCACACCCGGTTCACCACCCGCATACTGGTTTACAATCAACCCCGGCAGACGTCCGGCAAGCGCATTGTTGATATTGGCAGTAGGACTTTGCGTCAGATCTTTTGTCGTGATGGTAGCAACAGAACCGATCATCGTTTCTTTACGTTGTTTGGTATAACCTACCACAACCACTTCCTGCAAGGCTTTCGTATCTTCCTGTAGTAAGACAGTCAGTTCCTTCTTTGCACCGGGAACAATTTCCTGTGGCTGGTAACCCAGGTAAGAAAACACCAACGGAGCTTCCGCATAAGGCAGTTTCAATGTAAACTTACCATCCATATCTGTAATCGTACCTGCATTGGCCACCCCTTTCACGACAACAGACACACCGATCAACGGGTCATTTGTCGTCTTGTCCAATACCGTACCCGACACTGTTATTTTATTACTTTGTGTGGCCTGCACCTTTGCCGTTCTTCCCGTTTGCGCCACACCCTGCAAAGGTATACCTGCAAGAAGAGTGCAAGAAACAGCCACCAGACAAATATTTCTTTTTATATGTATCATCTTTCTTTTCGATTTTCTATGTGTAATAAATCAATCTTATTCCTCTGCTTTCTTACCGAAATCCGGTCCGACCCAGTTGGCCTTTTCCGTTGCTTTACCTTGCACCCAGTCTTCATAACGGGCACGGATTTCAATCATTGTTGCTCCCGGGACTTCCGCATTCAAGGAAATTGTCAGGCGATCTTCCCTGTTGTCACGATTACCGAAGGTCGGTGCTTTTGCCCAATCGTACTCCCACACATAATAGCCTTCGGGATGAGCCAACGTCCAAAGCACATCAGAACAGCTGCGCAATGCAGCGATAAACTTATTCTTGGTCTTTTCCGGATAAAGGCTGTTAGTCGGCTGTTTCACCATATCCAGGAAGTAACGGACAAATATTCCACGGAATAAAAGATTATCTCCCGAATTTCCTTCACCACTGAATACCGGATAGTTGGAATCCATCTTCTTATTCACCTGGTAAGAGCCGAAAGCAACCGCATTACGAAGATATTCATCCTCACCGGTAGCGTTGTACAGCTCCAGGGCAGCCGCCATAAATGTTCCCTGATTATAAGACAAGGCTACTTTATCAGGATCTCCCGGTGTACCGTCATCTTTAATACTCAAATTATCATATACCTGTCCGGTGGAAATATCACACAGATAAGCCGTCATCCAGTTGTATACCTCTTTGGCGAAGTTCAGGTAATAAGCAGCCTGCTCTTCCCAGCCATCTTTAGCCTCCTTAACGGTAAGTTGATACAATTTCATAGCCAGAAGGCAACCGGGACCATTGGAACAAGACATACGTGAAGCCGGCGCATCCGTTTTCCATGCCATTCCTCCTACCCCTTTATAGTCATTCTTCGCTCCCTTGATATGGTTCCACATCTTCATCAACGCACTGTAGTAATCCTGATCGCCAGTCAATTCATAAACCCGCAGACAAGACAGTGCCATCCATTCCATATCATCATAGAAGTTATTCCAGAAGTCTTTGCCACCATAACCGCAATGTTCATTCCAGTCATCAAAAGCCGGCAGGAAAGGTTTCATGATGTTTTCATACAAATAAGTCTGATATTCGGGATTGTTCGCATGGCGGATATAAGCATCGGTGATAACATCCAATGCATGTCCCTGTGACCAACCACCGCTACCGCCTGTACTTGTTGGTTCTCCGGTTTCCGGTGTATTCGGTTTTTCCCAATAGATGCTTCCGCAAAAGGTATTCCGTCCACTGGCATTCTCATAGAAATATTTGATATATGTTCCTGTACTTTTGTCGGCTGCATCCGTCCAGTTCACATCCGACACATATTCGCCGGATGAGTTACCTTTGTAGATGTCTCCCAGATCGCCGTCGTCACAAGCTGTAAATATTGCCAGTGCACCGCTTAACAACAAAGCTCTTTTTGATAATGATACTATATAGTTCTTCATATTATTATTCAGTTTTAATCTTCATTCGTTTCCGAAGCTACCCAACGGTGGGTGTACGTTCCAAACTCTGCATTGAAATAGAGGGTTACATCGGTTTTCACCGTAGCATAATAGACATTTCCCTGCTTTTCGCCCCATTGCAGTAATTCGTCGCAGAAACGGAAACTGTAATCCCATGGATCTGTGCCCAATGCCAGTTGATATAAATTATAATAGCTGTTGTCGGTAGTCAGATTCGGTTGCCCTTTATCTTTCTCCTTATGTCCCCAACGGTAGGTTGTTCCGTTGATTTCCATCTTAAAGCTATGACGGGTTTCACCGCTTCCTGCCCAACTTTCCGTTTGTTTCCGGGCAGTATAATTCTTCACACCCCATTTGCCATATCCCAGATAGTCGAAGTTTTGTCTGTACCCTCCAGACTGGTTATAAAGATATACGGCTCCTATCTCATCATAACTGATGGTTTGTTCACCCATATTGATAGTAATACGATAAATACCCGATTGAGGGACAGTCACCGTATATTCTTCACCATCGTTACGTTCACGCAGCACTCCATTATCGTCTACATAATAATAACACTTACGACCTTCGACAGTAGACATAAAGACAAACGGCTGGTTGGCTTTCAACTGAGTGAAAGTCTGATAGATTCCTTCATTCTGACGGAGCATTTGTTGTGCTTCCGCTTCATCACCATCATCTTCCGTACCCACGCCAGTGATATAAACCGGCTCGTTTTCAGAAGGCATATCATCAATGCCGTCCATCATAAAAATTACGAAATAACCTTCCAGACTACTAAGAGCCTGATCCAATCCGCAATAAGCACGCACCTTCCAACGCAGTGTGCCGTTAGTATTGCAACGGAATTTAGCCAGTTTACCTATTGTGTTTGCCTGATAATGGGTTAAAGTCAACTGCGATTCCAAACCGTTATTGTCAGAAAAGATCGTTTCTACCGGTTTGGTAAAGTCTCCCCCGATCGTATCAATCAATACTTCATAACGATATACTGTATTTCCGTGTTTCTCGGTAGGCGTCCATTTCAGAACAATATCCGTCAACGAAGCACCCGAAAGTACTACTCGCTCGCCACTAGCCATTGCATCCATTGTTCTAACAGGTTCAGGCGGAACAATCGGTTCATAATCATCCGGATCAAATCCCGGATTCAGTTTATTGTCACAAGCCGTCAGTCCGATAAGAAAAAACAGCAGGGCAAATTTGATTAGTTTTTTTGTTATCATATTGTTTCTCATATTATTATATTCCTAGTTTTAGTATGAATGAGGACATTCAATTGGTTCAAAGCGGCTCTTATCTCCATTATAAGTTGCAGGAAGTTCCGCTCCCCAGGCTGGTTTATTTTCGTTTATATTTTGCAGACAAACTTGCGCATCCAGTCCGTTACCGCCATTTCCCCAGTTCTCAAAAACGGTAGTGCCTCCAATACCTTTCGAAAATACCCAATATCCCATCAAATCAGGATATTTTTCCGCATCAAGTATTTTACACATATTCGTTTTTATTTCACTTTCGTCCAAAGCTCTTTTCCACATTCGTGCCTGGTAGACTTTGCAATATCCTACCCGATATGAATCTCCGGAACGTCCTATCAACAACGCCTTATCATTTCCACCCACATCCGTCAGATTTAAAGACGAGTTGGGAGCACAATCCTCATAGGAATTATCGGCAGGAGTCAACGTTTCTCTTTCTCCGTTGATATACATTTTATACGCCTCTTTGGTGCTTGATTTCGTTCCATCATATACAATAGCGACATGATACCATTTACCCGGAGTTTTACGTCCACCCTCTGGATTATCGCAAGGAATAGTTTGCTGACTACGGAAACGAGGATCATCTTTACCATTAATTTTAGTAGCTATTTCAAAACGAGGATTCTCATTTTTATTTTCCGCGCGAAACAAGAAAACACTTTCCAAACCTATAAACGATTGCATAGCACGAGTATAAGTCGGATAGAAAACAATCTCAAAAGTAAGCTGATTCATACTTTTCACCTCCGGATGTGACTCTGCATACTTTTTAATATCAATTTTGAAACATACATCATGTTCCAAACGATAACATACCGGATTCACATAGACTGGTAAGGTTAACTTCTGACCTGCTGCATCGGATAGCTCTAATGTTGTAGTCCCGAGCTTCTTTCCTGTCAGTTTTAACTTCGTAGTTCCGTCTTCCGTAACCAATTCAGCTGTTTTCAAATAGACTTTATTGTCCTCAGTAAGCTGTGCTAACTTATAATCGCCATTTCCTCTAGCGATAGCAATTTCAGTAGATGCTTCATAACCACCTATAATTAAAGAAGTGGCATCATTTTCCAGTTTAAGGTTATATGGATTCACTTTCACCGCAATCTCCTCCACAGAACCTTTCTGGTCTGTCACAATCACTTTCACATCACCTCTA
>ERZ773194.4915-NODE-4915-length-10113-cov-12.827202_pt1 | contig 10113 bp, 8 predicted proteins | sample MGYA00511240_ERZ773194 | MGnify/ENA primary metagenome ERZ773194 (study PRJEB29015, sample SAMEA2737774) | human gut metagenome | biome: human gut; feature: human-associated habitat; material: faeces | place: China | collected 2012 ... | reverse complement strand
AAAGTGATTTGTTCGTTTGCCATACGTACTCGTTTTTAATTGTTCGCTGGCAAAGAAAATTGGTGTTTTGATGGTGGAAAACATCACCGGAATATAACTGTGAGATAACTTTTGGTGGTGATTATAGATTATAATTATTTGATAATTAGATAATTTTTTACTATTGAGAGTATTGCTAATTATAGTAGTTGGTGGTTATTAATAAGAATAAGTTTAGTTTTTCGTAAATGTGAAATGTGCAATGCATAAAATATGAGTTGTAAAACTCTAAGTCTGATAAGTTTTAGGTAATTTTGTCAAAGGGTTAAGTATAAAATATAAGTGTATATGACAAGAAACAGTGCAAGTAGAGAGACAATAGATGTTTTGATAGATAATGCAAAATCGACAATGTCGTATTCAGAACAATTATTACAAAATGCGGAGCTTATAAAATCAAAATTCTCTGAACATCATATTACGCATTATTTACAACTACTTTTTGAATTACTAAGCGGTAGCCTTTCAGCCATATATGAAGTTTGCAGTGATATAAAAAATATGTTATCAACAGAAAATGTATATACAAAGCGTTTTCATATGCAAATGATTAACTTGTCGCAATATGAATTATCTGTATACTTAGTTGGTAGAGATCAAGGAGGAGTAATATCTGAGCTAATTACTTATCTTAATAAATCGCATCAAGATTCTAAAGAACTTGAGGATATATTACAACAGGTAAAATTACTTGGAGAGCAATGTGATATTAGATTGAGAAACGTAACTGCTCATTATGATAACCCAAATACGATGTATACAATGTTGACGACTTTGAATGATGAAGATGTCTATGTAAAAAGATTTGGAAATCAATTATTAATACATGATAAGATTCTTAAATACATATCTTCTGTTTTACAAATAATTACAGAGAAATTATCTCCTGATAAAAAGAATTGTACCTATAAAAAGAGTGTTGAAGAGCTTACCCTTGTAGATATTTTAAATGATAGAGTGGCAGAGGCATTTCATAATAAGGGGGAACTTGATATTATAATCACAGAACAAATGGCAAATGCTTGGGTTAATATAGAATCACATAAAAAGATTTTTTCAATTTGTGAAAATGCTATTGGATACCTAAAAGATAAACAATCTGATTACAGTAGACTCACGGAAATACGAACATTGGAAGAATTGCGATGGGAGGTTAGTTTTATGCATTATGATTTAGTTTGTTCTATGGATACCTATCTAAAAGCAAGTAGTAATGCAGAACGCTCCATCAGTTTTATGCGAACTTATAGAATTGAAACTAGTGCTCTGTCTCATTTGTATGGCTATAATGAAAAATACAAAGTAAAAAGTATATGGAATAAAATTAAATCTGTTCCAGAATTCAAATATATACCATTGTCCATCGAAATAGAAGATGAACTCAAAGCCTTAACTACAGGTTTTAATTCGACCAAAAGAAATTTATATACTCATTATAGAGATGGTGCAAAATTGAACATCAGTGAGAGGTGGCGATGTGCTAACGAGATGAATCACCCGAAAGAGTTAATGCAAATGCTTCGTCTCGTGACACTGTGCAAAAAAATCAATCAATTCTTAGTTTTACTTATATCATCAATGAGTTCAATCGAAAAACAGAAAAAAGATGAAATGTTAAATCCTATAAGGAAAATAAAGGAACTAGCTTACAAGAACAATCAACAAGATATTGTTGGTATATCAGATAAGTTTTTATCAAAATTCTCTTTATTTGATAAAAAATCATAGTATAGTTACCCAATCTTCTCATCCAACTTAATCATGCACTTTGATTCTGTATGTGACATCTTACGTTCAATAGTTGCAATCTCCAAGTCGCGAAGGGTATGGGCAAAGACATTCTTGATGAAAGTCGCAGTATGAATACGCTTTCTGCCAAAAGCCTTACCGATATTCCATCCAAAATGCATAATATCAATGCTTTTAAGTTGTGTGTCAACCTTTACGGGCGATATCTTTTGTAAGGTATCGCATGTACTATATTCTGCAACGTATGTGCATAGATGGTTGAGATCTTCTTCACTCATATAGGCAACCATTGTTTGCTTCGTATAACTAATGACCTTTTCCAATTTGGTTTGAATAGCACGATTCTTTTTTGCGATAGATTTGGTTCGCATAACTTCATATTCTGAAGGTTCAGAGATTGTTTCTTCAGCGGTAGGAGCAGACTCAATGACATCAAGCGTAGTTTGATTTGAATCTTTGACTGTAAGGGCTTCCGGAACAGAAACGGTATCATTGTTATCTTTCATCTTTTGAAAAGCAGAGAAACGCAATAGAGAAGCTTCTATGCGCGGCAGCAGAAACTGATTGAAAGTTGTCTGTAAACTGGCATAGATCGCCATCAAGACAATTACTGTTGCAAAAAATGCAACACTACTACTGAAATCGTCAATACCTTTGGATAAAACAAACTGCCGAGCTAAAACGCCAACGACAAGAGTACCTACCAATACAAGGGAATATAGAGCTATATGTTCTATACTTTTCTGATTCATAGTGATATTTGCTAACTGTTTGTGCGCAAATATATGTCATTTAATAGATACCATGTTATAAATCCAAGAAAGTGGCAGCATTTGTCCTCGATATGTAGCTTTTTTCCTAGTTAAGAGTTTAATAACTATGAATTAAATTCGGCTTTATTATGTAATCTATTATTTTGAATTTAATCTTTTAGAAAATAATAAGATTGTAGTAGCTATCAATATTAAATGTGTATATTTGCTTGTAAATCAATTTTGTAATATGCATATAGTCTATAAAAGTAAACCTATGCCGATTCATATTGATGAATATGAGCATAATTCTTTTGAATATGATAAATGGATCATATCAGATGATTACAGGGAATTAAAATTTGGTTATGAATATCGTATTATAGTTTCTACAAAAGAAACTATCAAAGATTATAATGACTTAACATATGATTCAATTTTGACATCAGGTTTTGTGGAAAAGCTAACGATGTTGCTTAAATATGTCTTAGGAATATCTTTAAATTCCCCTCATAATCAGATATTTCACAAAAGGATTAGAGCTGTAGACTTTAGAGAGATACCTAAAGGTTGGGATGCTAATATTGATGAAATTGATACATATTTAATGGAAACGCTTCCTTCATTTGCACGGGCTGTTCCTATTCCTACTAATGGAAATATGAAAACCTCTATTTTGGATGAATTACATATTGCTCTTAATAATTATGATTCTTTAGATGAAGAAATTAAAGATTTAATAGCAGTGCATAATAGTGCTGTTGAATCCGACGAAAGAGCGTGTTATCTAATTATGGGGAAACTAATTGACATGATTAATTGGTTATATCCATTAAAGCATAGACTTGATAGACGAATTAAAGAAACTTTTCCTGAGCTAATTCCTTTCTTTGGAGATACAACAATAAAAGATTTAATGGGAATTGCTAATTCAAGAAAAGAAACAAGGCATTATAATGCGTCACCTCAATCATCTCATCCTGCATTAACAAATCAAGAGGCTGAATTATATTTTCAGCTTATAGATATTTTAGCTTTAAATATTGTTCGAATAAGACTTGGTTTACCTAAAATTACTGTGGAAGATGAGAAATAATAAATGAATAGGGAACTCTGAGAAATCAGAATTCCCCATTGATAATATAGAATTACTTCAACGAAATCTTATTAGCCGTCTCGCGTTTCTTAGAATTAACCAAATCAGCATAGATTTGAGTAGTGGTGACATTCTTATGCGTCAGCATCTTCGACACAGTGTAAATATCTGTACCTAAGGAGATTTGGATGACGGCGTATGAATGACGAAAGCAGTGGAAGGTTATGTGTTTTCTGATTCCGGCTTCGGCAATCCATTGTTTCAGTGGATGATGAGTCATGGAGCGGGTTAAGCCTTTGAAAACTTTTCCAGTACCCCATTCGCCACACAACTCCAGTGCCTCCTGACTGATGGGGAGGGTGGCTTCGGTTTCAGTCTTTTCGGTGCAGATACGGATGTAGTAGCCTTGATCCGGGCCGACCTCAAAATCACGCCAGTCCAGCTTCAAAATATCACTGATACGGAGACCGGTCATGCAAGCAAATAGGGAGGCCTGTTTCAAGACCGGAATCTTGCATGGCGTAGCTGCCAGTTTCTTGACTTCATCAAGTGTCAGATACTCTTTCTTGACCTCTTTCCATTCAATCTTTTCCAGGAAGTCGTTCAAGTTCTCACGCAGCATCTTCTCTTTGTAGGCTATCTTCAGCAAGGCTCGAAAAGTTGAATAATAGCCGGCTGCCGAATTGCGTGAGATATAAGCATTGGGATGATTGATCTGTTTGCATTTGAGCAGATAATCCTTAAACTTTTCGCACAGTTCCACGGTGACATCGCCAAAGGTGCATTTGCCACCGACAAATTTCTCGAAGTGGTTGTAAACACAATCCCATTTCTCATACTTTTCCCGTGCCTTTGTCCGGAAGTAGGCGAGGAAATCTACCTTTTGTTTGTTCTTGTCCAGAAACCCGAATTCTTCATTGATAAGCGACTGGACACGGATACAGCGGATTGCCTCTGCCTTGTTCAGCATATCCTGATTGAACATTCTTTGCTGCTCGTTCTTGGGCTTGGCATAGATATAGATGCCGAGGAATTCCCGGCGACTCATCTTCATCGTATAAGGATTGCGGATGGCCGGATAATAATCCAGATAAAGAGATATGCGGTCGTTACGCAATGGCTTTTGTCTCAAAGTTACGTTGGTACATGTAAGTGTCATAGCTATATTGTTTTTTGATTAATACTTATTTTTGTTGCAAATAAAATAGGTGTTCTGATGGTGGTATTTATCACCGGAAAATAACTTTCGGCTCATTCTATCTTTGGAGGCTCAAAGAACTTGTCCAGCTCTGCCCGCAGGATCTTGGTATATTTACCGACCTTGATACGGGGAATATTGTGGTATTTCACATAATGGTAGAGTTGGTCTCGTGTCAGATTGAATCGCTCCATCGCTTCGGCAATGGTGTAGTATTTGGGTTCTTCTGGAGCTATGAGACCTTTGGCAATGTCCACATGCTTCTTGGAGTAGTACACCATGATGCCGACCTTCTTCTTGGGAATGGCATTCTTGGATACAAAAGAATAAATGGCCGTTAGCGTCATGCCGAACTTCTCCTGCATGTCTTGTGTGCTGTACCATTCCTTGATTTCAGGATCGGGAGCTTTCTTTGCAAAGTAGTCATCAATATGCTTTTTGCTCCAATAGGTTTTACCAAGATGAAAGGTTCGTGGAATATTATGCTCCTTAGCGATATGGAATATCCAGGAATCCTTTACGCCATACTTCTCCTTGACTTCAGCTGTAGTGTAGAAATCATTAATAGAAGGTTTGTCTCTGACTGGAATCTTAAAATCTATAGGCTTATTGAATAAGTTATCAATATCTTCCTTTTTCAATAGAAATTTATATCCAAGTCGGGAGGCTTTTAGTTCACCTCTTTTCAGGTATCCATAAAGAGTAGGTCGGGTTACTCCAATGTATGTGGCAGCTTCTGTGATAGTAAGAATAGGCTTGTCTCTGATCTTCTCAATCGGCTTTTCCTTGATGACTTTTTCGACAATTTGGTTGTTAGCCTTAATAGAAGCCTCACGTTTCTTCTGTTTATACAGAAGGTTTGCACATCTGTGCGAACAACAGGTTGTAGTTGTTTTATGCGCAATGAATTCTTGCTTACACCACGCACAGATTCGTCTGATTTCAATGTTGCTACTCATGTTATTTCTCCTTATTTCTCCAATATTTTTGTATAACTCCGTAAAATCCCGTAAAATGACGTAAAAGTTCTCCACGACCTTGCCAACGATAATCCTCGGATTTTCGTGGTGAGGTACACAGGAGGTACAAAAAATGGCGTAAAAAGGCTTAGCAACGATTATCAACGATACTTGAGCAACAAAAAAGGCGCCCGTAAAGAGCGCCATATTAATCGATTATAATCAATTTAACTATTTGATAATCAGGTATTTACTTTCCGATGCAAAACCTCTCAAATATATTCCCTAATACCTGGTCTGTAGTGACTTCTCCGACGATATCTGAGAGGTGGAAGATACATTCTCTTAAGTCTTGGGAGATGAAATCTCCGGAAAGATTGGCGGATAAACCTTCCTGGACACGGTGGATGGATTCGAGGGCGTGGGTTAGGGCTTCGTAATGACGGATATTAGTGACGATGACGTCGTTTGAGGACAAAGAGGGAATATGAGCAGCTTGGATCAGAAGATCCTGCAACTTGTCGATATGCTCTCTTTTCTTAGCCGAGATGAAGATCGATTGCACGTTTTCGGGAAGGTCGGTCGGTTTAAACTGGCGATCGGTGAGCAGGTCGGCTTTGTTGAAAACGAGGATCAGCTGTTTACCTTCCGAGCGAGGTAGTATCTTTTCGGATAATTGGGCGATCTGCAAAGAAGCATCGGCTGCATCTATCATCCAAAGGACAATGTCTGCTTGGTCAAGCTTCTGGAAAGTCCGTTCGATACCGATACTTTCGATCGCATCGTGCGTTTCGCGGATGCCGGCGGTGTCGATGAAACGGAAAGTGATCCCTCCGATGTTGATCGTGTCTTCGATGACGTCACGGGTTGTACCGTGGATGTCGCTGACAATCGCTTTGTCTTCATTCAGCAGGACGTTCAGTAGAGTCGATTTTCCGGCATTTGTCTCACCTATGATCGCTACAGGAATGCCATTCTTGATCGCGTTTCCTACACTGAAAGAGTTGGCCAGACGCGATATGACTGTTTCGATATGGGCCGCCAATGTGCTGAGTTCGCTACGGTCGGCGAACTCCAACTCCTCGTGGTCGCTGAAATCCAGTTCCAGTTCCATCAAAGAAGTGATATGCAAAAGTTGTTCGCGCAAGTTCTTTAATTCATGGCTGAAACCACCGCGCATCTGGTTTAATGCCAAGCGGTGTTGACCGGCTGAGGTCGAGGCGATCAAGTCAGCGACCGCCTCGGCTTGGCTCAGGTCCATCTTGCCGTTCATGAAAGCACGTTGCGTATATTCGCCGGGGAGGGCGGAGCGGCAACCTCTTTCAATCAAAAGTTGCATGATTTGTTGCTGGATGTAGACGGAACCGTGGCAGGTAATTTCTACTGTGTCTTCGCCGGTAAAAGAATGAGGTGCGCGGAAAAGGGCGATCAGCACCTCGTCTATGAGCTCTTCACCACGCCTGATACTACCGTAACGCAGTGTATAGGCTTTCTGTGACAGCAGGCCTTTTCCTGCTGTACGCGGTACGAATATCGTGTTGCAGATTGCGATTGCTTCCGGTCCGGAGATGCGGATGACGGCAATCCCCCCGGCTCCGGGGGCAGTTGATACGGCGCAGATAGTATCTTCCATTAGTCTATACAGTTATTAATTCATATTTCTGTGTTCCAAGACCAATCTTTTCAGCATGTTCCAGTCCTGCTTGCCAGTTCGTGTCGGGGTGCATGAGGTGGAATTTGTCGCAACCTTCCAGATGTTCGTGATGCGGAGCGTCTGAAAGGCGGTTACCAGTCTCCAGGATCGGGGCCTTGATCACCATATCGGCACAAGCCTTGTCTAATGCGACCGGATCAAAAGAAGCGGCGATGCCCAGATCTGGCACAATCGCTGCATCATTGTGGTTCCAACAATCACATTCAGGTGAGACATTCATGATAAAGCTGATGTGGAAATTCGGCTTGCCGGACAAGACAGCTTTGGTATATTCGGCGATCTTGTAGTTTAAACGTTCAGACGTGTCGCCTTCACCCATGACGGCTCCGTCGTATTGGCAAAGAGCTACGCACTGGCCACAACCGACACATTTTCCGTAGTCGATTTCTGCTTTATGGGAAGCGTTCAAATGAATGGCATCGTGGCGGCAATGCTTGACGCATATATTGCAACCCTTGCAACTTTCGATGTCGATTCTGGGTTGTGATGCCGAGTGAAGTTCAAGTTTTCCACCTACGCTGGCGCATCCCATGCCGAGGTTCTTCAAAGCGCCGCCGAATCCGGTCTGCTCGTGTCCTTTGAAGTGGTTCATAGAAATAATGATATCTGCATCGGCAATAGCGGAACCGATTTTGGGAGCTTTACAATATTCACCGTCGATTTCGATTTCACGGTATTCGGTCCCTTTCAGGCCGTCGGCGATAATCACGGGAGCGTCCACCACGCCGGGGGCGAAGCCGTGACGGATGGCCGTATTGATATGATCCACGGCGTTGTGGCGCGTTCCGGAATAAAGCGTCGTTGTGTCGGTCAGAAACGGCAGGGCGCCGGCCTCACGCACCTTCTGCACAGCGGCCTGAACAAGCTGCGGGTTGAGGTGCCCGTCGCATCCGGTCTCACCAAAGTGCAGTTTGATGGCACAGGGGCGGCCGGGGACCACGATATCCTTGAGCTTCAGAAGATTGCAGAGTTAAAGATGCCAGACTTAAACGCAGCAAGCGTTGAATCTGCTATGAGCATGATCGCTGGTACTGCAAGAAGTATGGGAATCGAAGTAGTTGATTAATTTTAATATTAAATAGTAAGTGGGAGGGCGTTCCCCGCAAATACCACAGGAGGTTATAGAAATGAAACGAGGAAAGAAATACGTGGAAGCTGCTAAAGCAGTAGACCGCGCTACATTATATGATACCGCAGAAGCTATCAGCTTAGTTAAAAAAGCTGCAGTTGCTAAATTTGACGAAACTATCGAAGTTCATATCCGTACAGGCTGCGATGGACGTCATGCAGACCAGCAGATCCGTGGTGCAGTAGTTCTGCCACATGGTACTGGTAAAAAAGTTCGTGTTTTAGTATTCGCTAAAGATGCTAAAGCTGAAGAAGCAAAAGCAGCAGGTGCTGAATTCGTAGGAGCTGAGGATCTTATTCCGAAGATCCAGAACGAAGGATGGTTAGACTTTGACGTTGTTGTTGCAACTCCAGATATGATGGGTGTTGTTGGTCGTCTTGGTCGTGTACTTGGTCCTAAGGGATTAATGCCAAACCCTAAGGCTGGTACAGTTACTATGGATGTAACAAAAGCTGTTAATGATATCAAGGCTGGTAAGATCGAGTACAGACTTGACAAGACTAATATCATTCACGTGCCAATTGGTAAGGCTTCATTCACAGAGGAGCAGTTATCAGACAACTTCCAGGCTATTATGGATGCAATCGTTAAGGCTAAGCCATCTTCACTTAAGGGAGCTTATCTTAGAAGTGTAGTTCTCACTTCTACTATGGGACCTGGTGTTAAGTTAAGCACAGCCAAGTATGTGGGTTAATCAGATTTTTGATTAAAAACGGTTGACATTAATATATTTTGATAGTATACTATCAGCTTGTGAGCAGCATTTTGCTGTTAACATAATATTTTGCCGTAGACAGCAGGTCCGGATTCAGTATTACTGATGATGGTTAAAGGTAACACGCCTACCGAGGATTTAAGGATTTGATTAATTATTCCCTCTCTGTCGCTGGCAGAGAGGGTTTTGTTTGTAGGGAAACTATAGACGAATAATCTTCACTTAGGCAAAATCGCTTCTATATGAAGCAAGAATCTAACAGGAGGTAATTATTCATGGCTATTTTAAAGAATGTAGGCCTTAAGACATCTACTATTGATGAGATTAAAGATAACTTTGACGGCGCTCAGGGCGTTGTTGTAGTTAACTACAGCGGTCTTACAGTAGAACAGGATACACAGCTTCGTAAGCAGTTAAGAGAAGCTGGTGTGGTTTATAAGGTTTATAAGAACACTTTAGTAAAGAGAGTTGTTGCTGGAACAGAGTTCGAGCCAATTACTGATGCTCTTGAAGGAACTAATGCTATTGCATTCTGCAAGACAGATGCTACAGCACCTGCAAGAATCTTAGCTAACTTTGCTAAGACAGCTAATGCTCTTGAGTTAAAGTGTGGCGTTGTTGAAGGAACATTCTACGATGCAGCAGGTATCGCTACAATCGCTACTATCCCTTCAAGAGAGGAACTTCTTTCAAAGTTACTTGGAAGTATCCAGTCACCTATTACAAACTTTGCTCGTGTTATTAAGCAGATTGCTGAGAAGA
>ERZ773194.4914-NODE-4914-length-10113-cov-20.459734_pt1 | contig 10113 bp, 8 predicted proteins | sample MGYA00511240_ERZ773194 | MGnify/ENA primary metagenome ERZ773194 (study PRJEB29015, sample SAMEA2737774) | human gut metagenome | biome: human gut; feature: human-associated habitat; material: faeces | place: China | collected 2012 ... | reverse complement strand
CCTTGAACTCGCCCCGGCGCTCCTGACACATGGGCATGATGTTGCCCACGAACTCATTGGGGGCAATGATGGAGACCTTCACATAGGGCTCCTCGGCGTGCTCGATGGTGCCGGGGTCCGGGTAGTTGTGGGGGTTATCCACCTTCACCATGGTGCCGTCGGACTTATAGACGTGGTAGATGACGCTGGGGAGGGTGGTCACAAGGTCCAGATTGAACTCCCGCTCCAGCCGTTCCTGAATGATCTCCATGTGGAGCATCCCCAAAAAGCCGCAGCGGAAGCCGAAGCCCAGCGCCACGGAGCTTTCCGGCTCGAAGGTCAGGGAGGCGTCGTTGAGCTGAAGCTTCTCCAGCGCATCCCGCAGATCCGGGTACTTGCTGCCGTCCTCGGTGTAGATGCCGCAGTAGACCATGGATTGGGCGGGGCGGTAGCCCGGCAGAGGCTGGTCGGCGGGGTCATCCGCCCCGGTGATGGTGTCGCCCACCTGCGTATCCTTGACGTTTTTGATGCTGGCGGTGAAGTAGCCCACCTCACCGGCCTGCAGGGCATCGGTAGGCTCATTGCCCAGCGGCTTCAGGTAGCCGCACTCCAGAATGGTATACTCGGCGCCGGTGGCCATCATGCGGATGGTCTGGCCCTTGCGGAGGGTCCCCTGCTTCACCCGGAAGTACACCACCACGCCCACATAGGGGTCATACTGGCTGTCGAATACCAGCGCCTGCAGGGGGGCCTTGGGGTCGCCGCTGGGGGCGGGAATGTTCTGAACGATATCCTCCAGCACCGCCTGAATGTTGATCCCCTGCTTGGCGGAGATCTCCGGGGCGTCCATGGCCGGCAGGCCGATGATGTCCTCCACCTCCTGCTTGGCCTTCATGGGGTCGGCGGCGGGCAGGTCGATCTTGTTGAACACCGGCAGGATCTCCAGATCGTGATCCATGGCCAGATAGGTGTTGGCCAGCGTCTGCGCCTCCACACCCTGGGTGGCGTCCACCACCAGCAGCGCGCCCTCACAGGCGGCCAGCGAGCGGCTGACCTCGTAGTTGAAGTCCACATGACCCGGCGTGTCGATCAGGTTCAGGGCATACGTCTCCCCGTCCTGCGCCGTGTAGAAAATGCGGACGGCGCGGGATTTGATGGTGATGCCACGCTCCCGCTCCAGATCCATGTTGTCCAGCAGCTGGTTCTCCATCTCCCGCTCCGGCACAGCGTGGCACTTCTCCAGCAGGCGATCCGCCAGCGTGGATTTCCCGTGATCGATGTGGGCAATGATGGAAAAATTACGAATATGAGATTGGTCGAACATATAGAATAGCCTCCTTTGGAAATCCACGCTGCCCGCGCGGAGCGCGTACAAGTGTTTTGCGAAGCAAAACCTTGCCGCAGGCGGGATTCACTCCCGCCGAGGATGTCAGATCAAGCCGGGGCCCCCGGTTTGCCGTCAGGCAAACTGGGGAGTGGATTTGCCGTGATCAATGTGGGCGATGATGGAAAAATTGCGAATATGAGATTGGTCGAACATATAGAAAAGCCTCCTTATTTCCCCGCTCTTTCGTCCACGTTGTGGATCACCTGCGCCGTGCTCTGGCCGATGCCCGGCAGCGCCGTCAGCGCATCGGAGTTCAGCGGAGGCAGCTCCCCCGCCTGTGCCAGCGCCTTCATATACGCCGCGCGGCCGCGCAGCAGCGCCGCGTCCACCGCGCCGCCGTCAAAGTCCACCGCGTCCGTGGCGAACAGATCCTCGTTGCCGCCGCTGTGCCGGTACAGCCGCCGCAGCAGGTCGTACAGCGTGGCGCCGATGCAGTCCCCGGCGGCGGTGATGGCCTCCCGGCTGTTGGTGCGTCCCAGCAGGTCGAACAGCAGCCCCGTGGTGTTCACCGCCAGCTTTTTTTGCAGCGTGGCCATGATGCTGCCCCGCAGGGAGCCCTTCTCCGCGCTGCCGTCGTACAGCTCCTCGGAGTCGATCATCGACCCATCCCGACTGGCGCTGCGCCCCAGCAGGAAGTCCGCCGACACATGATAAAAATCGCAGACCCGCGTCACGAAAGCCAGACCCGGCTCCCGTATGCCGTTTTCATAGTGGCTCAGCAGCGCCTGACTGATGCCCAGCGCCGCCGCCGCCTTCCGCTGGCTGATGCCCTTTTCCTGCCGCAGCAGGCTGAGCGTTCTGGAAAAATCCGTTGCCATGTCTCTCCCACCCTATCTTTCATAATACAGCCCGTAAAGTATATCCTATATTATACAACTTGTAAATGCTTTTCTGCCCGCCGGAGGAAAAAATTTGCACCTTCCCCTCCAACGTGCTACAATGGAGAAAAACCCCGGAGGTGTTTTCTATGGAAGAATTGATCCTATATGTGAAATATCAGGCCAAGCCCGGCTGCCGCGAGACGTTCGTCCGCCAGATCGTGGAAAAGGGCATTCTGACCCTCATCCGGCAGGAGCCGGGCTGCCTGGCCTACGACTACTACTTCTCCGCCCAGGACGAGAACGAGCTGCTGCTGATCGAACGCTGGCAGAGCGCCGAGCACCAGCGCGTCCACATGCAGCAGCCCCACATGCAGCAGCTGCGCGCCATCAAGGAGCAGTATGTGGACAGCACCACGCTGGGCAAGGTTCGTCTGGAGGCGTGAGACATGCTGTTTGACACCCACGCCCACTACGATGACGAGGCCTTCGACCCCGACCGGGAGCTGCTGCTGGAAAGCCTGCCCCAGCGGGGCGTGGCGCTGGTGGTGAACCCCGGCTGCGATCTGGAAAGCTCCCGCAGGGCGGTGGCCTACGCTGCCGAGTATCCCCACGTCTACGCCGCCGTGGGCATCCACCCGGAGAACTGCGGCGGCTTCAAGCCGGAGGATGTGGATGCCCTGCGGCAGCTGGCGCAGCAGCCCAAGGTGGTGGCCATCGGGGAGATCGGGCTGGACTACTACTGGGCGGAAAACCCGCCGCGGGAGCTTCAGCAGCAGGTGCTGCGCAGCCAGCTGGCGCTGGCACGGGAGCTGCGCCTGCCGGTGATCTTCCACGACCGGGACGCCCACGGGGATTCGCTGGCCATCGTAAAGGAGTTCCCGGACGTGACCGGCGTGTTCCACTGCTTCTCCGGCAGCCCGGAGATGGCGCAGGAGCTGCTGGGCATGGGCTGGTATCTGGGGTTCGACGGACCCGTGACCTACAAGAACGCCCGCCGCGCCCCGGAGGTGGCCGCCGTCACGCCGCTGGAGCGGATGCTTATCGAGACGGACAGCCCCTACATGACGCCGGTGCCCTACCGGGGACAGCGGAACGACTCGTCCTACGTCCGTCTGGTGGCGGAAAAGCTGGCGGAGTGGAAGGACATCGCCCCGGAGGAGCTGGAGCACGCCACGCTGGAAAACGGCAAGCGCCTGTTCCGCATCATCGAGCAATAACAGGAACCGCCCGCGGCTATGCCGCGGGCGGTTGAGACTGTCAAAAAAGCCTGTCATTGCGAGCCAGTGCTCACACTGGCGCGGCAATCCGTTTCCAAAACGCATAATTCCTGCACTTTTCCGCAGATTCCCAGCTAAAAGGTTACGGATTCCCACACCAGTGACATCGGTCACTGGTTCGGAATGACAGGGGCGTGGGTTTATCGACACGCTGTGACCGCCCGCGGTTATGCCGCGGGCGGTTTTTTGCCTCTTTTGTGTTTTGTCACGAATACTGCCAGCTCCGGCCGCTCTCTCTGAACTCCGCCACCCGCTTTTCGTAGCTGGCGAAGGCGGCATTCTCAAAGGCCAGCGCGTCCGAGGGCGCGCCCATCTGCCGCAGCAGCCACTTGCACAGCGGGGGATTCAGGATCAGCAGCGGGCCGATCAGCGCCGTGGCCATCAGCCCGCCCCGGCGGAAGCCCTCCACCTTCGTCTCCGGCATGCGTCCCACGCCCCGGACGGTGTCGAACCAGCCGCCGCTCTCCGGCGCGTCGCAGTGGAACCCGAACAGGCTCTTGAAGCCCACGATGTCCATGCCCTCAAAGGTGCCCAGATAGAAGCTGTTGTGCCGCTTCATCATGGTGTATTTCACCCGGCCGGGCAGAATGCCCAGCCCCTTGATGGTGTCGGCGCTGTCGCTGTCCATGGCGTCAGAGAATATGTCCGGCGCGTTGCCGGTGAGCAGCATCAGCTGCCCCGCGTCCAGCTTCGCCGCCATCTCCGCCGTATAGGGGCGCAGGGCATCGGCAGCCAGCGCCAGCCCCTGCTCCGTGGTGCTGCCCATATACACCAGCGCCACGTCTTCCGTCAGGAACCGGGGCTTGCTGTGAAGGTCTGTCTCCACGATCTCCAGCTCCGTGCAGCAGCGCCGGAGATAGTACACGTTCTGCAGATCGCCGTACAGGTTGCAGACCTCCGGGAACAGAATTTCCACCTTCATCGCGCGCCCTCCTTTGCCGTCAGCATTTCCTTCAGCCTTGCCTTCACCCGGAAGGCCAGCGGCATGCCGTCCACGCCGTACAGGATATACACATCCTCGCCGGGCGTCAGGGGCAGCAGCTCCAGCGCGGCGAATTCATCCTCCGCCAGCCGTATCTTCTCCTCCGGGATGCCCGCCAGCAGCAGCCGCAGCTTGTAGTCGTAGGCGCGGGGGCCCGCGCACACAAGGCACGTCACGTCATCGCTGTTGAGGAACTCAAAGTCCGTGTCATACATCCAGCTGGGGTTTTCCGACCAGCTTTTGGCCACGCCCATGCAGTTCATCATCACCAGCAGCTCTTTTTTGCCGGGCTTGGAGCGGATATAGTCGAAGTTCCGGCTGCATGCCAGCGCGTTCTTGTCCTTGGACATCTGCATGATGACCTTCACCCCGCCGATGGTCTCCTCCGACAGGCGGCTGGCGGGGATCTTCACCTGCGCCAGATCGCGGGCAATGGTCGGGTGGTCGTAGCCCAGCTGCCGCAGGGCGGCGATGACCGTGACCATATTATAGATATTGTGGACGCTGTCCGTTATCAGGGTGTAAGGATAGTCCTTCCCGGCCTCGCGGATGCACATGGTGCGGCTCTGCACGTCCACCTGCGTGGCCAGATAGTCGCTGCTTGGCGAGTGGAAGCCGCAGCTCTCGCACACGGCGCGGCCGATGTGGTGGTAGCGCCGGTATTCGTACCGCAGCTTTCCGGCGCACCGGGGGCAGATGCGCATGTCGTTCAGCAGGTTTTCGCACTCCGTCACGTCCGTGGGCAGCCGGTCGATGCCGAAGTAGACCCGCGGGTTCTCCGGCGCCACGGAGCCGGAGATCAGATCGTCGGCGTTGAGGATGAGCTTACTGGTCCTGGGGAATGACCGGGTGAGGATATCCGCGATGTAGCCCGGATGGGCGTTGCGCATGATGGAATCCCGGAACAGGTTCGTCACGATGATATAGTCCGGCTTCACATAGGGATAGATCCGGGGCGCGGAGCGCTCGTCCACCTCCAGCACCGCCAGATCGTAGCCGGGGCGGACGTGCCCCAGCAGATCGCAGCCCTTCAGCAGCGCCGTGCTGACGCCGGAGATGATGTTGCTGCCCGCCCGGTTGCTGAGGACGTTTTTGCCCTCGGCGGTCAGCACGTCGCCCAGCATGTTGGCCACGGTGGTCTTGCCGTTGGTGCCGGTGACGGCCACGATGGTGTCCGGCCGGCCGATATATTTCAGAAAGTCCGGGCACAGCTTCACCGCCAGACTGCCGGGGAAATCCGTGCCGTTGTGCCGTGTGATCTTCAGCGCCGGGATGGACAGCTTTGCCATCCACAGGGCGAAAAGAAACCGCAGCTTACCCATTGTCCCTGTCCTCCTTGTCGTGTGCTTGCAGCCAGATCATCAGCGCCGCCACGTCCGCCGGCGACACGCCGGAGATGCGCCCGGCCTGCCCCACGTTCAGCGGGCGCAGGGCGTCCAGCTTCTCCCGCGCCTCCAGACGCAGACCCTGAATATGGCTGTAATCCATGTCCGGCGGCAGCAGCCGCCGCTCCAGCTTTTCAAATTCCGCCACCTGCCTCTGCTGCCGCTGGATATAGCCCTCGTACTTCGCGGTGATGGCCACCTGCTCCCGCACGTCCTGTGGCAGGTCGGGGCGCTCCGGGTCAAAGGGCGCCAGATCGTCGTAGCCCAGCTGCGGGCGGCGCAGCAGGTCGATGAGGCGGCTGCCGCTGTCCACCGGGGCGGTGCCCCGCTCCGCCAGCAGCGCGTTCAGCCCATCGCCGCCGGCAACGCCGGTGCGCTCCAGCCGCCGTATCTCCCGCGCCACCGCGTCATACTTGGCGCGCACCTTTGCCATCCGCTCGTCGCTGACCAGCCCCAGCGCGTGCCCGATGGGGCACAGCCGCGCGTCGGCGTTGTCCTGCCGCAGCAGCAGCCGGTACTCCGAGCGGCTGGTCATCATGCGGTACGGCTCCTCCGTGCCCTTGGTCACCAGATCGTCGATCAGCGTGCCGATGTAGCTCTCGCTGCGGCGGAGCACCAGCGGCTCCCGCCCCAGCAGCTTCAGCGCCGCGTTGACGCCCGCCACAAAGCCCTGCACCGCCGCCTCCTCATAGCCGGAGGAGCCGTTGAACTGCCCCGCGCCGTACAGCCCGGCGATCTGCCGCACCTCCAGCGTGGGGCGCAGCGCCAGAGGATCGATGCAGTCGTACTCGATGGCGTAGGCCGGGCGCATCATCACCGCGTGCTCCAGCCCCGGCACCGTGTGCAGCATCTGTATCTGCACCTCCTCCGGCATGGAGGAGGAAAAGCCCTGCACATACAGCTCCTCCGTATCCAGACCCATAGGCTCGATGAACAGCTGGTGCCGGGGCTTATCCGCAAACCGCACCACCTTCGTCTCGATGGACGGGCAGTACCGGGGGCCGATGCCCTCGATGACGCCGGAGTAGATGGGGCTTCTGTCCAGATTCTCCCGGATGATCCGGTGCGTTTCCTCGTTGGTGTAGGTCAGATAGCACACCGCCCGGTTTTCCGGCGCGCGCTCCGTCTCAAAGCTGAAGGGCAGGGGCGAGGCGTCCCCCTCCTGTATCTCCATTTTGCTGAAATCCACGCTGCCCCGGTGGATGCGCGGCGGCGTGCCGGTCTTGAACCGGCGCAGGGGCAGTCCCAGCGCCCGCAGGCTGTCTGCCAGCGCGTTGGCCGGGTGCAGCCCGTCGGGGCCGGAGGACTCGATACACTCGCCCACGATGGTCTGCCCCGTCAGATAGGTGCCGGTACACAGGATCACGGCTCTGACCCCCAGCACCGCGCCGGTGCGCAGCACCACGGCGGTCACGCGGCCATCCTCGCAGCGGATCTCCGTGACCTCCGCCTGCCGCAGCGTCAGGTGGGGCTGCAGCTCCAGCGTGTGCTTCATGATCTGCTGGTATTTCCTGCGGTCGGCCTGCGCCCGCAGCGACCAGACAGCGGGGCCCTTGCCCCGGTTCAGCATCCGGTACTGGATGCACGCCTTGTCCGCCGCCCGCGCCATCTCGCCGCCCAGCGCGTCCAGCTCCCGCACCAGATGCCCCTTGCCCGTGCCGCCGATGGCCGGGTTGCAGGGCATGTTGCCCACCGCGTCCAGGCTGACCGTCAGGCATATCGTCTCCATGCCCATCCGCGCCGTCGCCAGCGCCGCCTCGATGCCCGCGTGACCGGCGCCGATCACCGCCACGTCATAGCTTCCGCCGTGAAATTCTCTCATATACGCGCTCACCTCGCCTGCATTAACACTTTATTATACCCCGTACCGCGCCTTGGTGCAAGAGATATTATCCGCCCGAATTTGTTGAAGCTGCACAAAAACTTTACACAGTATTTATACAATACATCCAATTTTCTTCTTGCAAAACAAGTTGAAAGTGCATATAATAGGGGTGTAAAAATGAAAGAAAGGAGCGTGATAGCACTATGACGACAACGTGGATCTGGGGCGACCTGGACGACATGATCTTTGCCGATTGTGACTGGGAGATCAGCCAGCGGTAACGACCACCGATGAGAACACCACGCCATGTGCGTGGGATTTTGCTTTTTATGGGGATCTTTTCGAGCCGTTTCGACGGCCTTCGCCCCGTTCATATAGACAGCAAGACCCATCCCTGCGTACCGGGAGCAAAGACGAGAGGAGACGGCGGTGCCGTCTCTGTTTTTTTGCAATTTTAACGATTTGCCCCTCAAATCTTAACGCGTTCTTAGCGATTTCTTAACGGCGGAATGTGGTACAATGGCACCATCAAAATGAGGGGAGGACATCTATGACCGCAAAAGACGTGCGGCGCAAAAAGCTGCTGCGCACCATCGGGCTGCATTTCTCCGGTGTGGACACGCTCAAGGCGCTGGGCATGTATCTGATGTCCGTCATGGGGTGCCTGCTGCTGCGCAGCTTCGACATGCACAACGATACCAGCTATGTGGCCATGATCTTTCTGCTGGACGTGTTTCTGACGGCCTTCTGGACGGACGGCTATCTGCTGGGCATTATCGCGGCTGTCGTGGGCGTGTTCAGCGTGGACTACATATTCACCTATCCCTTCTGGCACATCAGCTTTACCCTCACCGGCTTTCCGCTGACGTTCCTGGTCATGATGACCATCTCCATCCTGACGGCCACCGTCACCAGCCGCGCCAAGCAGATGGAGCAGATCCGCCGGGATGCGGAGCGGGAAAAGATGTACGCCGACCTGCTGCGCGCCGTGTCTCACGACATCCGCACACCGCTGACAGGCATTGTGGGCGCCACCAATGTGCTGCTGGAGCAGGACGGCACCCTGACGCAGGAGCAGCGGGAGCAGCTGCTGCGCTCCACCAACGAGGATGCCCAGTGGCTCATCCGCATTGTGGAGAACCTGCTGTCCATCACCCGCATCAGCTCGGAGGAGGCGCGGGTGAAAAAGCTGCCGGAGCCGGCGGAGGAGGTCATCGAGTCCGCCGTAGCCAAGACCCACAAGCACTATCCGGAGGTGGACATCCGCGTCCATCTGCCCGACGAGCTGATGATGGTGCCCATGGATCCGCTGCTGATAGAGCAGGTGCTGGTGAACCTGATGGAAAACGCCGTGATACACGGCGAGACGAATCACATCGATGTCAGCCTGCGGGAGGAGGGCAGCTGCGCGGTGATCACCGTGTCCGATGACGGCAGGGGCATCCCGCAGCACCTGCTGTCCAAGCTGTTCGACGGCTCCGCCCGCAGCGACCGCCGCAGCGACGGCCAGCGCAGCATGGGCATCGGCCTGTCCGTATGCCGCACCATCGTGCTGGCGCACGGCGGCGTGATCCGCGGCGACAACAAACCAGAGGGCGGCGCGGTCTTTACCGTGACGCTGCCTATGAAAGGAGAAAGCGATGAAGATTAAAGACAAGGTCCTGATCGTGGAGGACGAGCAGTCCATCAGCAACTTTATTTCCATGATCCTCACCGCCAACGGCTTCGATACCATCATTGTCCGCAGCGGTGAGGAGGCTCTGACCATGATTGCCTCCCACTGCCCCGATATGATCGTGCTGGATCTGGGGCTCCCCGACATGGACGGCATGGAGGTGCTCAAGTCCGTGCGCAAGTGGTCGAACCTGCCGGTGGTGGTGGTGTCCGCCCGCAACCACGAGCACGACAAGGTGGAGGCGCTGGACTACGGCGCCGACGACTATCTGGTCAAGCCCTTCGGCACCTCCGAGCTGCTGGCGCGCATCCGCACCGCCATCCGCCACACCCGCACCACCCTGTCCAACACCCAGATCGCCCAGTCCGGCAAGTTCGTCACCGGCGACCTGACCATCGACTACGACAAGCATCAGGTGCTGATGAACGGTCAGAACGCCGGGCTGACCGTCAACGAGTACAAGATCGTGGCGCTGCTGGGCAAGTACGCCGGCAAGGTGCTGACGTATGACTTCATCATCCGCGAGCTGTGGGGTCCCAAGGCCAAGACCGACAACCAGATCCTCCGGGTGAACATGGCCAACATCCGCCGGAAGATCGAGCCGACCCCCGGCAACCCCCAGTACATCTTCACCGAGGTGGGCGTGGGCTACCGCATGCGGGAGGGCGACTGACGCCCGCGAACCGAAATAGCGCAGAAAAAAGCAAGGCAGCCGCTGGCTGCCTTGCTCAGTCTGTCAAAAAAGCCTGTCATTGCGAGCCAGTGCGCGCCGCGAAGCAAGT
>ERZ773194.4911-NODE-4911-length-10117-cov-10.146492_pt1 | contig 10117 bp, 8 predicted proteins | sample MGYA00511240_ERZ773194 | MGnify/ENA primary metagenome ERZ773194 (study PRJEB29015, sample SAMEA2737774) | human gut metagenome | biome: human gut; feature: human-associated habitat; material: faeces | place: China | collected 2012 ... | reverse complement strand
GAATCGGCGCTGGTGGCGCAGGCGCTTGCGCAGCCCGTCGGCACGCCGCGGCTACGCGATATGGCCGCCGGCAAGCGCAAAGTGGTCATCATTGCCAGCGACCACACGCGGCCGGTGCCCAGCAAGATCATTATGCCGCAGATGCTGGCCGAGATTCGGGCCGGGAATCCCGACGCCGAAATCACCATCCTGATCGCGACCGGGTGCCACCGCGGCACGACCCGCGACGAGCTGGTCGGCAAATTCGGTGAAGAAATTGTGGCGCACGAGCGGATTTATATCCACGACTGCACCGACGAATCGATGCTGACCTCGCTGGGCAAGCTGCCGAGCGGCGGCGAACTGTGGGTCAACCGGCTGGCGGTGGAAGCCGATTTGCTGTGCGCCGAAGGATTCATTGAGCCGCACTTTTTCGCGGGCTTTTCCGGCGGCCGCAAAAGCGTGCTTCCCGGAGTCGCTTCCCGCCGGACGGTTCTGGCGAATCACTGCGCCGAGTTCATTATGCACCCGAAGGCGCGGGCCGGCATTCTGGACGGCAATCCGATTCACCGGGACATGCTGTATGCGGCGGAGGCGGCGAAGCTTGCGTTTATCGTGAATGTGGTGATTGATGCAAAGAAAAAGGTGATTACCGCATTTGCCGGAGATTCCGGCGCCGCGCACCGGGCGGGGACAGCGTATCTGGAACAGTATGCGCGCATCCGGGTGCCGGAGGCGGATATTGTGGTTACGGGCAACGGCGGTTATCCGCTGGACCAGAATGTATATCAGGCGGTCAAGGGAATGACCGCGGGGGAGGCGGTCTGCCGGGAGGGCGGAGTCATCATTCTCTGCGCAAGCTGTTCGGACGGCCACGGCGGCGAGTCGTTCTACCGGCATCTTGCATCCTCGTCGCCGGAACGGATTCTGAAAGAAGTTGCGGAGATTCCGCGCGACAGGACGGAACCCGATCAATGGGAGTATCAGATTCTTGCGCGTATTCTTGCGAAACATACCGTCATAATGGTGACGACGGACTGTGATCATAAGATGTTGCGGGAAATGCATCTGCATACGTCATCCTCGATTGGCGAGGCTCTCGCCCTGGCATTCGGGCTTTGCGGAGAAGCGGCGAAAGTCGCTGTCATTCCGGATGGTGTTTCTGTGATTGCGGAACAGATGTGAAACCATATCATCAAAGGGAGATATATGAATATTATTGTCTGCATCAAGCAGGTGCCGGGAACCGCCCAGGTCGAAATCGACCCGGCGACCGGCGTATTGAAACGCGACGGCGTCGAATCGAAGATGAATCCGTACGACCTCTACGCGCTCGAAACCGCACTGCGGTTCAAGCAGTCGCACGGAGCCGAAATCACGGCCGTCACGATGGGGCCGCCGCAGGCCGAAAGCGTGATCCGCGAAGCGTTCATGATGGGAGCTGACTCAGGATTTATTCTCTCCGACCGCCGTTTTGGCGGTGCGGATGTACTGGCAACCAGTTACACCCTGGCGCAGGGGGTGCGCCGGATTGGTGATTTTGACCTGATTATCTGCGGCAAGCAGACTACGGATGGCGACACTGCGCAGGTGGGGGCGGAACTGGCGGAATTTCTGACGGTGTGGGAGCGCCGCTGTCTGCCAAAGGAAGACGTGAAATTTCTGAGCCGAACGCTGATGACCCGCGAGGAGCGGCTGCGCAGTGAGGATATGGGCGGCTACTACCGCGTGGCGGCCGACAACCGCGACCTGAACTATGATAAGTTCGTGGTCAAGGGCGAGGTCCATACCATGGCCGACGAGTCCTACACCAGCCACAACACCAACCGGCTGGATGTGGAAGGCACCGTCAAGAAGATCATGACCACCGAGTATGTCCAGAACGAGCTGAAGGGCATTCCTAATGTCTAAGGAAAAGCTCCTGCTGGTGGGAGCAGGCGGCTTCGGCCGGGTGGTCTCCGAGCTGGCCCGGCAGAGCTACGACTGCGCCTTTGTGGACGACGGCGCCCCGGTCGGCGCCCTGGTCTGCGGCATCCCCGTCGTCGGCGCCGTCGCCGACCTGCCGGAGCTGCGCAGGGACTATGCCCGCCTGGTGGTGGTCATTGGCAACAATGAATTCAGAGCGCAGCTCTACCGCCGGGCGGCGGGCCTGGGGTACGAATTCCCGAATTTCATTGCCCCCAGCGCCTATATCAGCCCCTATGCATCCCTGGGCTGGGGCTGCGTTGTGCTGAACAACGCCCTGGTCCAGAACGGCGCAGCCGTCGGCAACGGCGTCCTCATCAACCCCGGCGTCGAGATCCACCAGGACGGCACCGTGGGGGACTTCTGCCTGATCTACACCAATTCCGTGGTCCGCACCGGCGCAGCAGTCGGCCGCTGCGCCCGCATCGGCAGCAACGTGACCGTCTGCAACAACGCGGCCGTCCCGGACGGCGCAGACGTACCCGACTGCACCGCAGTACATTCAGAGGTGAAACAATGAACATTTTGGTAACAGGTGCCAAGGGCATGGTGGGAACCGCCCTGTGCAACAACCTGAAAAACATCCGGGACGGCAAAAACAAGACCCGCCCCGCTCTGCATATTGACGAGATTTACGAATACGACCTGAACTCTACTCCGGAAGAGCTGGACGCATATTGCCGGAAAGCTGACTTCGTCTTCAACCTGGCCGGTGTCAACCGCCCGGAGAACCCGGAGGATTTCATGAAGGGCAACTTCGGCTTCGCCTCCGATCTGCTGAACTGTCTGAAAAAGCATGGCAACAAGGCCACCATTATGCTGTCCTCCTCCATTCAGGCCACCCTGGCCGGACGCTTCGGCAACAGCGAGTATGGCCGCAGCAAGAAGGCAGGGGAGGAGCTCTTTTTCGCCTACGCCCAGGAGACCGGGGCCAAAGTGGCCGTCTACCGTTTCGTCAACCTCATGGGCCACAGCCGCCCCAAGTACAATAGCGCCGTCTCCACCTTCTGTTGGGCCGTGGCCAACGACGAGCCCTTCACCGTCAACGACCGCAGCACGGAGCTGGAGCTGCTGTACATCGACGACCTGGTGGAGGGCATGTTCGACCTGCTGGAAGGCAAGGAGCAGCACTGTGAGTTCGAGGGCGTAGAGACCGTCCTGAAGCCCGACGGACGCTACTGCTGCGTCCCCGTGACCCACAAGGTCACCCTGGGCGAGATCGTGGACCTGCTGCAAGAGTTCAAGGCACAGCCCACCACTCTGATGATGCCGAAAATGCCCGATGGCAGCTTTGCTAAGAAGCTGTATTCCCTGTACCTGACCTATCTGCCCACGGATAAGTTCAAGTATGCCTTGAAAATGAATGCGGACGACCGGGGCTCCTTTACCGAGCTCATCCACACCGCCGACTGCGGCCAGGTGTCCATCAACATCAGCCGCCCGGGCATCACCAAGGGTCAGCACTGGCACAACTCCAAGTGGGAATTGTTCATCGTAGTGGCTGGTCACGGTCTGATTCAGGAACGCAATATCAACACCGGTGAAACGGTGGAGTTTGAGGTTTCCGGGGATAAGGTCGAGGCGGTTCATATGATCCCCGGCTGGACCCACAACATTATCAACCTGTCCGAGACGGAAAATCTGGTAACGGTCATGACCTGCAACGAGATCTTTGACCCGAACCACCCGGACACCTTCTTTGAGCCGGTGTGAGAGGAGAAAAACAATGGCTGATTATAGTAACATTTCCTTTAAGAATAACGGCAAGCTGAAGCTGCTGATCATCGTGGGCACCCGCCCGGAGATCATCCGCCTGGCGGCTGTCATCAACAAAACCCGGAAATATTTTGACGTGATCTTGGCGCATACCGGGCAGAACTACGACTACAACCTGAACGGCGTGTTCTTCCATGATCTGCAGCTGGCAGACCCGGAGGTCTACATGAATGCCGTGGGTGCAGACCTGGGCGAGACTATGGGTAATATCATCGCTGAAAGCTACAAGCTGATGGTGGCCATCCAGCCGGACGCTGTGCTGGTGTTGGGCGACACCAACAGCTGCTTGAGCGTCATCGGGGCAAAGCGTCTGCATATTCCCATTTTCCACATGGAGGCAGGAAACCGCTGCAAGGACGAGTGTCTGCCGGAGGAAACAAACCGCCGCATCGTGGATATCATCTCCGATGTGAACATGGCTTATTCCGAGCACGCTCGCCGCTATCTGGCAGACACCGGCTTGCCGAAAGAGCGTACTTATGTGACCGGTTCGCCCATGGCCGAGGTATTGCATCAGAATCTGGAAAAGATTGAGGCATCTGATATCCACGCCCGTCTGGGTTTGGAAAAGGGAAAGTATATCCTGCTCTCTGCCCACCGTGAGGAGAACATCGACACAGAGAAGAACTTCACCTCTTTGTTCACTGCAATCAACAAAATGGCCGAAAAGTACGATATGCCCATCCTTTACTCCTGCCATCCCCGCAGCCGCAAGCGTCTGGAGCAGAGCGGCTTCGTGCTTGACAAGCGCGTCATTCAGCATGAGCCTCTGGGCTTCCACGACTATAACTGTCTGCAGATGAACGCTTTCTGTGTTGTTTCCGATTCCGGAACCCTGCCGGAGGAGAGCAGCTTCTTTACTTCCGTGGGCCATCCGTTCCCGGCAGTCTGCATCCGCACCAGCACCGAACGTCCCGAAGCACTGGACAAGGGTGACTTCATCCTGGCAGGCATTGACGGCGACCACCTGCTGCAGGCTGTGGATGTGGCCGTGGAAATGAACAAGAACCGTGATCTGGGTATCCCTGTGCCGGATTATGTGGATGAGAATGTGTCCGACAAGGTGGTCAAGATCATCCAGAGCTACACCGGTGTGGTCAATAAGATGGTGTGGAGGAAGTACTGATTCGAAAAAACGGGCACGCGGGTAGAGATGATCTCGTATTGCATTGAACCTATATGGATTGTTTTTTTGTTGCCCAAAACGGCATTGGAAAAAAGCGAAACCGCGTCTGTACGTCTATGCAGATCCTCGTAAAAAACGGTCGTAGTTTTGTATGCTTGCTGCTCGTTGCCATCAACTACCAAATAGATTTGCGGTATGTCCAACGTAGACAGGTCGCTGCCACTTTGGGATAGGCGTATCTGGTAAGTGCGGACCTCCCTGTCATAAAACGCGGAAACGCCCCCAACATCGCTATGTTTCCTTGCAGGCAAATAGTACCGCATCGTCAATTCGTAGTTTAAATCTATTTTGGCGAAGTTTTACCCAAGCACATTTGCAAAAGCAACATAGAATCCACTTGGTTTTTGATTTTCTTCTGGTAATCTGATTTAATATTTCTATTGCATTTCAGGACTAAAATGTTTACAATATTCAAAAAAAACTGGGGAGTGTGTGAAGTGAAGAAAAAAATATTTATTCCTCTTGTTGTTTTTTTGATAGGAACGTGTCTTGCAGGTCTAATCGTATACAAAACAAATCTTCATGAAAAAGAAAATAAACTCACAATAACGCAATTGAATGCTACAACCTATGGTGAACGTATCAAACAGGAAATTTCTGATGGAATTGAGATTGCTCATACGTTACAGCAACTGCTGATTGACGAAAATGGGACCATTAACAAATTTGATACGATTGCGAACAATTTAATGAATGATTCTGTAGAAAGCATACAGCTTGCTCCAAATGGTGTTGTGACTGATATATATCCGGAAGAGGGAAACGAAGCAGGGAAGATTGATCTGCTTAAAGATAAGGAGCGAGGAAAAATATCCTGTTATGCAAGAGATGATCATATACTGATTACACAGGGACCATTCGAATTAGAACAGGGTGGAGAAGGAATTGCCGTTCGCAATCCGGTTTATTTGGAAGATGGAACGGGACAGGAATATTTCTGGGGATTTACGATTGTTATTCTGCGTGTTCCGGATGTTTTTTCAGAGTCGCTCAGTGCAGTATCAGAATTTGGATATGAGTATAGGCTTTCCAAAACAGTTGCTCCATGGGATGACACTTATGAAATCGTTTCTCAGTCAGATAATAAATTAACTTCTCCCATTTCTTATGGATTTACTATAGGTGAGGAAAAATGGAAATTTGAATTAATGCCGAAGGAAGGCTGGGAAAATAAAAAGTCTGTAATTCTGCTTGGAGGAATTCTTAGTGTTATCGTTCTGCTACTGACAGGTCTTACCTTTGTGATCCTTAAGTACAGAGAAAATAAGATCAAATTTCAAACTTTGGCGAATATGGATGCTCTGACGAATATTTATAATCGTTATGGTTTTGATACGCTGGCAGAGAGGATGATTACAAAAAATCCAAGGAATCATTATATTGCTGCATTACTAGACGTAGATGATTTTAAACTTATCAATGATGTTTATGGACACACATACGGAGACCGTGCCTTAAAAAATCTGGCTGACAGCATGAAAAAGTTTTTTCCGTCTGATGTATTGTTGGGACGAAATGGAGGAGATGAGTTCTGCGTCCTTATACCGAATTGTACTTATGAAGATGCAAAAGAAAAGTTAACGCAATTTACAAAGACACCGAAAACATTTTTGTATAAAGGAGAAGAATATTCTTTTTATATTTCTCTCGGCTATGCGGAATATCCACGGAGTGGATCAAATCGTTCCCAACTCATGCGATGTGCAGATGCAGCACTTTATGAAATAAAACTACATGGAAAAAATGGATGTATGGCATTTCGGGAAGGACTTCAATCAGGAGTCCGTAAACAACTGGGATTTGCGCTTAAAGATGTTTCAGAACATCTTCCGGGTGCATTTGTTATTTATAAAGCGGATAAAAAAGATGATGAATTGTTTTACGCCAACCGTGAATTTCTTCATATGACAGGATACAAAAATTTGGATGAATTCTTTTCACATACAAAGAAAAGTTTTCGAAACCTGATCCGGGAGGATGAACAAAAACAGATGGAATCCAGCATCTGGAAACAGATTGACGGTGGCAATGAAAATGACTATATTTATTTTCATATGAGAAAAAGTGACGGTTCTTATATTTCTGTTCTTGACCATGGAAGAATTGTGGAGACACCTCAATATGGCAGGGTGTTTTATGTAATGTTTATAGATTGGGAAGATATACATATTCATTACAGTGATTTAATCATCTAGAATTAGATTGTTGGTGTTCTAGGTGGTATATTAATCGCCTGCCTGACTTCAAAAGAAGAAACTTGATTGTTCGTTAGCAGAGTATTTTACGATTGATGAGGGATTATGCGTTCAAATTATGAATATCGGTTCTTTTGATAATGAGCCAGCAACCGTTGCTCTTATGGATCCTTATTTAGAACAAAATGGGTATGTTAATGATATTAACAAAGATAGATTGCACCACGAGATTTACATGTCTGATGCAAGAAAGGCTGCCCCAGAGAAATGGAAAACTGTAATTAGACATCCGATTAAGAAATCGTAAACTTCCAGTTTATAGAACCGGCGCTCTCGGAAACCAGCCCGAGAGCGCCGACTGTTTTACCCAGCCGCCTGAAGCATATTCTCAATAAAAATCCCGCAGCCCAGAGTGGGGTCATTTACCAGTACATGGGTGACCGCCCCAATGAGCTTGCCATCCTGTAAAATGGGGCTGCCGGACACGGGTGATCGGCATTATGGGCAACATGATATGTTTGTAAAGCCTTTTCATTTGTACTGTTGAAAGCCGATTGCTTTATTTTGCGCTGTATGGTAAAATACCTAAAGAAAAAGGTGTGTTTCGTTTCATGAGAATGGGGGATTTGCAAATGCTGATGAACAGTGGCGAGTACTTGGATTTGGTACAGAGTATCAAGCAGGAAATCCAAAGTGCGCAATATAGGGCAGCGCTGAATGTCAATAGGGAACTGATATGCCTGTACTACGATATTGGGTCAGCCATTAACGAGCATAAAACCTGGGGAAATAAATTTATTGAGAACCTTGCTACAGACATTAGGCTGGCATTCCCGGAAGCAAAAGGGTATTCGGTGCGAAATCTCAAATATATGGCGAAATTTGCGCTCCGTTTTCCGAACTTTGAAATTGTGCAAGCGGCGCTTGCACAAATAACGTGGTATCATCACATTGCATTGATGGATAAGGTGAGGACAGCGGAGGAGCACATTTGGTATGCCAATCAAGCAGCTGGGAACGGGTGGTCACGCAATGTTTTGGTACACCAAATTGAGATAGGGCTCTATCAACGCCAAGCGCTGGCTAAGAAAATAGCAAATTTTGAAGAACGCTTACCCTCCCCGCAAAGTGAGCTTGCCGCGCAGACGATGAAGGACCCCTATGTGTTTGACTTTATCCCGTTTAAAGAAGATATGATGGAGCGGGATATTGAACAGGCACTTGTGAAAGATGTTACAAAGCTACTGTTGGAACTGGGAACAGGATTCGCTTTCCTTGGAAACCAATATCACCTGAATGTGGGCGGAGATGATTTTTATATTGATCTGCTGTTTTACAATCTGAATCTTCGCTGTTATGTGGTGATCGAACTGAAAACCGGTGAATTCAAGCCGGAATACGCCGGACAGCTGAATTTCTACCTTTCGGCGGTAGATGGGATTCTGAAAAAGGAGAACGATCATCCTTCTATTGGTTTGCTGCTGTGTAAGAGCAAAAATGATTTGGTAGCGGAATATGCGCTCAAGGATATGTCCAAGCCTATGGGGGTCAGTGCGTATAAAGTAACCAGCAGTTTGCCGGAAGAACTGCAACGGCAACTGCCATCGATTGAAGACATTGAAAAACGGATTCAAAGGGAATGATTGCACGGGGATGAGAATTACCATCCCTGTATTCATTAATTGAAATTTGACAAACACAATTCCTCTCCCAACTGAAGGTTGAGTTTGATAATTCTACTTACGGTTCGTGTACAAGAATGAGTAGAAACTGTACAGTAACCCGTGAAAGGAAGTATATTTTATGAATCAAATTGATACAGGAAGGTTTATTGCTGGTTGTAGAAAAGAAAAAGGTTTGACACAAGCGCAATTAGCGGAAAAGTTAAATATTACTGACAGGGCTGTTTCCAAATGGGAGACAGGAAAATGTATGCCTGATTCCTCTATCATGTTGGAACTTTGTAATATTTTAGGAGTTACCGCTAACGAATTGTTGAGCGGCGAGCGGATAGAAAAGAATCATTACGAAGAAAAGGTCAATGAAAATCTCATCGAATTGAAAAGAAAAGATGAGAACAACATGAATAAGAATGCAATAATTTCAATAATATACACAATTGCTATGTTAATTGGCATTATGGTATGCTGCATATGTGATATCTCTGTTTCAGGAGCATTGACATGGTCGCTTATCGTGCTTAGTTCTGTACTGGTTACATGGATAGCATCCTTTCCGGTTATATTGTTAGGGAAGAAGGGGATATTCGTGGCGATGATTGCTAGTAGTATCATTATGGTCCCATTTATGTATATATTAAGTATTTTGATAAAAGTGAATGAGATATTTAGCATTGGTGCAATCATGTCAATTATTTCACTTGCATTCCTTTGGATAATTTATGTTTTATATAATCGACTTAAGGAACGAAAGATTTTGGCAACAGGAATCACATTCTTGCTTGCTATTCCATTTACACTTTTGATAAATAGTACATTGTCAAAAATGATTGGCGAGCCGGTAGTTGATATTTGGGATATATTATCTGTATTTATTTTGTTGATGATAGCTATTGCTTTTATAATTGGAGATTGTGCTCGAAGAAAGGGGAATGTAAGATAAGATTTTAGCCACACCTAATTCCAGTTTATCGAACTAGCTCTCCCGGAAAACCTCTTCGGGAGAGCTGTTTTTTATCCCGCTGCCCGGAGCATATTCTCGATAAAAATTCCATAGCCAATCTCCGGTGCGCCCACCAGCACATGGGTCACCGCCCCAATGAGCTTGCCATCCTGTAAAATGGGATTGCCTGACACGGGTGATCGGCATTATGGACAACATGATATGTTTGTAAAGCCTTTTCGTTTGTACTGTTGAAAGCCGATTGCTTTATTTTGCGCTGTATGGTAAAATACCCAAAGAAAAAGGTGTGTTTCGTTTCATGAGAATGGTGGATTTGCGAATGCTGATGAACAGTGGCGAGTACTTGGATTTGGTACAGAGTATCAAGCAGGAA
>ERZ773194.4909-NODE-4909-length-10119-cov-5.577206_pt1 | contig 10119 bp, 6 predicted proteins | sample MGYA00511240_ERZ773194 | MGnify/ENA primary metagenome ERZ773194 (study PRJEB29015, sample SAMEA2737774) | human gut metagenome | biome: human gut; feature: human-associated habitat; material: faeces | place: China | collected 2012 ... | reverse complement strand
CGTACGGCCCGGACTGCCGGACGATGACGGGGTTGAACATCACCATGTACGTCCCCTCGTTGTCAAAGGCGATGATGCGCTTACAAACGCCGATCATGTTGGCCGCCATGCCCACGCAGCCGTCCCTGTGGGCGGTCAGGGTGTCCAGCAGGTCCTGGGCCGTGGCCAGATCGTCCGCCGTGGCGGGGACGGCCTTTTGGGCGAGAAACGTCTCATCCCTGCAGATCTCACGAATCATACTGTGTTCCTCCCGGAAGTTGTTTCCTGTATTGTATCAGCCAAAGGAAAAACGCGCAAGTGCTCTCACTTGCGCGTTCTTTGCGTGGGAATCAGTCACACATGCCGTTGTGGATCACCTTGCCGATGTTCCACAGGTAGGCAGCCTGACGGGCGGCCTCCAGCCGCTCCTCCGGTGTCTTGTAGCTGACGTGGGCGGTCTCCGTGCCGCAGTTCAGGCAGCACGCATACATGCACCAGCCCTGCTCGTCCTCAATATAACCGGCGCCGCGGCATACGGGGCAGTCCTCCAGTTCGATCTCGTTGATGGGGTCCATGGTCATCTCTCCTTCGTTTTGTTTTTTCAACGGGAATAGTATACCACGGTTCCATCGGTATGGCAATGAAAATCGACGGGACTTTGCCGCGGAGGTGACTTCCGGTCAGCACTCCCGCTGTTTTTCTGCTTTTTCGGACAGCTTATAGGAAATTTCCTAATATTTACCCGGTAGGGTACTTGCATATTCCGGGCGGGGGGAGTATGCTATAGGTATCTATCGGCCCTGCAGCGGTAGCGGGGCACATATTTTATACTCATGGGAGGATACAGTATGAAACGAAAATTTCTATCAATTTTGCTGACGCTGGCAATGGCCTTGACGCTGCTGCCAACAGCGGCAATGGCGGAAGGAGCGAGTTATGATTGCGAAGGAGGCACTGACTGTCATCATAAGGTAGCCAAGATCAATGATGATCCCCGTTATGATGACGTAGTTGCACATTTTGACACTCTGGAAGAGGCTATCCGGCTTGGGCAGATGGAAACCCCTCCCACGTTTAAACTGTTGGATGATCTGACAGAAGATGTGGTGGTTCCCGCCGGGAAAAACATTTATCTGGATCTAAACGGCCACAAACTTACCAATGCCAGCGGCCACACCATTACGGTTGAAAAAGGTGGCAAGTTGAATATCAGCGACAGCGTTGGCACTGGTGTTGTGGACAACACCAGCCACGGAAAGGGCGCAATCGTCAACTCCGGCGAGGTTACCTTGAATGGCGGCACCTTTAAGCGTTCTGCCGAAAAGGGTACCTATTCCCCCTATGGCAACGGCGGAAACAGTTGGTACACCATTGCCAACTACGGTACCATGGAAATTAACACTGGCGTTACCGTTGAAAACGCTGGCGGTTATTCCAGCATGATCCGCAATGGCGGCGATGCAACTGCCGATTGCGATTTGACGATCATGGGCGGCAATTTTGCCGGCGGTATCAACACGGTCAAGAATGATTCCTTTGGTGTACTGACCATCAATGGCGGTAATTTCTCCAATACTGCCCAGTATGTCATTATGAACTGGAACAAGGCTGAAATCACTGCTGGCACGTTCCAGACTCTGGATACCGCTTCCGCGGTACTGTTCACCTCTTCTTATGGTGCCGATGCCAATACCATCGGCAAGCTGAGCATTTCTGGCGGCGAATTTAAGCACGCCAGCGATACCCAGGAAATGATTGTGGATCGTTACGATGCATCCAACAGTGGTACCGCAGCGGTAACCGGCGGTAGATTTGATGCCGATATTTCCAAGTACATCCCCTCTGATTATGTGCAGTCTGCCGATGGCACTGTGGAGAAATTGGGCGAAACCAACGCAGTTGCCAAGGTCGGTGATACCCATTACAAGACCCTCACCGATGCTGTCAAGGCAGCTGATAATGCTACCGTCACCTTGCTGAAGGATGTGACCGAGGATGTCACGATTCCCGCGGGCAAGACCATCACGCTTGATCTGAACGGTAAGACCTTGACCAACGTGAAGGATCACACCATTCTGAACAATGGTAACTTGACTATCGCGGGAACGGGCAAGGTTGATAATATTTCTCATGCTAAAGGTGCGCTGTACAATAAGGGAACTGTTGTCGTAAATGGCGGTACCTTTGATCGTTCTAAGGAAAACGGCAAGAACAAAGGCGAGAGTGGCCAAAACTCTTGGTACACCATCAAGAACGTTGGCACCATGACTATCAATGATGGCGCAATTGTGCAAACTGCTGGGAACAATGCCTCTCTTGGTAAATTCTCCAGCCTTGTTTCTAATGGATACTTTAACGCCGGTGACTACACCAATAATAAGGGACTTGACCAGCCTATCCTGACGATTGATGGCGGTACGTTCCGCGGCGGTCTGAATACGATCAAGAACGATGACCGCGCAAAGTTAACGATCAATGGCGGTACGTTCAGCAACTATTATCAGGCGGTTGTTCAGAATCACAATATTGCAGAAATCACAGGCGGTACCTTTACTGCTGCAAGTGACGCTAACGCTGAGACATACGGCATTTACAACTGTGGTTGTGGTGCTGAGATTGATCTTGGTACTCTTACCGTGTCCGGTGGTACGTTCACCGGTGCCACATATGCTGTTGCCGAAGTCAGCAGCCAAAATGCGGCTGTGAACATTTCCGGCGGTCAGTTTGCCGGAACAAAGGCGGCAATTGTTAAGAGCAGTACTTCTAATGCAACCATCGCCATCTCTGGCGGTCTGTTCTCCTCCGACCCCAGCGCTTATGTTGCGGCTGGCCACTATGTTGATGCCTCCAACAATGGCGATTATCCCTACACCGTGAAAGAGGGTACCAAGCCCGCCGGTGCACTGATCGTTGTCAAGGATAAGACCGAACCGACTGTGAGCGGCGATATCACTGGCACCGACAAGACTGCAATCAACAATGTCATCGGAAACGCCAACGTTGATGGCGTGGCCGAGGCTGCCAAGAAGGCCGACATTGTTGCGAAGTCTGGTGCAACTGTTGCTGAAAATGATAAGGTAGAAATCGAGGTTGCCGTCAAGGTCGAGGCGAAGGCTGCTGACCTTGCTAAGGGTCAGTTGACCTTTGAGGCATCTCCCGTTGCCACCGTCAAGGTCAATGGCACTGTAAAGGGCACCGTTCCTGTCTCCAATGGGATGCTCAACAACAACCCCATCACCGTAAAGCTGCCTCTGCCTACCGTTGACGGTAAGCTCTTTACCCCCAAGCAGATCCTCCATAAGTTTACCGGCGGCGGCTATGAGTATTTCATCAACGAATCCGTGGGCGGTATGCGCGGCGCTGGCAGCTTTAAGATCGAGGATAACTGCGCTGTGTTCACCATCTATGGCTTCAGCACCTTTGAGTTGTCCGGTACGGTCACCTATGTGGTGCCCAGCTCCGGCGGCGGTTCCAGCTCTTCCTCCAGACGCTATGACGTCTCCGCGCCCTCTGTCAAGCACGGCGATGTGACCGTCAGCCCCAAGAACGCCTCCAAGGGCGATACCGTGACCATCACCGTCAAGCCCGACAGCGGCTATGAGCTGGACACCCTGACCGTGAAGGACGCCAGCGGCAGCAAGATCAAGGTGAAGGACAAGGGCGACGGCAAGTTTACCTTTACCATGCCTGCCTCCAAGGTGACGGTTTCCGCTGAATTCGCTGAGATCGAGACGCTGGACTTCGCGGACGTTTCCACCGACGCCTACTACTATGAGGCTGTGAAGTGGGCCGCCAAGAAGGGCATCACCGGCGGTACCGGCGACGGCACCTTCAACCCCAACGGCTCCTGCACCCGCGCCCACATCGTCACCTTCCTGTGGCGCGCCGCCGGCTCTCCCGAGCCTAAGAGCACGGTGAGCTTCGCGGATGTTCCCGCAGACAGCTACTACGCCAAGGCTGTGGCCTGGGCTGTGGAGAACGGCATCACGCTGGGTACCGGCGACGGCACCTTCAGCCCCAACGCCACCTGCACCCGCGCCCAGAGCGTGACGTTCCTGTACCGCGCGCTGGGTACCGCACCTACCACGGCGAATGGCTTCACCGATGTGGCGGCCAATGCTTTCTATACTGACGCAGTGGCCTGGGCTGTGGAAAACGGCGTGACTAACGGTACGACGGACTCTACGTTCAGCCCCGACAACGGCTGCACTCGCGCCCAGATCGTGACCTTCCTGTTCCGTGCCTATCAGGGCAAGTAAGGGAAGCGACTGACGGGTAACCCAAAGTGAATCAGAACGGCGGCTCGGAATCAATGATTCCCTGCCGCCGTTCTTTGGTAAGCTGTGTAAGTGCTCAGTAACCACCCGGTAATGTAAGCGTCAATTCCAGCGGCGTCTATACAGGCGAGGGTAAAATGACAACTGCACCTACCCATGAAAAAACAGGCGTCAAAACTTACACCTGTGGGATTTGCAAGGCCACAAAGACGGAGAGCATTCCCAAATTGGTAAGTAGCGGCAGAGGCAGTAGTGGTGGCGGTAGCAATAATACCCCTGGCGGTTAGTTACACCCGACGCCTATACCGTCAAAGCTGAGGGCGGCTGGACACACATAGGATAATAACGTGCTGCGGTACATCAAAATAAACAGGGGCTGTCCCAGAGCAAATATTCTGAGACAGCCCCTGACGCTATTTACTGTAGTAAAAGGGTCTGCTAACGGCAGTAAATCCTTCCTTGCTGGTAACCACCACATTGTTCGCGCCGCTGGCGCAGTGGATGATCATGATATTACCGCCGCTGTCAAAGCCGCAAACAATGCCGACATGGCTGTCACCCGGATAAAAGACAAGGTCTCCCGGCTGGGCGTCACTCCAAGCAATAGGCGTACAGTAGCTGTGCTGCGCAGTGGCCCCGCCGCCATGCCCAATGACGTATTGTCCGCCGCTCTGGTTGTAGAATACCCAATCCACCATTCCCGAACAATCCAGTCCGAAGGGCCGCACAGTGCCGGTGGTGGAGCTGCCCTCGGCTGTGACCTCCATCGGCATTCCCCAGCGGGAGTCCCAGCCGATTACCAAAGATTTTCCTCCCCAAAAATAATGGACTCTGCCCAAGAGCTGATATGCTGTCAGCACAACTTCTCTGCGGGCCTCGCTGAGATCGGCGGGGAGGTTTTCCATGATCTTCGCTACCTCGTCGGGACTCAGCTCAATGTCCTGGTAGCTACCGGTGAGCGCCGCGAACAGTTCCTGATACTCCGGCTGCATCAGTTCCTCCAACAGCTTGTGCTGCTCGGCGTTGAACCGATACTCGTCCGCCATTTGCAGATGATCCTTGACTGTGACAGTGATGTGCAGGATGACGGTATCGCTTTCATCCTTGTCGCCTGAGATGGTTTCCACCCAATAAGAGATGGCGTTCATATCCCAGAAAATCTGCCGCAGAATATCCAGCTTTTCTTCCGTCAGCGTCGCCACCTCGTCCGGCGACGATGCATCTGTCGTTGTCCGCACAGCATAAACAGCCAGCACATCCCGCCAGTTAGAGATCATGGCGGCGCTGCCCGCGTTGTCCATATCCAATTCATCATGCGGATTCTCCGCCTTGATCTGCTCGATGCGGTCTGTAAACTCTGTATTCAGCATAGTCACAGCCTCCGGCATCGTATATCTGGTGCCGCTGTCCTCGCCGGAAAAGAATATCCCAAACGGTGACGCGACCAGGAGTCCGATCAGGCAGATAACTAACGCCATCGAGAGGACCGTACTGCCGCCAGCCATCATCGCCGCCGCAAGACTTCTGGCGGCGGACAGGATGGCCCGCAGCGCCCGTCCTGCCGCCTGGGATGCTTTCTGCGCCGTGGCCTGCACCGCTTTCGCGGCTTGCTGATACCGCGTTGTCTGCACCGCTGCTTCCCGTGCGGCATGGGCGTTGCTTTGCAGCATGGCCGCCTGCTTCTGTGCGGACTCCAAAGTTTTCGCTGTATCAGCCATCTTCCGGGAATGCGGTGAAGCGGAGACGATGTCACGTTCCACCGCCAAGTGGTCCTTCCGCGCCGATTTGGGCAAGCTGCTCATCGTCCGCTCTTTGATGCGAGGAGCCTGTGCTGAACGTTTCCTGTCGGGTATGGCGCTGCCGCCCCCATCTGAACGCAAGGCTTGTGCCGTCTTGACCTGGCGGCGCGATACGGCTCTTTTTTGTTCTGCCTGCCATTGGGCGGCTTTGCGCCCGCGTTCCTCCATGAATACTCTCTGTCCCTGCCGCTGCGGATCTGCTGCCACTGTGACCTGTGTCTCTGTTTGTGCGCCGATATAGATATCTTTTGTCTTGACCTTGGCGGCTTTTTGTGCGGTGTTCTGACGCGCCTGCTGCCGTCCACGCTCCGCAGCGGTCTGCGGCTGCGAAACGGCAGAAGTGGTATCTTTTCCCTTGATAGCAGAAGGCTTCTGTACTGTGCCATCGGCAGCAGGAGTACCGCCCTCTGGCGGCTGCTCCTGCGGTTTCTTCTTCCGCTGCCGGGTAAGTTCCTTTTCTGCCCGACGCAGGCCGCGGGCGGCGGTATCCTCAATGGTGTCGCCGCCGTACTCGTCTGTCTGCCCGTGCTGAGCCGTATCCCGCAGCTGCGTCCGCAGCCGCTCAGAACCATCGTCCAGACCTCTGTGCAGCAGTCCTCTGGGGGCCGATACCGCTTTTTCTTTGATGCGTTCAGAGAGCGCGGGCTTTTCTTTGATTTTTTTCATAGCACATCACGCAACAAGGTCGGAGGGGCGTGTTGTCATCATCTGGTATAGCCTGGTGTGGCGGGGAAAGCTATCCACGAAAGGCACGATGGCGCTGCCACATTTGATAAGCCCACGCCCGGAGTCCACATTGGTGATGTAGGAGAGCTGATTATCCGAGATGTTCAGCAGGTGCGCCAGTTCCTCCCGGTCTGTAGCCGCCTGATTCAGCATGATGAGGAATTCACTGTTTGCCAGCATGGTGCGGGCCGTGTGAGACTGGAGCAGGTCTTCGATATTCTGGCTGATCCCCGTTCCGCAAGCCTGATACTTTCTCATACGCTTCCAGAGGGTGAACAGGAAATTGGCGCTGTACTCATGCTGGAACAGCAGATAGATCTCGTCGATATAGATCCAGGTATTCCGCTTCAGCCCGCGATTACGGATGATGCGGTTGAAGATGCTGTCCAGCACCACCAGCATACCTACCGGCAGAAGCTGCTTGCCAAGATCCCGGATATCATAGCAGAGGATACGGGCATTGGTGTCCACATTGGTGGGCTTGGCAAAGGTGTTGAGACTGCCGTCTGTAAACAGTTCGATGGCCAGCGCCACATCCTGTGCTTCCTTTTCCGGCTGGCGGAGCAGCTCGGCGTGGAAGTCCTGCAAGGTGGGGACCGCGCCGTGATAGCCGCTGCGGATATAGTCCCGGTACACCTGCGCGGTGCAGCGGTCGATGACGGATTTTTCCTTGGCAGACAGCTTGCCTGCCCCAATGAGCTGTTCACAGAGGGAGAGCAGGAACTCGGATTTCAGCACCACGGGGTTCTCTCCGTCCCCATAGCCCTGCTCCATATCCATGGCGTTGATATGGTTGGGAGATGTGGCGGAGATGTTGATGACCTGGCCGCCCAGTCCTTCGATGAGGGGGCGGTACTCCGATTCCGGATCGATGACGATGATATCGTCCTGCGTGGACAGCGCCAGTGACACCATCTCCTTCTTGGCGCTGAAGGATTTACCGGAGCCGGAGACGCCCAGAATGAATGCGTTGCCGTTGAGCAGCTGTTTCCGGTCTGCTACGATGAGATTTTTGCTGATGGCGTTCTGCCCGTAGTACACACCGCCACGATCCCAGATCTCCTGGGCCTTAAAGGGCATGAGAACAGCCAGCGCTTCCGTGGTCAGAGTACGCAGAGCATCGATGCGGCGCAGGCCCAGCGGCAGCGCCGTCACCAGCCCGTCCGCCTGCTGCCAGTTCAGCGTCGTGAGCTGACAGAGGTGCTTGCGGGCAATGGACTGGAGCGTTTCCGTATCACTGTCCAGTTCTTCCTTGCTGTCTGCCAGATGCACCAGCGTCACCACGGCAAACATCATCCGCTGGTCGCGGGTGGTGAGATCGTCCAGCATCTCGCGGGTCTCCTTGCGCTGCTGCTCCAGATCGTAGGGGACAACGGCAGAAAAGTTATTGTTAGCGTTCTGCCGGCGCTGCCAGTTGGTCACATTGGTTTCCACACCCAGCAGGCGGTTCTGCATCTCCCGCACCGCCTCATCGGTAGGGACAGGGATGATGTCAATGGACAGCATGAGACTGCGGTTCAGGCTGGTAAGCTCATTGATCATGGAATCCTTGATATAGCTGGCATACTCCTTCAGAAACAGTACCCGGCCATACTTACCGCCCATGATAAAATGATCCTTTTTGAATTCCATGCTGTCCGGGCAGATGGCGTCCTTGAAGGAGCGCCCGTTCTTCATGTTCTCCCGGAGGTCAAAGCGGAACTCGCTTTCCTCACCCACACGGTAGAAATCATGCAGGATATGGAGGCGGTCTGCCGCATCCAGTTCCTCGCAGTGGGAGTCCATGTGGTTCAGACGGGAAGAGGCGTCATGGACCGTGCGGTCAAAAAACGCGCGGGCCTCCTCTACATTTTTCTTGTGGACGGACAGGGTGATGTAGCGCTCCTGCACCACACTGTTGGACGAGTCCGTCACCTTATCCAGCAGCATGGCGTTGTATTCCTTGCGTCCGCCGTCCAGATCATCTCCCTTGGGCGGGATGAGGATCTCCTGCTCAAAATTGCGCCGGTCCAGGCGCTTATTGTTGATGGTGATCTTCGTGGTGGAGCCGGTGTCCAGCGCGTTCAGCAGCTCGGAATAGCTAAGAAACATGGCTGTCTTATCCTCTTTCGAGGCGATGGCGTAGTTGATGTCGCTAAAACGCAGTGTTTTAGAATACTTGCTGCCAAATTGAAAGACCCCATCCGGCCAGATGCGGCGGATGGGGATGATGTCCTGTACAGATCTCGGAACCGTAAATCTTTCTTTGTCCTGCTTCAGTGTATTTTGCAGAGTTTTAATCAAGTTTGAGAGCCTCCTTTATCGTTGAATTTTCCAGAGCTTTGGCATATATGTTGTCCGATTTGAACACGAGCCTGCGGGGAAACAGGAATTCCGAGCGGATATACGCGAGCAGAAAGCGTTCCAGCGTCATGCCGTTATACTGAAAAAAGCCGCCCAGGGCAAAGGGAAAGGCTGCAAGCACGCAGACCCAGCCGATCTCCCCATTCCCCAGCACAGGGCGCAGGCCGAAATATACGCCCACTGCCACGGCGACCGCCAGCAGTGCAAACAGCAACTGCCGCAGGGACAGCCCGAAGAATAGACTCTCCTGGTAATTTCGTACTTCTTTGTTGATGCGGACCTCCAATGGATCACCTCCGAGTTTTTTCTGAGTTTTGCTGAACAGACTCTTGCTTTGTCTGTGCAGTCATGGTACTATGCCACAAACCCGATGAAGGAGGTCGTGACACATGATCGCTTTTCTGATGATCGCCGGGCTTGGCGTCCTGGCGCTTCTCTCCCGGTTCGCCGCGCTGACACGGATGACCATCCCGCTTTTGTACACCGTGTCCATGCTGACGGTGTTCCACGGCTGGTATCGCGCCCATACCGTGCTGGCAGACCGCATCCTGTTCGCCCTTGTAGGGCTGGTGGTGCTGTCCTGGCTGCTTTCGCTGATCCGCTTTGTCTGCGATCTTGTTATGCAGGCACGGGATGACGCTGCCGCTATGGAGTATTTCTCCTACCGTGTTCGCAAAGCACGGGAGAACGGCGAAGACACCGTCAGCACAGAGGGTCTGTGGCGCTGAATCAGCCAAGACCCATCAGCTCCCGGATGATGCGGTCGCTCATCTTGATCGCGCCCACCAGCACCAGCATATTGAAGATCAGCTCGCCCACATAGTTCCATACGATAGTGGCTGCCGCCAGCGTATCGTCCGCGATGGCGGGCGGGGACGAGGCAAAGGCAGAGAAGATCACACAGGCCAATACGATGACACAGCCCTCCAGACAGATGGCAGCATAGCTTTTCAAAAAGGCTACGCCGATACTGCTGGAGGGCTGTCCTGCAAAGC
>ERZ773194.4902-NODE-4902-length-10139-cov-3.235422_pt1 | contig 10139 bp, 10 predicted proteins | sample MGYA00511240_ERZ773194 | MGnify/ENA primary metagenome ERZ773194 (study PRJEB29015, sample SAMEA2737774) | human gut metagenome | biome: human gut; feature: human-associated habitat; material: faeces | place: China | collected 2012 ... | reverse complement strand
GCGTTCCAATCGGCGCTGCCCAGCTTCCACCCCATCGACCTGTGCGAGGGCGACCCGCCGCTGATAACATTGACACCGTTCGAAAAGTTCCGAATAGCCGTGGAGAAACTCTCCTCACGGCTTGGAAAATAACAAAAAGGAGTCAATGGAAATGAAAGAAACACTATTTGAACGCATGGGCGGCACTTACCGCAAAGAGGGCGACTATCTCCTGCCGAATGTTGCCGCGCCCGAGCAGCCCACCTTTGGACCTTTCGGTCGGCGGCACTACGCCTATATCCGGAAGCACGATAAAGCGCTTTTCAGCAGTCTGTGGCTTTCGGGCGAGCTGAACGCCTACATAGAAAATATCGACCGGCAAGCCGATGAAATGTTCTCTCAGCTTGTACGCGACATAGCGAAAAACGAAAATGTCACCGATCGTCTAAAAGCCACCGACCAAATGGAATGGGTGCGCCGAATGAACAGTATCCGCCACCGCGCAGAGGAGATAGTCAATGCAAAATTGATTTTGAGATAGTGATATGTGAAATATTAAATCACTCCCCGTACTTCGCAAGAGATGCGGGGGGTATGCGTGTTGAAAATCGGCTTTGAAAATGTTATACTATATGCAAAGAATATAGTTCTGAGGTGGATATTATCATGGCTAAATATAGTATGGATTTTTATTCCAGAGATGCGGTTCTTGTTGCACAAGACCTTCTTGGAAAAGTAATCGTTGTAACCGATCATGGAGGTTGCAGTTTTAAATGGCGAATTATAGAGACAGAAGCATACAAAGAAGAGGAAAATAATAACGGTCAAACGATTTGCCATACTAATGAAAGGCTGAAAAGCTGCGGGAAAATTTTTGCTGAATTAAGTAATGGTTTAATAATTACATGCGGTGATTCCAATAAATGTGATAATGTCCTTATCCGTGGAGTTATGACGGTTTATTACAGTCAGCCATACAAAGCCATGAAATCTGTTACAGCAGGGTTTGACATAGATTTGAGTGCGCCGATTGACTTAACAACATCTAACCGTATCTGGATTGAGCAATCAAGAATAAATGCAAAACCTATAGAGGACATTCGAGTTGGACTTGAAAACAAATCCAAAAACCGATGGAATTTCAAGTTGTTTGACTTAAAAAACGAGACAAAGAGCATTGATGCTGATCTTTTGAAAAATCTTAATGAATGAGCTTAACTCCCCCTACCCTGCAAGAGGTACGGGGAGCTTTCGCATTATTGGACTTTTATCTTTTTTTATGTTCTTCCGAAAAACACCTTTTCCTCGATAAGTGAAACAGCAAGGTGCACTACCATACCGAAGCCGAACATCAAAATTATCGTGTTCATCGTAAATGTGATTACACCTGCGCGGTACAGGATATAGAAAACACCGTAGTAGCCGAGGTTGATAATAAGAGAATTGACGGCGTTATAGCTTGTTTTTCCAAGACCGACAAAGATATTATCGATAATTGCACAGCCCGCATACGCAATATAAAACGGAACGAGCTTTATTACGATACCGAAAATCTCTCCTGCATTCTCAAGCCCCTGCGCATAGCGGAAGAACGGTGTCCATGTGGGAATGGTAACCACCCAAAGCATCGCACTTGCAGCGGCAATAAAGTAATAGTTGAATTTACGCAGCTCTTTGTACCCGTCCTTGCAGTCCGAGCGGATAACCTCGGCAAGGGCTGTGATAGGAATAAGCAGCCAACCCCAGATAAAATTATTTGCTATCCAATAGTTGCCCTGCTCGGCAACCATATTTACCATTTTGCAGACCATGACGGCATAGATAAGGTTGTCGATAAACTGCTGAAGTCCCGAAAACACCCCTGTTTTGCACCATTCGCGGAGCATTGCTCCGTCCGATTTTTTGAAGCATTTGAAACGGATGTACCCTTGTTTATACAGCAGCATAATGCACATGGCGGAAAGCAGCGTGTTTGATATGATATTCGGTACCGCCACACCGTAAACGCCCAAATTCGGTATCAGCAAAAAGTCGGCGATGAGCGACAGCGCCGTGCGGACGGCAAGAAAGATATAGACGTTTTTATCCTTGCCTATCACGACGAACACTACATTTGCAAAGCTGACGATAATTCCCATGATAAACGCGAGCGTTTCAAGGCGGAGATATGTAGATGTGACCGCTATGTCTATCTTGCCCGGGCTCATCGCCTCGATAAGTGTCGAGCCGTAGATAAGAACACCGACCGAGAAAAGCGTGTAGAGCACAGATGCACAAAGACCTGTCTTGAATGTTGCTCCCGCAAATTCCTCGCGGTGATTTTTGAAGATGCGGTTTAACACAGAGTAGAGCGGCACAATCAGAAACGCCTGCAGGGTTTCATTTATCAGGTCAAACCATTCCATCTGCCCGATGATGTCAAACGTGCCGTCCTGCCCGCCTGAGGAGATAAGAAAGGTTTTGACCGTTTGATACACTGCCGGAATGAGTGCAAGCGCACAAAGGGAGAGCCATAGCCGCCAATGAAAGCTTTTGAGTTCCGATATTCTTTTTCTCATAATTTATCCTTGTACAGTCTTCGCATACTGCCTTTTATTTTTGCAGCACCGTATGCTCCACCGAGAGACGGGCGAGATGACCGCTCTCAATAAAATGCCGTCTGCATCGGCTTTTATATATGAAAAAAGAAGGTGTACAGGCACATTATAGCAGAAATTGCGGCGCTTTTCAATCATACTTCCTCTTTGCAGAAAGAGGAATATTTATATCGTGAATTTGCCGACGGTCTGAGCGGAGCTTCGGCTCCGCTTTTCTTATTTTGATTATCAATCGGCGAAACGCAGCGGCTAATTATCAAATATTTCGCCGTTTTGTATTGACATTTAGCCGCAATATGGGTATAATATAATCGAACAACTGTAAGGAGAGTTTTACTATGGCGAATGTAATTTCTGTAAAAGAAGCAGCAATGCGTTGGGAATTAGCCGAAAGAACAGTTCGCGGACTTTGTATTGGTGGGAAAATCCCCGGTGCTATCAAAAGCGGACGCAGCTGGCTTATCCCCGCCGGCGCCGAAAAGCCGGTTGACAACAGAATTAAAACAGGAGCGTATGTTCGGGCAAAAAGCCGTCCGAAACACTTGCCCCTGCCGGTCGGTGTGTCTGATTATCGCTTAGCTTCAACTGAATATTACTATATTGACAAGACCATGATGCTCAAAGATTTCATCGATGAGCGCCCGATGGTTACTCTTTTTACGCGCCCACGCCGTTTTGGTAAAACTCTCAATATGGATATGCTCCGCACTTTCTTTGAAAAAACAAACGAGGATACTTCAAAGTATTTCAAGGATAAAAAGATCTGGGAACAAGGCGAATATTATCGCTCTTTTCAAGGCAAGTACCCCGTGATTTTTATTACATTAAAAGATGTAAAACACAATTCTTGGGATAACACTTTTGTCAATATCGGCTCGATTATTTCCAGCGAATACTGCCGGCATTCAGATCTTTCTAAAAGTCCAAAGTTAGATAAAAAGCAAAAAGATTTTTACGATAAAATGGTGTCCGAAAAGTTTTCGGCTGTTGACCTTGAGCGGTCGCTGCTGTATCTGTCTGAAATGTTGAAAAAACATTACGGCGAAGGTGCTGTTATCATCATTGATGAGTATGACACTCCAATTCAAAGCGGGCATACAAACGGTTTCTACGACGATGTTATCGCGTTTATGCGTAATCTTCTGTCCGGCTGTTTCAAAGATAATAAGAGTCTGGCATTTGGTTTCCTCACAGGTATTCTCCGCGTTGCCAAAGAAAGCATTTTCAGTGGGCTGAATAACCTTACAATCAATTCGGTCCTCGATAATAAATACAGCGAATATTTCGGATTTACTGCAAACGAAGTAAAAGAAATGGCGGCGTACTACAGTGCTCCGGATAAGTTTGACGAGGTTTGCGAATGGTATGACGGCTACCGCTTCGGCAAGACAGATATTTTCAACCCGTGGTCGGTTATTAACTATTTCAGCAACGACTGTGAGCCGAGAGCATTCTGGCTTTCCACCGGAAGCAACGACATTATCGGCGAGATTATTAAAGAAGCGGACAACGAAATCTACGAACGCCTCTCTTCTCTTGTCAACGGCGGCTCGTTTACAACTTATATCGACACAAGCGTGATTTATCCGCAAATTAAAAACAATCCGTCATCTATTTACAGTTTCTTGCTGATGGCAGGATATTTGAAAGTTGTTAAATCGAGCGTTTCTATAAGCGGAGATTTTATGTGCGAGGTCGCTTTGCCGAATAAAGAAATTTCACTTGTTTACCGCAAAGAAATCCTTCAAAAGTTGGAAAATATCATTCCGCAAGCCACGGCTATTGCCGTTGAGGAAGCAATATTCTCCGGCAACGGTGAAAAGTTGCGAGATATCATCAGCAATTTTCTTATTCAGTCGGTTAGCGCTTTTGATGCTGCAGGCGAAAACTTCTATCACGGCTTTATGCTCGGCGTTTGTGCACTGTTTGGCAATTCGTATGTAACCTCTAACCGTGAATCCGGTGACGGCAGATACGATATTGCACTTTCTCCGAAAGTCAGCAATCTTCCCGGTATTATCATCGAACTGAAAGCCGAGAAAAACTGCAATGAGAACAAATTACAAGAGCTTGCCAAAACAGCACTAAAACAAATTAACGACAAAAAATACGACACCGAGCTGAAATCAAAAGGTGTAAAAACAATCTATAAATACGGCGTCGCCTTCAGCGGAAAACATGTTGCCGTTGAAGCGGAATGATGAAACAATCATTAAAGTGTCCGTTTTTTGGGACAGCATATCTGTTATAATTTACATAGGCGAGGCCTAAATTGCCAAAGTGAAGTTGCGATTTTTAAGGTAAAAATGAGAAAATCCTAATTTCACTTTGCCATTTAAGCATAGTACAAGTAGATAAATCGCCTCTGCAAGGAAATATGTAATGATAGACAACCGCACCAACAACGCAAAAGCGATTATTTCCTCGCTCCGTTCTACCGTGGGAGAAAACATCCGCGTGTTCCGTCGCATTCCCGTGCGCATTATGGGTGCTTTCACCGAACCTGTGCAGCCGTATATGATAGAGCCTAAAATCACCGAGCTTTTTGACAGTAGGTTTATTGATAACATTGAGGTCGGTACGGCAAAGGGACTTCAGCAGATCCACGGATATATTTTCGGTGGGCTTTATGACTTTGCAGGACAGATCCGCGCGCTTAATATAGCAAAGGGCGGCTTCGCTTTTGCTCCTGCTAAATATCTTGACGGTTCGCTCAGTTCCATCGAGGCAATGCCGGAGGACACCTTTGAGGATATTGTCAAAAATATGTTGAGATGAATGTTGCACACCCATTTATGGAGGAAAACGGACGCAGCACCCGAATATGGCTTGACTTGATTCTCAAGAAGAATCTGAAAAAATGCGTTGATTGGAGTCAAATTGATAAATCAGACTATCTTGAAGCCATGCGAGAAAGTGTAGATTTCCCGGATAAGATTATGCAGTTTCTCAAAAGCGCACTGACCGACGATATCAACAACCGCGAAATCATTATGAAAGGCATAGATTATTCGTATTATTACGAAGCAGAAGATTAATAACATTGAAACGGGAGAAAGGATTTATTTATGGCGACTAATAATGCCGATATCGGCTTTGAAAAACAAATTTGGGATGCAGCGTGTGTGCTGCGCGGTAATATGGATGCATCCGAATACAAAAACGTGGTATTGGGGCTGATTTTCCTCAAATACATTTCCGACCGCTTCGAGGAGAAGCATCAAGAGCTGGTCGCAGAGGGCGACGGCTTTGAGGAGGATATCGACGAGTACACCTCCGAGGGCATTTTCTTCGTGCCGCAGGGCGCGCGATGGAATGACATAAAAGACAAAGCACATACGCAGGAAATCGGCACGGCGATTGATGACGCCATGCGTGCCATTGAAAAGGAAAACAAGCGGCTGAAGGACATTCTGCCGAAGAATTTTGCCCGCCCGGAACTGGACAAGCGGCGGCTTGGCGATGTGGTTGACCTCTTTACCAACATTCGCATGATTGAGCATGGAAACGAAAAGGACATTCTCGGCAGAACCTATGAATACTGCCTTTCCAAGTTTGCCAAGCAGGAAGGAAAATTGGCAGGTGAATTTTATACGCCGTCCTGCGTGGTGCGTACACTGGTAGAAGTCCTGCAACCCTATCATGGACGGGTGTATGATCCCTGCTGCGGGAGCGGTGGTATGTTTGTGCAATCAGCAAAATTTGTCGAGAGCCACAGCGGTAATATCAATGACATTTCGGTCTACGGGCAGGATTCCAACCCGACCACATGGAAGATGGCGCAGATGAACCTTGCCATTCGCGGCATTGATGCCGACCTCGGCAAATTCAACGCCGATACCTTCTTCAACGATTGCCACCCGACCCTGCGCGCGGATTTCATCATGGCAAACCCGCCGTTCAATCTCTCGGATTGGGGCGCGGACAAGCTGGCGGACGATGTGCGCTGGCAGTATGGAATGCCGCCGTCCGGCAACGCTAACTTTGCATGGCTCCAGCACATGATTTATCACCTTGCGCCGAACGGGCGGATCGGTATGGTGCTTGCGAACGGCTCGCTGTCCTCGCAATCTGGCGGTGAAGGTGAAATTCGTAAAAATATCATCAACGCAGATTTGGTAGATTGCATCGTTGCCATGCCTACGCAGCTGTTCTATACCACGCAGATTCCAGTCTCGCTGTGGTTTCTCTCCAAGAATAAAAAGCAAAAGAGCAAAACGCTGTTTATCGATGCGCGCAAGCTCGGCACAATGGTTACGCGCAAGAATCGTGAACTGACCGACACCGATATTCAAAAGATTGCCGACACCTATACTGCTTTCGCAGACGGTAAGCTGACCGATGTAAAAGGCTTCTGCGCTGTGGTGACTACCGAGGACATCGCAAAGCAGGACTACATCCTCACCCCGGGGCGGTATGTCGGCATTGAGGAGCAGGCAGACGACGGCGAACCGTTCGATGACAAAATGAAGCGCCTGACTTCGGAACTTTCAGAGATGTTCAAGAAGTCACATGAGTTAGAGGATGAAATCCGCCAGAAATTGGGGGCGATTGGGTATGAAGTTTGATGTTGTTCAGTTGGAGAGCACTGGCATAGATGTGATTGATGGCGATAGGGGCAAGAATTATCCTCATCAAAACGAACTACTTAGCACCGGATTTTGCTTATTCCTTTCTGCAAAAAATGTTACAAAATCGGGATTCAGTTTTTCTGAAACACAGTTTATTAGTCAAAGAAAGGATGCCCTGTTGAACAATGGCAGATTGTGTCGAGGTGATATTGTAATTACTACCCGCGGGACAGTTGGTAATGTTGCGCTGTATTCTCCACAAGTTCCTTATGAGAATATTAGGATTAATTCTGGAATGCTGATAATACGATGCGCCAACAACATTAGCAATCAGTACTTATATCAGGTTTTGAGAAGTGAGTGGTTTCAAAAGCAAATAATGGCTGTACAGAGTGGTAGTGCGCAACCACAGTTGCCAAAATCGCACTTCTTGAAAATGAAAATTCCGCTTCCACCACTGCCGATTCAGGAGAAAATCGCAAGTATTTTGCAGCTCATCGATGATAAAATTACAACAAATAATTCGATAAATGATAATTTAGCGGCTTAAAGCTGAATGGCAGAGACATCCAGCTCACCGGACATCAGTTTTGGCAGAAGCGTGTCTCGCAGTGCTGACAAGGTTTTGCACTCTTCCTCGTTGGCACGAAGTAAAGAGAACAATGGCTCAACCAGATCGTTATACTCTCTGAGATTATGTTCAGGAGGAATAACCACTTGAACAGAGCGCAAGTTCGCTTGGCTGATCTTTGGCTGAACCGCACCGGTAACAATAGATTTTACCGGAGTCTGCTTAAGGAGCATATATAGGCTCTCAACATCATAACCAATCCTTCCGGTGAGAATATGGGCATGGTTATTTACCCAAAATTGTCCCCACACATATTGCAGGATTGGATAGCCAGCATCGTCAACAACGGTACCATCTTCTCCAAGAAGAAGATATTTACCGTCAAAGATGTAGTTATCCACAAAATCCATGAGAGATGCTGCACCATAATAAGGATAAATCTTCTTCTCCATCTTCGCTCTATCTGCACCAGAGAGAGGGATACGCTTCGAGTCATGGATTTCGATGATTTCACCAACTGTACCTATGTGCCAGCCATCTGGAAGATCATCTTGTACGCCATATGGGAAGCACTGTTTGTAAAGCATTTGTGCTTGAGCAAGTAAATTATCATTTATCCGTTCATTTTCTTCGATTTTATCATCAATCATTCCAAGCACGGCAGAAATGCGTTTTTGAACAGAAATGTCCATGGGTACTCTGACAGAAATACCTTTCATCGTATTTCCCGATACCTCTTTGAATGTAGTCCCGCTTCCCATGCTTTCGATTTTATCTTTGTTGTATTTCAAGAGATAGTATAAGAACAAAGGGTCTGTATCGTCATTTGGAATAACACTCTTGAACCCTTGATTTGTACAAACCTCATTGGCAGCAATAGCAATGTAACCAATCGGCGCTCTTGAAGAAAACAGCACGCTATTAGGGGGCAAAAGTTGCGTAGAACAACTTTTCAATCCGATTTCAGTAATATTTCTTTCGCCTCGCTTGATATAACGCCCTGTAAAAGTTGCTAAATCTTTTGGCGTTATCCACGCAATCGTTCCATTTTCATAGTTGGCGGGATCCTTTGTCGAAGGGGTCGCTCCACCAATAACAGTACCTAAGTCGGCTATTTTACACTCTTTCCATTCTGTCATAAGTCTATCCTCCTCACTTTACTAATGTAACGATCAGCGCAACAAGTGCTACTAATGCAGAGAACAATGCGACAATATAATTTCGGTCTTTCTCTTTGAGTATTTCAATACCCAATAATAAGCAATCAAAGTCAGCAATTGCAACAATAAATAGAGCAATACGGTGCCCCCAACTCATGCCCCAGTATTTCCCCCAAATACTATATAGCGAGTAGCCGATAACGAGAGTAACTATGAAAAAGAAACTTGCAATGCTCCATTTTATAATAAATGAAAAACCGTCTTGCTGAGTTTTTTCATTTGTTTGAATTACTATCGGTTTTTGAGATTCATCTATAATTCTATTTGTTGACCATTCAATTCGCTGCGTCAGGCTGTCAAGAATCGACTCAACTTGCTCATCATCTAACCGAATTGTTTTCTGTTTATGCAATTCGGCGTTTTTCTTCTTTTGCTCGGCAAGTTGCCTTTCTAATTGTTGAAGCCTATCCTCTTTGCGCTCTGCTTTTGAAGGCTTTGACATCATTTTACCATCCTATCCGATATATTTTCTATGAGCCAGTTTTACATTGCTCTGCTTGACCATTGCATATTGCAAGGTCGTATCAATTCGCTTATGCCCCAGCAACTGCTGAAGCTGCTCTATGGGCATACCCTTATCTATCGCCATTGTCGCAAGCGTTCGGCGGAATTTGTGCGGATGCACTTTGGAAACTCCCAAGTGCCTACCTAATTCCCGCAATCGTGTTTCAACGCCGCCTATGGATAGGCGGGTAAACGGTGATTTCAGAGAAACGATCAGCGCCGGATTGTCGTCGCTGCGGCTTTCCAAATAGGCTTGCAAGTGCAGTTTTGTTCGGGCATCAAAGTAGACCATTCGCTCTTTGTCACCCTTACCAAATACTACACACTCTCGCTCTGTGAAATCCACATCGTCACGATTTAGCAGCACCATTTCACCAACACGCATTCCTGTTGAAGCAAGCAGGTCGATCATTGCCAAATCACGCATTTCAGAGCAACTGTCCCGCATCAGTTCAAGCGCTTCGTCTGAGTAGGTTTCCTTGATATTTGATGCTGTTTTGACCTTATGTATCCGGCGAACCGGGCTTTTGAGGATATAGTCCTCATCTTCCAGCCAAGAGAAGAACGACGAAAGAATACGCCGGATGTTATCTATGGTCACTCGGCTGGAATGCCGTTCCTGCTGATAATTCGTCAGGTATTGGCGAATATCCTCCGTTACAATCTCTTTGATTGGCTTCCCGATACCGTCAAGCAT
>ERZ773194.4888-NODE-4888-length-10175-cov-2.951613_pt1 | contig 10175 bp, 11 predicted proteins | sample MGYA00511240_ERZ773194 | MGnify/ENA primary metagenome ERZ773194 (study PRJEB29015, sample SAMEA2737774) | human gut metagenome | biome: human gut; feature: human-associated habitat; material: faeces | place: China | collected 2012 ... | reverse complement strand
GAGGCATCATTTTTGGAAGGTTAAGATATAGGAACGGTTTGCATATTTTTGCAAACCGTTTTTATTTTTTCTTCTGCACTTAATTTCTCCCTATAACAGACGAAAAGACCTGCCCGAGTGGCAGATCTTTTCAAAGAGGAATTTTATGGAATAAATGTTATTTGTTATTTTGTCAGCCGGTATATTACTACCGCGCCCTGCGCCCGGGTTGAATTTGCTTTTGGTGCGAAGTTGCCCTCACCAATACCATTCATCAATCCCAGTGCCACAGCATTCTGGACGTATTCCTGCGCCCAGCCGGATATATCATTGCTGTCATTGTAACTTACACCGGCCTGCGGCAGTTCCGATATATTGTTCTTATATTTATACGCCTGTACAATAACCTTTGCCATTTCTTCACGGGTAATCGGGTCATTCGGCCGGAATCTTCCATCTACATCACCGTTCATGATACCACTCGCAGTGATCGCACTGATCTCCTGTACATACCAGTCTCCTTCAAAAACATCGGAGAAATTACCCTGATAGGAGGTCGTATTCATATTCAGCGCCCTTCGGATCAATGCCGCAAACTGCGCTCTTGAAATATTTTGTTCCGGTGCAAATTCTGTTTCCGTAATACCTTTGATCGTACCATCCTTTGTAAGTGCAGCTATCTGATCATAAGCCCAATGTCCGTTAATATCAGTAAACTTAACTTTATTGGTATTGCTGGATGGCGGAATAACAACGGTTCCTCCACCCGGAACTCCCGGATAATAGCCGTTATTATTATTGTTGTTATTGTTGTTTCCGGTATCAGGAGTCGGAGTAGGTGTAGGCGCTTCCTTCTGTTTATGGGCGATCGGGGTCAAATCTAAGCTTCTCGCGTATAAAACCGCTTTGCCGCCATCGAGATAAACGACCGCCTGATTTTCGCCAATCGCTGCTGCCGCTGCATTTTGAGAATTAACAGTGATTTTCGGAATATCAACTAATTGCCCGTTTACCAGCAAGCTGAGTTCGCCGCCGTAAAGAGTGTTTAGTTCATATTTACCCAGGTTCACAAGGAAGGACCAGGACGGTGTTTTCAGGGCATAAAGAGTATCATAGGAATCACTTTCATTCGGGATAGCCTGCAGTTTTTGATAAGACCCGTTAATCTGTGTCTTAATAGGAATCGTAAGCGTTGCAGTAACCGTTTTTCCGTTTTGCAGCACTGCGCTGTCCTTAATCACGATTGTATTGCTCGCCACTGATGGAAGAATAATATTTGCAGGTATCACATCAGCCGGTATTGTGAGCTCGATTTGACCAGTATAGTAACTCTTTGTTAAATCATAGGTTACACCGCTTTTTGCAGTCCCTTTTGTTATAATGCTTCTGTTAAAGGTATTAACAGCACTTTTGAGTGCGTTGAGCTGTCCCTCTCGTTCTTCCTGTGAGGAAGAGCCGTTATTATAAACTCTCTCCGCGCTGCTGATAGCAGTACTGAGTGCGCTTGCAGATGAAGACGGCACCTGTCCGAACTCATTTCCAGTTTTAACCTCGTTTAAAAGTCCCTTTGCCTGTTCTATCAAGCCGCCCAATTCAGTCGAACTGGTATCGATAAAGTCATAAAAACGCACATACTCATATTCGATTATTGTATCATCGGCTACAAAGCTTCCATCCGGGTTACGGTCTAACGGACCGGAGAAGGTACTGCCGATAATAGCACAGCTCAAAAATATCTGTCCCGGATTTGGATCGACCGGAGTCGAAATTGTCTTTCTCAATGTTTTATCATTGAAAAATACCTGGAACCGGTCCCCGTTATGCTGCTCGTCATCCCAGTCGTAGTTAGGGTCGTTCGGCTGGAAAATACCGCCGATTTTGAAAAAGTCCTGGGCAAGCGTGGTCATATCAGATACGCCAAGCCTTGCAAGATGGTCGGCATTATGTTTAATCGAACTGCTGATTGTTGTGCCAACCGTATTAGGACGCATTATATTCGTACAGATATTGTAATTGTAATGACCCTCAATAAAGTCCAGTTCGATATGTCCGCCCCATTCGTCTCCGCCGCTTTCGGGTGACATCATCCAAAAGCTCTGGTTGATTCCCCTGGCCGGAGCCATTTTCATCATGGTTTCATAGTAGCCATAGGTAAAGGTATCTCTTGTTCCGATATGCCCGGTAGTCCATTCGTGCTGTCCGGCATACTGCGGCAGTGTTTCATGGCGGTTATGGATACGCAGCTTACCGTCCTTCGTATCGACGTTTTCCGGACCTCGTATTGCATTCCAGGTATAATCTTTCCCGTCAAGACTGCCCGGGATAGAACGCAGCTGCCATTCGTCCGATCTCCATTTCTTCAACATATCCGGGTCAAACCCATTTTCGGCGTCATAATCGAATTCATCAAAGAAACTGAGCTGATACCGAACCAACAGAGGGGTCGCCATAAATTCGTCACCCACAGCGCCGTTCATCGAAACAGGCTTGACTCCGACACGGATATATTTACCCGCCTGGTTCGCCTGAGGGGTATAGGACCGTCCGGTAGCTCCGTCAATTTTTGTAAAGGTACCGGTGCTGGTATCTCCAACGTACCATTGGAACATGGCCTGTTCCGCATTTTCTTCAATTCCATAGGGGTGAATATAGGTATAGGAATCCACTTCCATTTTTCCGTCAATCGCAGCGCCCTGCCATCCGGCAGCCTGAACGACCTGCCCGCCATAGTTCAAAGCGGTTACCGCACCCTTTTCGGTCGAAACGCCGACCGGTCCGACCGGTTCTGATAAAACCTCTGTTCCGGTATTGAGGGTTTCTGAACCGCATTTCGGCGTGATACCTACTTTTATATATTTTCCCATCAGCTCAGAAGGAATCCGGTACTGCGCGCCTGATTCGGCATTACATACGCCGCTTCCGCCTGCAGCCGGTTCCCAGGAAGCACTGTCAGCACTGTCAGCATAATAGTACTGGAATACCGATTCTGTTTCTAAGTCAAATGCCTCATCATAATAGGTATATTTACCGGTTACTACCGACATGACGCCAACCTCGCCCTCAATTGTCACATCGCGCACTTCAGGCGCCGCCTGAGATGCCGCGACAGGGCCTACTGCATTGGAGAAGCTTTCCGTACCCACAGCCTCTTCCTCAGCTGCGTTTTTCGGAACAACGCCGACACGGACGTATTTTCCAGCCAATTCTGAGGGAATGGTCAAAATTGTTTCCGCATCAGCAGAACAATCGACTGCGGCACCTGAAGCAGTCCAGGGACCGGATTCTGATTCAGCAAAATAGAGCTGGCATTGGCTGCCTGTTTCTTCATCATTGTTGTAATCTGTATAATCATATCGAAGTGCAATCTTTTCTCCGGCTGCAAAGCTTCCGGCAATAACCGCGTTTTCAGCCAGCGGTTTTTGCGGTACCGCTTCAACCAATTCAAACCGGATGGCGGACGCGCGGGCAAACGGAGAACCGTTTGCAGTCAGTTTAACATACTCGTCGCCCTGGCAGTTAAACGAATAAGTCCCTAATTCCACCCAGCCGATTTGTTCGTAACTGATATTGGTCGGAATTTGATTCTGCGGCTGCTGATCCTGCCCATTTGAATGGATTACAATGTCCATTCCGATTCCGTTCACAAATACATTATAGAAGGAAACTTTATAAAGCCCGGCTAAATGAGGTTCTAATTTTGGAGTGTATTTGGCCCATGCCCCCGCCTTGTTGGTATAAAGGGTAGCGCCGCGGCTTGAAGTCAGAGAACCTGATGGTACCCAGCCTTCCTCCGGTTTCCAACCCGTACCTTCAGAGCCCGCGATGTCAGCCGGAAAAATTTCCAGCCCCTCGTCCCATTCGGGATATCCGGCATGGATTTCAACAACGCTGGTTATCTGCCCCGGATCTGTTGACGCGGAAGGAGAAGTTTCCGGTTTGGGAGAAGGCGATGCGCTTTGCTCCGGAGAAGGGGAAATGCTTGCCTGCGGGCTATCTTTTTTAGTCAGTTTGATGGTATCGACACGGAAAGTGCTTCCCCCAGCGCCGACGCTGTCGTTTTCAAAAACAAAGGTAGGCGTTGTTGTTTTATATGTATGCTCCGGCAGGTCAACCCACGTCCCCTGCGCAACGCCGTTTGTTGCGACATTAGAGTATACATAATCTTCCTGCCCGTCTTCTTTCACGGTAATTTTACCGACAGTTGTTCCGCCCGAATGCGGTACATAGACGGACAACGCATAGGTTCCAGCTTCCTTCAGCGTCATTTTTGTGCTGATAGACATGCCTGCGGTATACCCGCTTAAAGCATAATAGATATCCTTATACGGTTTTCCGCCGTCGCTCTCATATATATTGGTATTTCCCTGTTCCCATGGTTTAAACTCACTTGGTGTAAAAACGGTTGTACCGTCTGCCGCATGCTCGGAAAGGGTCCAGACCTCCTCAACAGGAGCAGGAGAAACTTCTGGCGACGCCTCTGGCGCCTCCCCTTTTTTTGTCAGCTTGATAGTGTCTACACGAAAGTTGCTTCCGATTTTGTTCAAGCTGGCATTTTCAAAAACAAAGGTTGGTGTAGTTGTTGCATATGTATGCTCCGGCAGGTCGACCCATGTCCCCTGTGCTACACCATTGGTTTGAATATTGGAGTAGACATAATCCTCCTGGCCGTTTTCTTTCACGGTAATTTTACCAACAGCTGTCCCGGTCGAATGCGGTACATAAACAGATAGTACATATGTGCCTGCTGACGGCAGGGTAACCTGCGATGTAATTGACATAGGAATAAAGCCCGTCAACACATAATACCTCTCCTGATAGGGTTTGCCGGCAATATGATGATAAATGTTTGTCGTTTCATATGTACTGTTCCAACCCTCTTTCACATCTGCCGGCGAAAAGGTTGTCGTACCGTCATTCCGGTGAGCGTATAGATTCCATACGACCTCATCCGGCTCAGCATTGACTGATATGCCGCTGAAGCCTGTAAACAGGGATATCAGCATCGTAAGAGTCAATATCAATGCCGTCGTGTTCCTTGCTTGTTTTCTCATCTCTTTTTCCTCCTTTTTTCAAATTTCAAAAATTTTTTTCAAAATTTCTAAAATTGACTGTGTCTTTAGTATAGCATATTTTCTGCCTTTTGCACATTTAAAAATCAGACCTCTTTCTTTTTAAATTTTTATCTATAGATAGTTTACTGTTTCACTTGAAATCCGTCCTACAAACTGCTATAATCATCTTAATCATTCAAAAGCAGGTGATTCTATGCCATCATGCAAAAACTGCAAAAGCGAAAAAGTAGTAAAAAGTGGCTTCATTCGCGGCAAACAGCGCTATCAATGCAAAAACTGCGGCTGCAATTTTGTAGAAGGCGACAGCCGCACCAATGAAAAAACAGCCCTAAAAAAGGCCATGTGCATACTACTATATTCCCTCGGCAAGGTCTCGTACAGCGAGCTTGCCAGGATTTTTGACACCTGGCCCTCCCAAGTCTACCGCTGGATCACTGAATCCGGCGCCAAACCACCCGACGAATCCACACCGGGCAGCATCAAGCAAATGGACTTCGAAGAAATGTGGTTCTATATCCGTTCTAAAAGGGAAGAATTCGGTCCCTCCACCCCTTTGGTCATCGCCGACGGCGAGCTGTGGCCCGGGTTTTCAGCCGTCTTGATACTCAATCCCTCTAATGGCTCCGGTACAAAACACACCTCCTGAAAAGCTCTTAACAAAACTACTAAAACGAAACTGCCGCGCATTCTGCAACTGATCCCCCCTGCTTTCTGCTCTACGATAATTTCCATCTATTTACTATATGTTATCTATCTATTGTGTAAATATTTACATGTAATTTTACGACCTATTTTGCACCCCAATATCTTCCGGATTTTCATCTCTAAAAAGCATGTAAATGCCCAAAAATTGAAGTAAACTTAAAAATTGAAAAAAAGAATTCAAAAATGGCCAGAAAAAAATAGGATAAAACCAAAAGAATCTTATTCCACAGTAAGAAATTACAAGAATTGGAGGTATTACGATGTATTTACAGCGATATATTGAGCCCCGATATTTTGATGGTATTTATCTGAACAAAGAAATATCATTCGATTTCTGCGGTTATTATGACTGTACTGCCGGCCACAAATTCGGACCGTTTGTCCGAAGCTATCATTTGATTCACTATATTTTAAACGGCAAGGGCTGGTACGAAATCAACAACAACCGGTATAATCTGGAACAGGGCCAGGGATTTTTGATCCCTCCAAAAGTAGAAACCGTCTACCGCGCGGATCAAAAAGAACCCTGGAGCTATATCTGGATCGCCTTTCACGGTCAAAGCGTTGAACCCCTTTTGGAAAGCATGGGGCTTTCAGTCCATTTTCCAATCTTTACCTACAGCGGGCAGGCTGATTTTAAACAAATGTTTCTCGACGTCCTGCAGGAGCCTAAAGAGGATCTCTATCTCCAGCAGATGCGCCTGCTTTACACCTTTCTGCATGAAATTTCACTGGACCTTAAAACAGCCGCAAAGGTCCCAGGCTCCAACCGGCAGGTTTATCTCAAAAAAGCCACCCAATTTATCCGGCTCCAGTTACATGAATATATCACCGTTTCCTCGATTGCCGATCATGTCGGAATCGACCCCAACTATCTCAACCGTATTTTTAAAAAGGAATATAACGTCTCTGTCAAAGAATACATTCTAAACATGAAAATAGAGGCGGCAAAAGAAATGCTGAAAGAAAAAGGGACTGAAATCAAGTATGCTGCAAATGCAGTCGGCTATCCCGACGCCTTTGCTTTCTCCCGTATATTCAAGCAAAAAACAGGGCTCAGCCCCAGCGAATACCGGAAGTTAACCGGCTCTCCCCTATAATATGCGAAAAAGAGCAAAGCGAACTTTGCTCTTTTTCTGTGCCTATTTCCCCTTCTCTCTCAGGTCCTCCATGAACAGCCCTTCCGGTTCGATGCCGTAAAAGTCTATCAAGTCCATCACAACATCAGCCATCAGGGAACCGGCGAAAAAAGGTATCTCCGTCAAAATCAATCTGTCTATGCGTATATCAGCCGCCTTTGCTAATCCCCAGTAACTCAAGCGGAGTTTTTTGCGCAGATACCTTAAATTGCCGGCGCAGTTCTTTTTCCATATTTTATACATTATGCCGCCCCCTGCGTTTTTTAAATTTCTCGTATGGTACAACAACTGATTTACGCATAGACTCAATTGTTATAAGCTGTTTTTCATTGTCTATATCCGCCTGTATCTTCCATTCTTTCCCGGGCTTATACCCGATTCGCTCCATCATCGGCCGCGGTATTTCCAGCGTGTGATACAGGCTTAATTTCCTTACTGTTATCTTTTCCATATTCGGGTCAGGCGGTTCATCCACCGTTAAATGAAGCCTGCCCTCAAAATACCACATCCAGATAAGTTCGTCCGGTTCCAGTTCATAAATGAACGTCCCCTCCGGAAAACTCGCCCAACGGAATTCATCAATTTTTATCGTCCCTTTTATTTGCAGCTCTTTCACGGCACCCAGATTTTCCTTTCTCTTTTTGTTGCAGTATCTTCCATGCCCCTTTAGAAAAAATGGCTGATATCTCTATCAGCCGGAAGGTATAAGATTGTGAAAAAACAAGTGGTTGCTATATTTGGAATTTTTGCTTAAAATAAGCATCTACTTTTGCGGATATTTCTTGCCAGGAATATTGGTCTTGGCTGTCCATTAGGTCTGCTTTTACATACCCTTTAAAAAAATCCATCCAATTTTCCAAGTTTGATTCTTCTTGTAATACATTTTTCGTGATGCTTTTCCATTCCGCAGCTTGGGATTTTATCGGATACGTTACTTTAGAAATATCCGTTTTTAAAATATCTGCCTTATCTATTTTATTTGCTATGCTTAAAAATTCCGAAATTTTCTTTTGGATCATATAAACCACCTTTTAAACATGGTTTTTATTTTATTATTACATCTTTATAAATTTATGTTATCACAGAAAAATTGTTTTGTCAACAAAATAAAAACAAAAAAAATAGTGCTGTTAAGCACTGTTTTAAATATGTTCAATTAAATAATTTAGAAATGTGTCAAAACTTCGTTTTTGATTCTCGTTCATATTATTTAGTAGTTTTATGAAATCATCTGTATGTTTAATATTATCTGGTGCATTGAACAGGCTTGCATAAGAAACTTTAAAATATGTCCTGATTTTTAATATAGTTCCGGTTTTAGGAAATGTTTTTGCCGTTTCCAGCCTATTTATTGTTAGTTCCTTAACACCAATATTTTCAGCTAATTCCTTTTGACTTAATTTATTGTCAATTCTAAGTCTTTTCACGTTATATGCTAATAATTTCAAATCTTGATTCTTATTCTTTTTAACGCTTTCCTCGAACTTCATTTACTCACCTCATTTATTTCACTAACACAATTCTAAATCATTATGAACAAAATTGCAAGAAAAAAGCATCGACATTTTCGCCGATGCTAAAATTATTTAAACCTTTTCCTTAATTCATTTAACATTTCTTCAAACGATTGCGTCTGACTATCATCTAATGATTGTAAAAATGAAATATAGTCATCGATATGTAAATCATTTATTTCCACATCGTCAAACAAATACCAAAGGGGAATTTCTAATATCGTTCTCAGTTTCGATAAAGTATCATGTGTCGGGAAGGTATCCCCTTTTTCTATTTTACATATGGCTCTTGGTTTAAGTCCTGCTTTCTCTGCAAGCTGTGCTTGAGTCAGTCCCGCCTTCTTTCTGTACTTTTTGACATTCTCTGCGAGTATTCTCAAATCATCTTTTTTGTTTTTATCAAATAACTCTTGCATAACAATCACCTCTAATATTGTATAAGTCAGCACTTAAGTTGTCTATCTAATATCGGAGAACTATACTTACCTCAATATTACCTTTTCTCTAATTCTTTATTAATTATCTCTAATGCTTCTAAAATATTCTTTTTATGTTCAGTATCTAATAAATTAAGGATATTCTGAAAGGGAATCACCTCATCTAAAGTTTCACAAGGCTTTTCATAGAATTTACAAAGTGGTATATTTAACACTTGGCTTATTTTAATTAAATTATCTTGAGGCAGTGTTACACCTCTCTCTATACTCCCAATTGTTTGTATTGATGAACCAATCATCTCGGCAAGTTCTTTTTGAGTTAGACTTTTATTCTCTCTGAACTTCCTAACATTAAAGGCCACGTATTTCTTGTAAGTCTCCTTTGCTTTTATAAAATTATCTTTCATTTGTAAATTATCCCCCTGATAAAGTGTCACCTACTCCTGTTATCTTTTCCCATCCTATTCTAAATTTTTATTGATGAATTCTGCAATTTCCTTTAATTTGTTTTTCTGGTCATCTGAAAGAAATTTTATAAAATCAGGAAAGGTTTCGCAGCAATTATCTTTTGCAAACAATTGACAAATATTCACATCTAAGCTGGCACATAGCTTTGACAAAGTTTCACCTTTTGGAAAGGCGTTTCCACTTTCTAATCTGCTTATGCTATGCTTACTTCTACCTATCATATCGCCGAGCTGTTGTTGTGTCAACCCCCGTTTTGCACGGTATTTTTTTACATTAGCCGCTACTCTTTCCTCCATATCTTTTAATGCCGCTTCCGCTTTGACATTAAATTCTTCCATTTTCTCATTATTTTCCATTTCATTGATTCCCCCCTGATAATGTGTCCACCAACTCCCGGAATTCCACCACATAATACCGGCTCACACTACCCGCTATTTCATCCGCCGTCTTTTCATCATAAGTATGCGATGTCAGATTCCGCGATTTCAGCATGTCCAGCCATACCTGCTCATTCCTTATTATCTCATGGCTATATGCCTCTTTCAGCACGCTTTTTGGAAATGTCACATTCAACAAGATGCCCTGCTCACTCATGTATTCTTTTAAAACCTTCCATGCTAACTCAAAAGTAAATTCAAACCGCTGTATCACTGCGTCTCGATATAATTTGTCGTCCGGCTGTTCGCTGTACTTTTTGACGCCCGTCTCCAAGCTGTCGACTGCTTTAGCAAAATGCATGAATAGGCAAGTATAGTGTTCCATAATAATTTTTCCATCTTTAATAAATATTATTTATTTGTATTTTACAATATTGTCCACAAAATAGCAAGTCATATAACTATAATTTTATTTATCTTTTTT
>ERZ773194.4886-NODE-4886-length-10178-cov-82.103527_pt1 | contig 10178 bp, 10 predicted proteins | sample MGYA00511240_ERZ773194 | MGnify/ENA primary metagenome ERZ773194 (study PRJEB29015, sample SAMEA2737774) | human gut metagenome | biome: human gut; feature: human-associated habitat; material: faeces | place: China | collected 2012 ... | reverse complement strand
TCTGCATACTTTTCTCCTATCAAAATTTTCATAGAATCATACTGACGATCGGTTATTATCAGCAATCGTACCGAACCCGATGGGGGCAAAATACTTTTAACTATTTTTGAATACTTTTTTGCATCATCATTATTTCTGACAGTTCTCGCATATACAGAAAACTGCATCATGATAAAACCTGATTTAATCAGATTTTTTCTAAATTGCGAATATTGCTTTCTTTTATCTGATTGCAAAATAATTTGGTTTGGCAAATCAATCAAGCTCTTGCGATTGCTATATGTAAGTGTTTCAAAAAGTGTATCACAATTTTCAAATGCAACAAAATATTTTCGTGCCGCAACCGCATCTCGGTTTGTTGTATCCCCGGGCTTCACGCTTTTGGATAACGCATCAATTTCATCACATTTTTCTTTGTTAATTTCACGGTATTTCAAGCATAAATACCGGCTGTGTATTTTTCTTTCAATAATTTTCTGCCACAATAAATTTTTAAATTCATATGTCATATCAATTTGCTTCTTTATTACATTAAATGGTCTGTAATGAGTGTTAATTGGTAATGTTGCAGACACCGGAAGATGTTTTTCATCGAAAGTATTATATGTGCACCTGCCTGCGTAAGTGTGGTCAACACACTTACGCTAAGCATTGCTGCACGATTTTCTATTACAAGTGAGTATATGTCTGAAACCGGAACCCTACTTTCGCCTTCTGCACTTGATACTATAAGCCAGTTGTCCTTTATGTTCAATTTTTCTCCGGAAGCAACGATAACGGTTCGCCATATTTCTTTACCTCCCCAAGCTTTTTACCAAGTATGTCTATTTCAAATTTCTTTACTGTATCCTTTTTAGTTATTGAACACGCCTCTTTTTCCTTCATATTGTTAAGTTTTCGTCTCGTATTTCCTTTTGATATATACAGTTCATTTTTTGAACTGTCCTTTAATGAAAAGTAGTATCCACAACGAATTATATTTTTCTTTGTAATTTCGATGTAGTCGCCACGAAAAAGGTACATTTCGTGCATAGCATAATCATCAGGATATCTATAATCCGAACGAAGATATAAATGATTATTTCTTTTTAATAAGTCGGTATATTTAATGAAATTTAGGTTTGTTTCATCATTACAAGTTCTATATACATCTACACAATAAAAGCGTGAATCATTTAACACCGTACTATTATTCTCACCAATAGTTTTGACACTGTTTTTTCCTGAAATTGCATCTTTCTTTTTTATGAAACGATCCTTAACCATCTGACCTGAATATTTTCTTTCAGGCTTAATTGATACAATCGGCATCTCAATTGAGTCTGCAAATTGGTGATCATATATTTTGTACAAATCATTTCTAAATATTTGATCAAGAGTATCTTCACCTACTTTAGTATCATAGTTAAAGAAATACTTCATTAACTCGTAATCACGGACACGGTATTCAACTTCAAAACGAATATTCTTCAGTAATGACGGTGTTTCCTTAACCTTTTCAAGTAATTTTCTTGAAACAGCGGGAGACATTCCATAATATTTCATTAAGGTATCAACACAATTGTCAAGACTTTTTCTATACTCCTCTGTTTTAATTTTACCTGCAGAATAGTATATATCTCTAAGCTTGTGGTTTTCGGCAGCTATAATAACATAGGCCGGTAAACAGTTTGCTATTACTATTGCGTCAACTGCATGATCAAAATATGTTATCTTCTTCAGTTCGCCTTTATCATATCTTCCCCATGTTTCTTTGTTGAGCCACTGTCTGCGAAGAGATGACGTTATTGCACCCTTGACTGCATAAACTACCGGTCTCTTATCGTCACCCTTTTCCCTTGCAAAGTAGAGATTATCATTAAAATACTTAACCAAAAATTTTGCAATATATCGTGTATCGTTAAGATTTCTTGTTTTCCAATCGCCGAGAATTTTTTCAGCATCTTCGCCTACAAGAGATTCAAGCATAAAATACCTATACTTTTTCTCGGTGATTTTATTGCCTTTAAACAACTTATTGACACGCTGCTTGAACTCTTTTTCCTTTTCAGCAGATAGATACATCAACGGAGTTCTTGCTCCTTTTTTCTGATTTTCTCTTGCAAGAACAAGAGCTTTATTGTTTAGTGTATCATCAAGAATTCTCGAAAATGGGACAATATGATCGATTTCATATTGTTTTCCTTTATTCAATATTGCTTCTTTCTTATTTGTTATTTCTTCATTTGAATACATACATCTCCAACCCTGGAGTTCTCCAAGAAGATATCTTTCAATGTACTGTGGCCTAATTTCTCTTTCATCAAGACCTGTAATCAATGATATTTGTTTTATTGCATTTTTTCGTTCCTTTTCATTTTTATTTTGTTGAGTGGATATTTTTTGACGAGTGTCAAAACTCTTATTGAGTTCACTTGCGATTTCAATATTCATTGCATTTGGTGCGCCATATTTTTGAACAATTGCATTAACCACTTTTCTTGTTTCATTGATAGCTCTAAACACCACAGGATTTTGTGCATACTCACTATTATTATCAAAAGGTTTTAATTTTAACAATTTTTCTGTTTTTATACTTACTGAAAACTCATCTTGTTGTACATTCGCCTGAAATTCACCTACTAATGTTCCATCAAAAAAGGCATTGATTGCATCAATCATATATTTATCTGAAACTTTTGCTGTTCCTGAAAAATTTTGTTTAGAGAGCTTTTTTATCAGTTCATCTTTTCCTTTTAGTTCATCAATTTTGTTTAAAGCATCAATTCTTCTTTTGGGAGTTATATTGAAAGATATTGTATCACCTACCCTGTTAAGCAAAGAATTTTGATCTGTATATTCCTCCGATATCAATTTATCCCAATCGAAACCGTATGATTCAAAAATTGGCTTCACAGCTTTGAGGTATTTAATACAATCTGCAATATTTTCATTTTTAGCAGTCTTAGTATTAAGAATTACAATGTTAAATTCTTTTGCGAGTTCATTGATTTTTGTTTTCGTAATGCTACCGCTTTGTAAGGACTGATTCACGATATTTCTCATCAAATCCCGAGGTAGTTTTACTACTTCGCCTGTGTTTTTCTCAACATATTTATATTGAGAAAGTTTGTTTGCCAAAGCAAATAAATCTCCTATTACCGTATAACGGTGTCCTCTTTTCTCATTCTTATAGTAGGGGCAATTGCCTATCGAATCAACAAAGCCCTTATATGGTCTGTTTTCATCGTCAGTATTTCCGGGTCCATCTTCGAAATCTCGCCTTGAAAATATTATATCAAATATTTTATCTATACTTTCATCTGTAAGTTGAGAGTAGAATTCTTTCTGTTTGCCTAAAATTTTTCTTACCTCATCTTCAAACATTTCGGTAGGAAACAGTATGTCATTTTCACTTATTTTGCTATCTGATTTTTTCTTTCCCTTTTCATCTTTTTCTTTTATATTTCTATACTTGTATCTTCCGGAAATTTTATCAGAAAAATGTTCAGAATCCTTCATTATAGCTTCTGCAATTGAGCGATAACCACCATTTTTTATAACATCTGCAGTATTCGTTAATGCCTTGTAGATATCTTTTTCTTCTTCTTCTTTGGCTTTTTTATCTTTTGCGTTATTATTTTCATCACTCAACTCGTAAAAAGCTTTATATCCGCGACGCTTTGCTATATGCAACAATGCCGCAGTAAGTTCAACAGGAGTCACCATTTCATCGAGGGCACGAACCCGTATATCTATAATATCATGATTGTTTTTAGCAAAGAACTCGGAAATGCTCGTTACTGTCAGGGTACAAAATTAAATACTCAAGACACACTAAAGTCAATCTCGAAAGAGATTGGCTTTTTTTATTTTGATTTAAAAAGCGAATTGAGCAGGCAACGATTGAAATTTAAAAGTAAAGATGGGAATTAGTATGGGACAGTGCATTTATCTGCCAAAAGAACTTATGACAAACGAATACAACGGCTACTCTGCCGAAACGAAATTGCTCTTTGGAATGATTTTGAGCAACTCTGTTACTGCATCGGCTGTAATGAATGTAGCAGATTTAATCAATCAGCTTGGAAAAGCTGAAATCAACGCACTTCAGGGCGAGCTGAAAAAGGCTAACGAAAAGGAGCGTGTGCATAATGTTTGATTTTTTCTATGGCAGCGACAGCGAACAGTATCAGTTTTACAGAGTACCTCAAGTGCTTTTTACCGATGACAGGTTTAAGAGCATTTCTTGCGAAGCAAAATTACTCTATGGATTTTTGCTTGACAGGACTTCCCTATCTAAAAAAAGCAAATGGGTTGACGCAGACGGTAAAACCTATGTTTTCTACAAGCAGGAAAATGCACAGGAGAGTCTGAACATTGGCAAAGATAAGGCTGTTAAGATTTTTGTTGAACTTGAAAAAATCGGCTTGATAATCCGAAAAAAACAAGGGCAGGGAAAGCCCACAAAAATCTATGTGATGAATTTTTCAAAGCCAATATCTAAAAACAATACGAAGGCTTTGCAAAAAATCAAGTCTTTGACCGAGTGCAAGTCTAAAAATAAGACTTCTGAAAAACCGAAGTCTGAAGAAAAGCGTGCCGAAGTCAAGACTTCTGAAAAACCGAAGTCCAGACTTCTGAAAAACCGAAGTCTGGACTTCGATAAAGCAGAAGTCTTGACATCTGAAAATCAGTCATATATCCATACTGAGATTAACCATACTGAGGATAGTAATACTTATCCATCTATCTATCATATTACAGAAACTAATGGGAAGTCACAACCGAAGTCTGAAAACCCATCATCTGATGGATTGATAGATAGAAGCAAACCGAACTCAGAAATTTCTTTTTACAAAAATGCCGTTGCAGAAACGCAGCTCCAAATCTCGTATATGTACTTACTCACCAATCATCAAAGCAAAAAAGGTTATCTTGACTTAATTGTCAGCCTGATAGCGGAGGTATATGTGTCGGCTTACGCTCATCCTACAACCTCTGTCATAATTAACGGTATCAAAACATCAATCGGTATTGTTGCCGACCGTTTGAAAACGATAGATGAATCTCATATTGAATATCTTTTTGAAAAAATTGATGCATCAGCAAATACAAAGCAAATCAAAAATCCGAGAAGTTATTTATTGAGCTGTCTTTACAATGCTCCGACAACAATGGAGCCTGATACCGATTTACAGGTTGCTTATGACCTGTACAACAGATAAATCGAACTTCTGCCCCACCGGGGCAAAAGTTAAAAGGAGGAAAGGAAATGACAATTGTAAATCAGGATTATGAGCTTATCAACTACGATAAGTTTGCCAAAATCTCAATGTATGAGGGCGAGGTTGACGGAATAACGATTTATGCAATCGTTGCTTTTGAATCTGTCCCCGATGATATTGACAGCGATAACGACACGGTACTCGGTATGTACAACAATGCTGAGGAATGTGAAAATGTTTTGCTGAATCTCATTGAAGCTCTTAATACCGGCAAACCGGTATATTTGATGCCTGAACCGATTGAGGAAGTGACCGCATAATGAGTGACGGTAAAAAAATACTTGACTTTGCTATACAGGCGGGACAAGTTACGAACGAAGTCCTGAAAAATGTAATGCGTGACTTTTTATCCGGCAAAATGCAAAAATCAGGCAAAAAGCGTTACGGCAAGCTTGCGAAATCCGGCAAACTTGAAAACATCAAGATAACTGACAGCAATATCAAGGATTTTTTGCAGACAGCGAAGAAATATGACATAGATTTTGCTCTTAAGAAAGATAAGTCAACATCTCCTGCTACATATCACATATTTTTTGAAAGTTCACATACTGAAAATTTTAAAAAGGCATTTTCTGAATATGCTTTAGGTATCAAAAAAAGCTTTGATAAAAAATCGGTAACTCAGGTCGTCAATCGTGAGCAGATAAAGCAAAACGCTAAGACAATATCTCGTCAACAGGCGGACAAGAGTGTCGAAAAATCTAAAAACAAGTCTGATATGGGTAGGTGAGTTTATGGACACTGATAAGCTCAAAAAAATTATAATAACTGCCCTACCTCTCGTTTTGTTTTTTTGGATAGGTGACAAGCTCTGCCTTGCATATCGTACCGTAACGGTTGTCGGCGATATTAGCGTTAAGCTAATGCCGTTCCTTGATAATCTTGGCACAACTTTAGTCAATCCACTACCGTCATTTCATCCCCTTGATGTGTTTGTTGGTGTGGCTACAGCAGTTATTGCAAGATTAGTCTTGATTTATAAGGATAAGCATCGTAAAAAATTTGCTCAAGATGAAGAATACGGCTCGGCTCGTTGGGGCAATGCAAAAGATATTGAGCCGTATATGGACAAAAAAGATTTTGCTGACAATGTATTGCTCACGCAATCTGAACGCTTGACAATGGGTAAACCATCTAATGTCAAGTATGCCCGTAACCAAAATGTGCTTGTTGTCGGCGGTTCAGGCTCAGGTAAAACCCGATTTTATGTTAAGCCTAATCTGATGCAAATGCACTCAAGTTATGTTGTAACAGATCCAAAAGGTACAACATTGCCCGAGTGCGGAAAAATGCTTCAGCGAGGACAACCGATTGTGAGAAACGGTGAAATCATTGGCTATAAACCATACAGTATCAGAGTGTTTAACACGATTGATTTCGACAAGTCAATGCATTATAACCCGTTCGCATATATCCGCCCTAAAACTCGTGAGCAGGATATACTGCGTACAGTCGAGGTGCTGATTGCTAACACAACAGGCGAACAAAAAGGCGGAGATGAGTTTTGGGTTAAAGCTGAAAAATTACTTTACACCTCATACATAGCTTTGATATTGACGATGTGTCCGGAAAACGAATGGAATTTTGAAACACTCATCGACTTTGTCAACGCATCAGAATGCCGAGAAGATGATGAAAGTTTCAAGAATGCAATTGATTGGGCTTTTTACTATCTTGAAAAATGGATAGAAAAAGACTGGGAAAAAGATGAGAAGTTTGCAGAACAAAATGCAAATTATTCGGATTTGATAGATATTGAGGTCGAACCGTGGAGAGCATCTCTCGGTAGATTTGCAGTTAGACAGTACAAAGCGTATAAACTTGCAGCCGGTAAGACCGCAAAATCAATTTTGATCAGTTGTGCAACAAGATTGGCTCCTTTTTCGATTGACCGTATTCTCGAAATTACAAGCTATGACGAAATGCATCTCGACACTGTAGGTGATGAGCTTACAGCATTGTTTATTATCGTTTCTGATACGGATGATACCTTTAACTTTTTGGTCGCAATGATGTACACGCAGCTATTTAATTTGCTGTGTACAAAAGCTGATAACAACCCCGACGGTTCAGGTAGGCTCAAGTATCCTGTGCGTTGTCTGATAGATGAATTTGCAAATATCAAACAGATTCCACAGTTTGAAAAAATTATTTCGGTAATTCGTAGCCGTGGAATATCAGCAAGTATCATTTTGCAGACCAAATCACAGCTCAAGTCATTGTATAAGGACAATGCTGAAACTATTGAGGGCAACTGTGATTCCTTGTTGTTTTTGGGTGGTAAAGAAAAAACAACGCTCAAAGATATTTCTGAGTCACTCGGTAAAGAAACAATCTATATGTTTAACACATCACGAAGTCGAGGAACGCAGGAAAGCTATGGTGTAAATTACCAAAAGCTTGGTAAAGAGCTTAAATCACAAGATGAGTTGGCAGTTATGGATAACTCATTATGCATCCTGCAAATCAGAGGATTACATCCATTTCTCTCAAAAAAATTTGACATTACTAAACACAAAAATTACAAAATGCTTTTCGATTATGCCAAACAAAATTATTTCGATGTAGCGAAATTTGTCGCTCATCGTAATAACAGGTCGGCACTTATAAACAAAAATTCGGTTTATACCGAATACAAATACAACAAATAAAGGAGTACCAAATGAACTTGTTAAAAACTAAAACAGAGCCTAAAAGGCTCTCTAAAAAAAGCAGAAATGCAAAAAAAATTACGCTCATTATGACAATTGTTGCTTGCATTGCAGCTATCGGATGTATGTCTTGCTTCGCAGCAGTAAACTCAAGTCAGTTTATCAGCAAAACTCAGACTGTATTAACCGCCGTAATCAGCCTTATCGGTGCAGGTCTTGGCGTTTGGGGTGTTGTAAACCTCATTGAAGGTTACGGTAACGATAACCCTGGCGCAAAATCACAGGGAATGAAACAGTTAATGGCAGGAATAGCCTTGATTGCTGTCGGCGTACTTATTGTGCCTGTTCTCGGTAATATGATGTCACAGGCTCAGTCAGGCTGATTATTTTGATGATAATAAACTTATGTCCATATCCGCATATGGAAACAAGTAAGAAAGAGGGCGATTATCTGGATTGTTGAAGATTTTATGAATGCTCTTGAAAATTGGTTTAAAGGAATTTTATCGGGAGCAATTGAAGGTTGTCTTAACACCGTTAACGATATGCTTTCGGGAGCTCTTAACAATAGTGACAACACCGGTGTAAACGGTATCTTTTCACAATTTCTCGGTGATCCAACGACATTCACAGGTACTACCGGAACAGGTGGCACAAGCATTTGGACAACTATCGAAAAATTATCTAACAATGTAATTGTGCCGATAGGAGCATTTATGCTTATGATAGTTGTGTGTTACGAGCTTTTTTCAATGGTCGTAGAAGGCAATAATTTCAAAGATTTTGATGATTCGATTTTCATCCGTTGGATTCTAAAAACATTTTGCGGAATTATGCTTGTAAGCAATGTGTTTTACATTGCAACCGGTATTTTTGTTTTCGGAACAGACGCTGTAAATTCCGGATTAAACACTTTATTTGGAAGCGGTAAATTTATATCTACCGATGTAGTAAATTCTTCTGAGTTTCATCAAGCACTAATGGCACAGGATATAGGTACTCTGATAACTACCTTGATAATTGCATTTGTGATTATTATTGTGACATTTGTCTTGTTGGCTGCAATCGTAATTGTGCTTGCATCAAGGATTATTGATGTGTATATGATGCTGTCTATTTCCCCTATACCTATGGCAAGCTTTATGAATAAAGACTGGAGCGATATCGGCAAAAACTGGCTGAGAAATCTGCTTGCTCTTGCTTTTCAGGGCTTTTTCATCATTGTCGCTCTGGCAATTTTTAAAACTTTATTCAACAATACATTGTCGAATATGATGAGCGGACAGGATGTAGTAATGACTATGGCAACATTACTTGGTTTTGTTGTAGCGTTCATTTTTACAATGTTCAGGACATCAAACATATCAAAGTCTGCATTTGCAGCACATTAACTTCGTTACATTTAACTTCTGCCCCACTGGGGCAGAAGTTGAAAGGAGGAAATATGCAACAGAATTTTGTGCGAATACCTAAAGATTTGAGCCTTATCAAGCAGAAATTTGTCTTTGGATTGACTAAAAGACAAGCTATCTGTTTTGGCATCGGTCTTGCTATGGGTATTCCTGCTTTTTTCATTTTCAAGATTTTGACTAATAACCTTACTGTTTCAGTCTTTGCTCTTGGCATTTTGGCTTTTCCGGGCATTGCGTGTGGTTTGTTCAATAAGAACGGTATGTTTTTTGAAGAATATCTCAAGCTGATAATTACATTTTTCCGCAAACCACGGGTACGCACATATCAAACTGTTAATGCGTTTAAAGCTATCGAAAATCAGATTGAATATAACAAACTCCGTATAAAACTCAAAAGAGCAGGAGTTGACACTTCAGAATTTGATACTCAAAAGAAGGTGAATATATTTGACAAAATCAAAAAGAAAAAATAATACTTTGACAAAAGATGAAATAACCGCCATTAAGAAGCGTATGACAACCCTTAAAAAACAAAACGAGGGTTCTAAGTCATCTACGCAAGCGATAATCCCATACAAGACTATGTTTCCTGACGGTACTTGTCATATTTCGGGCAAACGCTATTCTCAAACAGTTGAATTTTATGACACCAACTATCAGCTCGCAACATTTGATGAAAAAGGTGTAAAGTTTACTAACTGGTGCGATATTCTCAATTACTTTGACGAATCAATTGAGTTTCAGAATACTTATGAAAATCAAATCATTGACAAAGATGCAATGATTAAGTATGTCAAGATTGATGATGTTGATGACGATTTTAATGATGTTCGTAAGGAATATAGCAA
>ERZ773194.4882-NODE-4882-length-10193-cov-2.687216_pt1 | contig 10193 bp, 9 predicted proteins | sample MGYA00511240_ERZ773194 | MGnify/ENA primary metagenome ERZ773194 (study PRJEB29015, sample SAMEA2737774) | human gut metagenome | biome: human gut; feature: human-associated habitat; material: faeces | place: China | collected 2012 ... | reverse complement strand
GCTTTTTCCCGGCTTCTTTTGTTCTGAATTCTTTTTCGTGTCTTTATTGGGCGAATTAAATGGTGTCTGCGATACTGCCGGAGTTTTCTTTTCCTCCAATGCGCATGCAATTGATGGGGCCGGAGAGTCGCTGGAAATATTAAACACAGAAGCGCAGGTAACATTGTAATCTTTATCCGGATTATCAATTACCCGATAATTTCCATACGGGATTTCATATCTTCCTTCAAACTGATTGGATTGGCTTAACGGGAAACGATATGTTTTTCCGGTATCAATCTCTTTGATAAAAATATAAACGCCATTTCCGTCTTCTGACTCCATGCATTGTTTCAGTGTGTTCTGGTCATATTTTTGTAATACAATTCCAATTGAGCCGGTATTTTCTGCTGCAGAAACCGTTATCGGAAATATGAACAGTGATAAAATTAACAATAATATACTTACTCTTTTCATAAATAACTCCTTCCTTGTGTAACTTTAGGACCAAATTCAGCCTCATAAGCATCTCGTTTTCTTTTCTTTTCTTCTTCCTGTTCGTAAAAAGCTTCTTGACGCTCTCTTGCCTTTATTTCTGCAACAATTGCATTGTAATTTAAGTCATGATTTTGAAATCCTAAAATATCGTCAACCATAAAGGTAATGCGAATCCTGGTTGGCAGTTCTTTTAAATTGTCAGAACATAATTCCCACGAAACAGGATTTGCCATTACAACATGATATTTCCCTTTTAATGCAATTGGAATAAACGAAAATTGAATTGTCGGATAAACATCGCTTCTTTCATTAAGCTGCTGTAATTTTTGTGTATTTTCTTGCAACAATTTACAGCATCGCAATAAGTTAGAATCATTTGCGTTCTGAAAATATAAGTCCGCAGTTAATACATTCCCATATCGCTCAAACTTAAAATTAGTTCTCATAAAAGTTGCTTTTGTATTTAATTGAATTGCTGTATCTTCTTTACATTCACCGGTGGAAATAATAACAGCAGTATTTGCTGTACGTTGATTATTTTCTTTTAAACAACACGCTGCTAATATTTCTGTGACAGAAAGTTCCTGTTCTGGCATAATAACGCCTCCCTTCAAAAATCTTCTAAATTTAATATGTCTGTCTGAAAAGGAAAAATCATACAAAATAGTTCTGGAGGTAGTAATTAGTAACAGTCCCCTTCCCTTCTCAGGTCTACAATACCTATACATATAGTCTGTGAAAAAAATGAGGGTAGTAAGAAAATGTATTGTTTTTGGTGTGCAATGAGCCATTTCCCGTTGATTTAAGAAAAAATGATATAACAGACATATTAAGACTAAGGAGGAATTTATATGATTAGTTTGCAGATGGGTGTTATCCCCAACTTGGATATTTTGAGTAAATTGTCAGATATTAACAAAAGAAAAAACTGCTCAGAAAAAATAAAAAAATATTTGAATGCTGAATTGTCGGAGAGCGAAATGCTAATTGATTGGTCAAAGGCAGGACGGGATTATGATTTAATTCCATGGGCTGATAATAATGATTATTTATCCTTATGGGAAGAGCGTCATGCACAGAATGAGTATTATTTAGATGACAAACATATTCTTGGTTCAATGGTTGCTTTTGAAGTTATTGTGGGATATGAAAAAGAATTGGAAATGGACATTGAGAAGTGGGGACGTATTCAGTATGATTGGTTTTGTGAAGAATTTTCAGAAGAAAATGTTTTATCGGCAATGCTGCATTTAGATAGCGAAGCTTATCCTCATTGTCATTTTTTAATTTATCATACGACAAAAGAAGGCATTATTACAGAATCTCCTTATATTGAGCAGGGAAAAGTAAGTGCGCAATTTCTTGCTAAATATGAAGATGCAATGAAAAAATTTCAGTTAGACGCTGTAACAAGAGAAAAATTGGCGAATTCAATAAAATCAAATAAGCCTGAGAATAATTCGGATTTTTATTTAGCAACAATTGACCGTTATATATCTGAAAATCCAAGAAACGCCATTGATGACCAGGAGTATATTTATGACACAGTGGGACAGTTATCACAAATAGCTTCTGCGTTAAGTATAGAACGACAAGAAGAACTTTTGACAGATTTAATTCACTATTTTATGCGTGTGGAGAAAAATACATTAAAGCAAGCACAAAAAGGGATTCTTCCAAAAGAAAGCTTCTTCAAAGAGGTGAAAAAACGCTTAAAACAATTAGGGATTGAAAAGTCAGAAGAAGTAGATATCATGCTGAAAAGAATTGATAGCGCTATTTATGGTAATTACATTCTTGACCCATTATTAAATGACGAATCTATTTCAGATATTAAAGTAATTGCGCCAGACAAAATTCGAGTTAAAAGATATGGCCGGCGTTTGACTTCTAATCTACATTTTCGGGGAATTGATGATTATTACCGTTTTTTAAATGGAATTGTGATTCGCAATAACACAGATTTAAGCCCTTTTAATGCTGTCCAAAATTTTACAGATAAGTTTTCTAATGATAAGTGCATTATGCGTATTGATATTTGTACAACTTTTGTGAATTCAGTGGGGTGGCCGTATTTACATATTCGCAAGACGCCAAAGAAAAAATATACAATAGAAGATTTAATGAATTTTGGAATGCTTGACGCCAAAACAGCAGCTTACTTAATTGATAAAGTAAAAAACGGAAAAGGAATATTATTTACAGGAAAAGGGGGAGCCGGCAAAACGATTTTGATGAATACGCTTCTTGATTTGATTCCCTATAACAATTCTGGCTTAGTTATTCAGGAGAACGAAGAGTTATTTTCCAATAAGCATCCGGATTTAATGTTTCAGCATGTGGTTACCAGCCGCCGGCAGAATGAAATCCAATTTGACCTAAAAGATTTAGCACGGAATGGTCTATTGACAGATTTGGATTATTTCATCATCGGAGAAATCAAGGGCGGAGAAGCATTTTATTTTTTAAATGCGGCATATACCGGACACAAATGTTGGGCTTCTTGTCATGGGTCTTCCTCTACGGAGGCGATTAATAAATTAGCAGACTATGTTACCTATGAATCCGGGTATTCGCAGGCAGAAGCGAAAAAAATGCTTCAATCACTGGAAACTATTGTGTTTATGAAAAACTTTAAGGTGACAGAGATTTCAGAAATTACCGGTTGGAATGAAGAAAAGAAAGACTTAACATATCGGGCAATTTATCGTGGAATTGCATAATTTTTGTTATAATACGGTTTTTGTTTTTCTGAAAAACAGACATATTAAATATATAAACATAGGAGGTTAAGTTTAATATGATTATTACAGAAAAAGAGTTTACTAAGATGGAACGGGCAATCCAAAATTGTGATTACGACCTTGATGGATGGTTCCCGTCTATTGATGATTTAGATAGATTTGTTTATCCAAACAAAGAAAAATATTTTGTTTTTATTCTGTTCTTGTTAGAAAAGTCAAAAACCATGTCTTTAACGTCAGAGCAGCGGGAAGCGAAAAAAGAATTACAAAAAATTGCCTATGAATTGGAGATTAAGGAAGGTGATGGCCCATGACAGGGAAACTGCATCGTTTTGGAGGGGCGTGTTCAGGCATTATTACGACTGCTGCATTATGCTCACAGCTTCCTCAAACCACAAATGGAAACATGCTTTTGGTAATGAGCGGAGCTTTATTGGGCGGAATTGGAGGACTGCTGCCGGATATTGATACTCCACATTCTATAATCAGTTTTAAACATCCGATTGTTTCATGGGTTGTTTGTAAATTTACAGAACATCGTATAGCTATCCATACTTTGATAATTCCGATGTTTTTGGCAGTTCTTACATCGGTGCTTTACTCCGTTCAATTTGACGCCTTTGTATTAAGTGCAAGTTTATTAAGTGGATTTGTATTTCATTTGATTCAGGACACATGCACGAGAGGAGGTATCGCATGGGGCTATCCTTTTGTAAAAGAGAAGTATTCTATGCGTAATACTTATAGCGGAGCCCCGGGGGATATATTAGTAACAATAGTATTGGTTATGTTACAATATGCATTTTTTGTTCAATTATTCATGTTATATGATTTTTTGAAATGAAACAGACATATTAAAATTAGATTAGAACAGCTTAAAGCTGAACAATTTATAAGGAGGTACACAAATATGTGTAAAAAAGTAGGTGGCAGAGTGCCACGATTTAATGTTGATAAAGAAAAAGGGGTTGTCGTAGCGTATCTTGACAATTGTATGTTTGATGCTATTGATACAATTTGCGGCAGAACAGAGCTTGGCTGTTTAGGTGCAGACTTTTTTGAGGATGCTTCAATTCGCACAGCTCTTATGATGAATTCTTATCGCGGAAAAGCGAAACTACATCCCGGCGATGTGTTTAATGAAGAAAAAGGCAAGGAAATTGCTTTGAAAAAATTGCAGGAGAAGTACAATGCTTCAAAGAGAAAAGCAATTAAAAGATTTCTTTCTCGTTGGAATCACATTTTGCTTAACGGCTGCGAGTAAACAATTAAGTGGTAGCTTTTGCTGCCACTTTTTTTTATTACCTATAGCAAACAGACATATTATAAGTATATTAATCAAACAAATTGGAGAATATTCAGAGACCACAAGGTCTCTTTTATAATAAATATATAATTTAATAAGGAGGAAAATGCATTTAAAATTCAAATTTTAGGAGGACAAAAGAATGGCAAAAAAATCGAGATGGAAGAACTTACCGCCCCATGAACGATTTGCAAAAAAGTTGCAGCAACGTGGGGTGTCAGATGAAACATGTAAAATTATTCGGCGACATAGTGGCATAAGTAAGGGAACGGAGGAATAAAATATGGCAAAAAAAGTTATGGTATTTTTTCTTGCATTTGGAATTGTTGCAAGTGTAAGTTATTTGTCTATGTTTATCGCTCCGGAGATTGTGTGGGCAATTTAAGAAGGAAAAAGTAAAAGAGGAGAACAAAGAGAGGAAAGAGCAACCTCTTAAAATATTGCGTTTATAATAAATGGAGATATTAGTGTTTGAATTAGTTAGGGCTTTAATAATAAAGAATACGATAAGATTATTTTTGGAAAGAGGAGAAAATTCAAGCAAATATATCAAATAGATTATATATTTATTCCAGGCATCCCAGAAGGGGTGCCTTTTTTGGTTAGAAAAATTGCTTTATAACAGACATATTAAAATAAATAATAGAAAGGAGTTTACCGCTCAATGTTCAAAAAAATAATAAATAATTTTTGCAAAGACAGATATTTTATATTTTCAGTATGTTTATGTTTGATTAGTCTGATTAGTATATGCATACGCATAATTCCAATAAGTATGCCTTTAATAACAAAGATGTTGCTGATTTGTCCAATAATATCAATCTTTGTCTTTTTATTGTTTACTTCAATAAAAGACGCACACATAAAAGATATTGCAAATTGGCAAGGTATTTTATTTATTTGCATAGGCATTATTTTATACACAATTCGAATTATTGTGATGAAGACATCTTTTGCGGATGTGCAAGAAGAAACTTTTTCCATGGTATTTTTCTTTTTAGGTATTATGCTTCTAGGTCGATTTCGAAAATGGAATAAAAAAGCATCATTCCTTTGCGTAGGGGTTGCTATTCATTATTTGGCGGTCTTTGGTAAAATTTATTTTTTTATATTGCTTATAACTATATTGACAGCGTGTGTTTGTTTTTTCTTATATAGTATTGTTTGTTATATGAGGAAAAGTGACAAATCTAAGGCCCTAATTCCCTATTTATATGTTAGCTGCTGCATCATATTAAGTATTCTTATATGATTTTTTAGGTTTTAACAGACATATTAAAAATGATTATGTTAAGGAGGTGCAAATTATGCATGAAAAATATTAAAGATATTGCATTAAACATTATTAAGGATAAATATACAAAAGATTTTCAGTATTCGCTAGGCGAAGATGTGTTCGAACATTGTAGCCGGACGTGTGATATTGCTTTGCAAATAGCCGAAGTGTATGGATTTAATTTGCAACAAAAAATTGATTTAGCAGTAGGGGCTTTATTACATGATATTGGAAAATCTTATGTAAATCAAGACGTACTTAATAAAGCCAAAAAATTAACTCAGGACGATAGAACCTTAATTGAGTGTCATCCCCAGTACGGCTTTTGGGTATTAAAGCAATTGGACTTTAATCGTACAGTTGTAGATATTGTATATCATCATCATGAACGGCTAGATGGAAGTGGATATCCACAAAAATTACGAGGACATAAAATTGATATATTAACTCAAATAGTGAGCGTAGCTGATGTTTATGAGGCATTGACCGCAGACCGCGTATATCATAAAAAACGGTCAAAAGAAGAAGCTCTTAAAATTATGAAGTCGGATAAAGGGCTGAACCAAGTCGCAGTTGATATATTAACTGAATGTTGTTAAAGAGGCTTCTAATGAAGCCTTTTTTCTCATAATATGATTTTCATTTTATCTAAGAACAGACATATTAATAGTGTCACGATAATAAAAGGAGACTATTAATAATATCACAACAAAAGGAGGATTTTTATGAAAAAATATATTTTAATGATAGCTCTTGTAATTATGGTATTGCCATTTAATTATGCAAAGGCAGAAACTACAATGCAACCTGCAAGTCAATATGAATACAATGTTGAAAGTGCAACAGATAGCGCCGTAACAATTGCAAACCCAACGCCAAAAGCAACTTTAAGTCCTGAAGAAGAATTTAAAGAAATTGGGACTGATGTGGCAAAAAACAATAAATATAATGCATTGGTTCTTATTGTTTTATTTGTTGCGCTGGCGGCTATTGTAGTTAAAAATAACAAAATCAAGAAAAGAAAGTAGGTTAAACTATGAGTTTTAATGAAGAACAAAAAGCGGCCATCAATCATAAAGATGGGCCATTAATTGTAGTAGCCGGACCGGGCTCTGGAAAAACCACAGTTGTAGTGAATCGAACAGCTAAATTAATTGAAAAAGGTGTAAATCCATACAACATATTAGTCATTACATTTACGAAAGCTGCTGCTAAAGAAATGCAGATGAGGTATGAGACTTTAACTCAATGCGAAACGCCGGGTGTTACTTTTGGCACAATTCATTCTGTTGCATTGGCTATATTAACAACTTCTTTTGATTATACATATGAGAATGTGTTAACAGAAAGAGACGAATGGAATGTTTTGCGCGAAATCATAAAGAACAACAAAATTTACACAGAAGACATTAATACTTTAATCAAGGATTTGGTAAGCGCTATCAGTAATATTAAATCCGGAATGCTTAAACCGCCCTATGACATCGAATGCGGTTGCCGGGAAGAGCAATTGCAGTTGATTTTCAATGAGTACTGTAATTATTGTAAGCAAAATAAAAAAATTGATTATGATGATATGCAGATTGAATGTTTAAAGCTGCTGAAAGAAAACAAGGATATATTAGATTGTTGGCGTGAACGATATCAATATATTCAGGTAGATGAGTGTCAAGATGTATGCCATACACAAATGGAATTAATCGAATTATTAGCGAGCCCTCGCAATAATTTATGTATTGTTGGAGATGATGACCAATCACTTTATCAGTTCAGAGGAGCAAAACCGGAAATTATGTTAGCATTTGAAAAGAAAGCAAATGCGAAAAGGATTACACTTGACACAAATTATCGCTCCGGAAAAAAAATCGTAAGTGCTGCTTCTGAATTTATTAAATCAAATTCAAAACGGTTTAATAAAGATTTTAAATCGGTTCGCGAAAAAGGTTCTATTAACATCAAGCCATATCACACCGCAGAGTTACAGGCCATAGGTGTTATGGGCGATATTAAAAAACTACTTAATAAAGGCGTTTCGCTGGATGATATTGCTATCATTTATCGCACAAACAAAGAATGTCCTAAAATTGCATCTGCTTTAATGAATGTTGATATTCCATTTGTTGCAAAAACAGAAAGTGTTGTCAATTTGTTTGAACATTGGATTTTTAAAGACATTGTTCGTTTTCATGAGCTCGGGAAAAGTATAAACACCGCTCCATTTGGCGAAATCAAAAAGGCTTTAAAACGCCCAACACGCTACATTCCCAACGAAGCTTTGCAACAAAGCAGAAGTTTGGATGATTTAGTTGAATGGGGTGTCATGCATCGTAAACCATACATTGCAAGAAATATTTTTCGGTTTAAACAGGATGTAAAGACCATGAGCCGCATGAAGTTACAAAGCTTTTTAGATTATTTAATTAATCACATGGATTATAAAAAGGCTCTGCTTGATTTTGCAGATTACAATAGAATGAATCCACAAGAGTTGATTGATATTTTGGATGAGATTGTTGATACATCAAAAGCATTTGATTCTTTTGACGAATGGGTTGAATATACAAAAGATTATACATTTACCTTAAAAAAGAGCATTGATGAAACAAAAGAGGGCGTCTATTTAATGACAATGCACGGTGCCAAAGGTTTGGAGTTTAAGCATGTATTTATTATTAACGCAAACGAAGGCTTTACGCCATACTCACATAAAGGTGAAATCAATGACATTGAAGAGGAGCGCCGGATGTTCTATGTGGCTATGACACGGGCGAAAGATTTTTTGCATATCTCGTACATAAAGTGTTCAAAAGGGAAAAAGATGCAAGAATCAAGATTTGTAAATGAATTGGCCGCTGTTATGGATAAGCAAATTGCAGACAAAGCACTTTTAAATAAAAAGGAGTGATATAAATGATTGGAGTATAAAATGCAAAATTATAATTGGTGATATTATAGCTCGTCTACCATTTATAGGAAGAAAGAGTAACGAAGGCGCTTGCGTTAAGCAGGCGTCTTTTTTGTTATATAGTATTATTTTTTCCTTTTTAAAAAAGAAAAAAGTATATATACTTTCTGCGCAATTGTATATTAGGTTTATACTTAACCATTTTCTCACATCAAATTATACCATAATCAGATGTGCCTGCATAAGAAATAACCGCTACCACTAAGGAAGAAGAGTTCCCGGAGATGTAGTAGGAGTAAATAAAATCATTGGACGAGGAAGACCGGCTTAAACTCTCTGTGAAATAATTGATATAATGTTTTTTCATATATGACAAAAAAATATTTCCTTGTATTGGATTGCCCTCCCACGATAATAAATCATCCCTCTATGTAGACGGTAAATCGTAATCGGAACTGCCGTCATGGTGGGAAACGATGTAATATCGCTATGGTGGGGTAGGGAAATAAGAATTCCGGTACCCGCTTTGAAGATAAACCACTCTATAGTGGGGAAAATAAACTTTCTCTGCATGGTGGAGTAGTGGGAATTCCTCTATGGTGGGAGACGTTCCCTTTTTTAATAACAAAAAACGTTATAATATGTTTTCATATATAACAAAAAATGCCCAGCATGTCGGGAATAACAATGAACATCATAGTGGGAACAGTTTTTAATTTTTATATCATCATGGCGGGATAAATTTCATATATGACAAATTTATATATAGCCATTATAGTGGGGGAATATAGCTGCTCTTTCCAAAATGCTTTGCCTTACAGACATATTAAGAATGTAATCATTAAATAATAAGGAGGAATTTTCATATGAAAAGAATGATTATTGCAGTAGCAGCTACATTAAGTATTGTTGGTGGAATGTTTCATAATGCATCAGCCGTAGAAAAGGATGTTAAAGAGGTTGAAATGAAGCGAGTCGTATATGTTTCTCCGGAGGTCACTTCAAAAGTAGAAGAGCTTAAAGAGGATATGAAGCGTCAGTCCAAAGTGGTAAAAATATTTAGAGAAAAAAAGAGAGATGTTGCATCTGAGATTAAATCACAGAAATCCCAAAAAGATGCAAATGTGCAAAATCAGCTAATGGAAGAGCGAAAATCACCATTTGTTGACAATTTGCAAGATGGACTATGGGAAACGCAGAATTTCGCATATCGAGAAATTGACACAAATGCCGTTAAGAAAATCTTAAAAGAAAAGAAGATTAGTGAACGGATTAAAACATTAGAGGTCGAAAAGAAAAAATTAAGCCAGAATGTCGATATGGAAAAACAGGTGCTTTCTCAGATGAAGATTGACTTGCGAGAATTAAATTCTCTTGACGGCGTTGTTTTTAATCCAAATGATGTTACAGAACTCAGCAATATTTCGGTTAAACAGATGCGGCAGATTTTGCAGGATACCGACTTGCAGGAGTTTGCTCCGGTTT